>Ga0256846_1000715_pt1 | contig 12335 bp, 9 predicted proteins | sample TevniametaG_FD_189098 | JGI IMG/M metagenome (GOLD analysis project Ga0256846, IMG submission 189098) | Tube worm associated microbial communities from hydrothermal vent at the East Pacific Rise, Pacific Ocean - Tevnia | ecosystem: Host-associated > Annelida > Integument > Unclassified ...
TTTTTTCTTCATATTTGTGGCAAAGGGCTTTAACTCTTTTCGAAGGAGAGCAAATGTTGACAACAGTGCTTTGGGAATGGTCTTACTAGGTATAGTATCATCCCTGAACTCCCGTTCATTTACAAAAGAGGCCATGATACCGGCCAGGATTGCCGGGGATGAGCCTGGCAGGAGATCAGCCCTCAGGCTCTGGGCCACAAGCAAAGGAGAATCAATCCTCAGGCTTGATGCCCATAACCCGTCCTTTGTGAGTTCTCCTGTTTTTGTTATGAATTTTTCACTTCTTAAAAAGTTCATGTGGGCAACAAAATCCTGCCAAAGGTATTCAAGGCCTGCACCAAACTGTGTCCTTGCCTGGCTGCGCCCCTTTGACCCTGAAGTCAGCATGTAGGATGCAAAGGATTTCTCAAGGAGCTTGTGGATCTGGTCCGGCGAGTGGGATAAGAGCAGGTTTAACACCATGGAAAAATCAACCTTGATCTGGCTTCTGATATCAATGGGTGGAGAATTGATCAGTTTTGCCACATATCTTAAATTCATGAACCTTCCCGGCAGCATCAGGCCGAATCCGACATTGTCCATGCCTCTCCTGCCGGCCCTGCCTGTCATTTGTTGAAATTCACTGGGTGTAAGGGATATGAATTCAGTCCCGTTGAATCTGTCAGAGTTGAGTATTGCCACACTCCGGGCAGGGAAATTAACTCCGGCTGCAACCGTTGATGTTGCAAACATTGCATTGAGAAGACCTTCAGCCATTAAAGTTTCCACAACAACTTTCCATGCAGGAAGATGTCCGCTGTGGTGGGCGCCTGTGGCTGTCATCTCAAGGGTTTGTCTCTGGCTGTGGTTTTCAAGGTGGGGGTTGCCTGCCACAAGTTCACCAAGCCTCTGTTTAAGTTTTTTCTTTTGCTCCGGTTTTTTGTTTATTATATCCCCATTGCACAGTTTGATTGCCTGGTCGCAGTCATTCCGTGATTTTAAGAAAAATATAACCGGCAGAAGATTATATCTGTCAAGGATATTTAATATATCTTTGAAAACAGGCAGCTTGCCCGGGAGTGCAATCCGGGGTTTATGCTTTTTCTTGAGAAAATCCAGCACCATTCTGTGGGGGCGCGGATGTTTCGGGTTGTGTCCCTGGAACAGAGGGAAAAGGGTGCCTGTGGGATGGAAAAAAATCGGGTGCAGGGGAACAGGCCGTTTTGATGATTCAATAACACGGCATTTCCTGGTTCTTATGGATTCAAGCCAGCCCGATATCTGGTAGGGGTTTCCAATGGTTGCACTGAGCAGAAGCAGTGGAATCCTGGAAGGAAGGTAGATCATTATCTCTTCCCAGACCACGCCCCTGTCCCTGTCGCCAAGATAGTGAGCTTCATCAAGGATTATTAAATTGCAGTCAAGATTTTTTCCTGTGTGCATGGAATCATAGAGCTGGTTTCTCAATATTTCTGTTGTGCCTATGACAATGTCTGCATCGGGATTCTCTTTCATGTCTCCTGTAAGTATGCCAACTCTTTGTACACCAAATAGTTTTGAAAAATGGTGGTATATGGAATTTGTAAGGGCCTTTAATGGCGTGCCATACCAGACTCTTCCTCCTTGTTCCATTATATGTTGGGCAGCTTTTTCAGCAATCCAGGTTTTGCCTGATCCAGTGGGGGCTGCCACGAGGCAGTCTGATTTTTTTATTGCCTCCAGTGCCTTTATCTGGAAAGGGTCAGGTTTGAATTTCCTTGATGGCGGAGTGCCTATTTTTTTGAATATATTTTTTAGGGATTTGGTGGCTCCGGGCCTCATCACAGGAACTTTGCCATGGGGTTTTCTTTTTTTGTATCTCAATTGGGGATTTTATCTCCTGAAATTAGAAACTTACATCCACAAGTTCTATGGGATAGTTGCCATCAAAACATGCAAAACAGAAGCTGTTATCATGGTTATTAACTGCATCTGAAAGGTCCTTCTGTTTAATATATTTAAGGGAATCAACCTTTAAAAATTCCTTAAGTTCATCACAATCCATACTGTTGGCTATCAATTCCTCCTTTGTGGAGGTGTCAAGCCCGTAAAAGCATGGAAATTTGACAGCCGGGGATGCTATCCTCAAATGAATCTCCTTTGCACCTGCTCCCCTGATCATGCCTGCGATCTTTCTCATGGTTGTACCCCTTACAATGGAGTCATCAACAAGTATGATTCTCTTACCTTTTATCCTCGATTTTATGGGGTTGAATTTCTGCTTGACAGATTCATCCCTGCCAGCCTGGTCAGGCTTGATAAATGTTCTGCCCACATAGTGGTTTCTTATCAAAGCTATTTCAAAGGGGATATTTCTGTGCTGTGCATACCCAAGGGCCTGTACATTGGATGAATCCGGCACTGAAATTACAACATCGATTTCAAGATCCCTGTCATATTCAGCCAGGGCTCTGCCCATCCTCTTCCTTGCTTCATACACGGAAAGTCCGAACTGATTACTGTCAGGCATGGAGAAATATACAGGTTCAAACACGCAGTTGGCACAGTTTTTTCTGCCCTGCCTCAGGGAGATTACATCGGATTCTATCCTTTTAATGCCATGCCCGGATACATGTATGATCTCACCGGGTTTAACCTCTTTAATATCTTTTGCCCGCAGTATATCAAGGGCCTTGCTCTCCGAAGCAAAGGCATAGCCAAGGTCGGTTCTGCCAAAGGAGTAGGGCCTTATGCCATAGGGGTCCCTGAATGCCCACATCTCATCCCTGCTGATGAGTATGGATGAAAATGCCCCCTTTATATCTCCCATCATTTTTTTTATGGAATCAATAACAGATAACCTGTTTTCTTTGTGGTTAAAGGCAATATATCTCAGCAGCAGCTCTCCGTCATTGCCGCTTTTAAACCTTACGCCCTTGTCTTCCAGCTGTTTTTTTATTGTGGGGTAGTTGGTTATGTCGCCATTGCTTGCAAAGGCAAAAATAGTGCCTTCCAAAGTCTCAAGCACGTGGGGCTGGGAATTGTCAGCACTTATAACGCCCCTGGTGGGATATCTCACATGGCCGATTCCGATTTTTCCGGGCTGTTTTTCCAGGATATCAGGTGTCAGAACATCCTTGACAAGCCCCATGCCCCTGTGATCCCGGATCAGGTTTCCATCGCTTGTGGCAATACCGCAGCTCTCCTGGCCCCGGTTCTGGGTTGCAAAAAGTCCCAGCATAATATCATAGGCTGAGTTTTCAGAATTATAAACACCAACAATGCCGCACATATCTTTGTCCCTTTTATCTCTGTTAACAGATACAATAATTTTATTACATATATATATCATTATCGCAATAAAAGCCATAACAACTATTAAGGCTCTGTTTACAACCATTATCTTATTTGATACAAATCAATGGTACAGATTATTGGTAATAATATAAGAGATTATCCATGGGCATTTTTTTTAAATTTTTTTTAGGTTCACTCCTGTTTCTTTTGTGCTGTCCGGGGCCGTGCCAGGGATTTGAACGGTATAACAGGGTGGTAAAATATGATCCCTATTTTAAGAAATATACCAGGCACTGCTTTGGTCCGGTATTTGACTGGAGATATTTTAAATCCCAGGCCATTGCCGAATCAAACCTGAACTCAAAGGCAGAATCCAGGGCGGGTGCACAGGGTATTATGCAGATAATGCCGAAAACCTTTGGAGAAATTAAACATAAGAACCCTTTAATAAAAGGCTCCATGCGCCAGGCAAAATGGAATATTGCAGCAGGTATTTATTATGACAGGTCAATCTGGAAGCTGTTTAAGGCAGAAAGACCCTTTAAGGACAGGCTCGGGTTCATGTTTGGTGCGTATAATGCAGGAAAAGGGAATATTATTAAGGCCCAGAAAATTGCAATAAAGAATAATCTTAATCCAAATCTGTGGTCATCCATTGAAAGAAGTCTTGGAAAGGTTACAGGGAAACGCAGTAGGGAAACAATCGAATATGTTAATAAGATCAATAGAATAAAAGGAGTTCTAAGATAATGGAAATTGGAATTATAGCTGCTAATTTCTTGTATGCAATTTTTGGTGTGGTTGTCACCCTTGCATTTATGCTGCTGGGCTTTAAGCTCTTTGACAGGGTAACTCCCTTTGATACTTCAAAGGAGCTTGCCAATGGCAATATTGCTGTTGGAATCGTTGTGGGATCGATATTTATAGGCCTTGGCATTGCTGTGGGACTGGTGGTGGGTATGGGATTGAATTGAGCCGGGAGAATATTTTTCACCCATGGAAAATTATGGAGAAAAGATAAGAACCTTTATAGCAGTCTCCTTTTCTGGCGATGCTGCCATGTTCTTTCAGGAACTTCAGGCACGATTAAAAGGTGCAAAAATCAGGGCCTCTTTTCCAGAGCCGTCCACCATACACTTAACATTGAAATTTCTGGGTGATATTCAGGCTTCCATGGTACCGGAAATCTGCCAATGCATATCAGGTACGGTTTTAAAGTTTAAAAAAGAGGTGACTTCAGATAATAAAGACAATCCATGTGAGATTATAACATTGTGGTCCGGGGGACTCGGTGTTTTTCCATCCATTGCAAGGCCTAAAATTATCTGGGCCGGGGTTCACGGCCAGACCAACAGGCTTGAAAAATTGCATGATCTTTTAGACCTTGCCCTGAACAGGATCGGTTTTAAAAGGGAAAAACGGGGTTTTACTCCCCACTTCACACTGGCCAGGATTAAAAAAAAGATAAACCCGGAAAAAATAATGGATATTGTCCGGGACAGTGCCGGGCTGAAGTCTGGAAAACTCATGTGCAGCTCAATTGTTTTTTACAGGAGCAAACTCACTCCAGCAGGAGCTGTTCATACAGAACTCTTTTCCTGGCCCCTTGTCCCGACTTAAATATTTCATCATTGGTGTTGCTGTTAAAGCGATCTATTCCTTGACATCAGCTGCAAATAGGTCTATTGAATATATTTAAAAGAAATAATTTGTACGGGAGCATGCATGGCATGCTGAGAGGGGATTGCCCGACCGTCCAGAACCTGATCCGGATAATACCGGCGGAGGGAACGAATTAATATAAAACCATCCTCTGAAAACCAGCTGTATTTGAAAATCAGGTATACCTGTTTTTAAAGGGAATGGTTTTTTTATTTGGGAGATTTTATGATTATGAATTCAAAGTTTTTTTCTGTTTTTTTCTGTTTATTACTTTTTTTCTTTTCTGCGTGCTCAAATGAAGAGAAAAAACCCATGGCAGAAAAATCAAACACCACTATTACCATCATGACCCATGACAGTTTCAGCATGAGCAGAAAGACTGTCACAGAGTTTGAAACCAAATTAAATGCAAAACTTGTGATCCTTAAATCAGGGGATGCCGGGGAAGCTCTTAATATGGCTGTTTTGTCAAAAAATAATCCCCTGGCAGATATATTCTACGGTGTTGATAATACCTTTTTAAGCAGGGCCTTAAGGGCTGATATATTTATCCCATATACTCCGTCAGGCCTGGATGAGATTGACAGCAGGTTAAAGCTTGACCCGGAAAACAGACTTATTCCCGTGGATTTTGGTGATGTATGTCTTAATTATGATATTAAATGGTTTAAAAAAAAGAATCTTGCCGTGCCTGTCATGCTGGAAGATTTGATAAAACCGGAATATAAAGGATTAACCATTGTTGAGAATCCGGCAACATCCTCACCAGGACTTGCATTTCTGCTTGCCACCATTGGCAGGTTTGGCAGGGAAGAGTATATTGATTACTGGGAAAAGCTCAAAGCCAATGATGTTCTGATAACCAACGGCTGGAAAGAGGCCTATTGGGGGAAATTCAGTGCAGCATCCAAAGGTACAAGGCCCATTGTTGTAAGTTATGCTTCAAGCCCTGCAGCCGAGGTATTTTTCTCCAGGGAGAAGCTTGACAAGGCTCCCACAGGAGTTGTGGTTGGGAACGGCTCTGCTTTCAGGCAGATCGAGTTTGCAGGAATTTTAAAAGGGACTTTAAATCTGAATCTGGCTGAAAAGGCAATGGACTTTATCCTGTCCAGAAGCTTTCAGGAGGATATACCTTTACAGATGTTTGTGTTCCCGGCCAATGGGAATGCAAAACTGCCGGAGGTTTTTATGAAGCATGCAAAAACAGCAGACAAACCTGCATTTTTAAGTCCGGATGTAATTGATGCTGACAGGGATTTCTGGCTCAATCAATGGACGGAAAAGATGTTATAGAATATGGAATGGATTAAATACAGGAAGCTTGTCCATCCCTATGCCCTTGCAGGCATTATTCCCACTCTTTTTTTCCTTGTTTTTTATTTTTACCCTTTAACTGAGATATTTATAAAAAGCTTTTTTTCAGGGGGGAATAGTGGCGGTTTAATTGATCAAAGCTTTGTCTGTCAGGTATTTTCGTCGCCCAGAATTGGAAAAATCATATGGTTCACCTTCTGGCAGGCCCTGGTTTCTACGCTTTTTACCCTTGTTTCTGCTCTGCCCTGTGCCTTTGTTATCTCCTCCTATGAATTTAAAGGGAAAAAATTGATAAAAATTTTGGCATCCATACCTTTTGTTCTTCCTGCCATTGTGGTTGCCGCAGCATTCCAGGCATGTTTTAAAGAGAATACCCATCCTCTGATTCTGATATTTTCAGCCCATGTATTTTATAATTTTTCAGTCATGCTGAGAATTATTTCAGGTTTTTTAAGCAGTATCCAGGGCAGGATCAGAGAAGCAGCCGTGGTACTTGGTGCAGACCCGTTCCAGGTACTTTTCCATATAACCCTTCCTCTGTTAAAGCCTGCAATTATTGCAGCATCCATGCTTGTTTTTATTTTTTGTTTTTCAAGCTTTGGTATTATTCTGATCCTGGGAGGTCCTTCATACTCCACCATTGAAGCAGAGATTTACAGGCAGGCTGCACATCTTTTTAACCTTCCTTTGGCATCATTTTTATCTTTGATTCAGATCATGTTCACATTTGCCATGATGTGGTTCTATACTTCCTTTACAAGAAAGACTGCAAAGTTTTCTCCTGGCCCTGAAAGGGCAAACTTCAGAAGGCCTGACCGTGCATGGGAGAAATTTGCTGTTGCAGGTGTTGTCATTTTTATTCTATGCCTTTGTGTAATACCTCTGGCAGCCCTTGCAGCAAAATCATTGATCAATGATAATGGCATATCATTGATATTTTACAGAGCTCTTTTTAACAGCCAGGTTGATTCAATCTTTTATATCCCGCCTTTAAATGCAGTTAAGTATTCGATTTTATTTGCAGGCACGGCTTTAATAATTGCTGTTGTAACAGGCATATGCGCAGCTTTTTTTATAAAATTCTGTGATGAGTTTATAAAAACAGGACTTACATCATTGTTTGACCCTATTTTCATGCTTCCCCTTTCAACATCGGCAGTTACATTGGGGTTTGGCATCATTATCACTCTGGATAAACCGCCTTTAAACTTAAGGACATCACTCTTTTTAATCCCCATTGCCCATGCAATGGTGGGATTTCCCTTTGTTTTAAGATCAATTCTGCCGGCATTGAGGTCCATTCCGGATAATCTGTCCGAAGCTGCCTCCACACTTGGTGCATCTCCCGTAGCAATATTTAAAGCCATTGATGTGCCGCTTATTTCAAAATCAATTGTGGCAGGGGCTCTTTTTGCATTTACAATAAGCCTTGGCGAGTTTGGAGCAACAATTTTCACATCCAGGCCGGATACACCAACCATTCCCATTGCGATTTACAGGTTCCTGGGCCAGCCAGGTCCCATGAACTATGGCCAGGCCATGGCCATGGCAACAATACTGATGGTGGTTACTGCCCTTGGTTTTGTTATGATTGAGAATTTCAGAACAGAGGGGCCAGAGGGGTTTTAATGAAAAATGAAAAGAGAAAAGAGCTTGTCCTTGAAAATGTGTGCAAGCAATATGATAATGAAACCCTTGTGATTAAAGATATTAATCTGAGACTTGCAAGAGGTACAAAACTATCTGTACTGGGCCCTTCGGGAAGCGGTAAAACAACTCTGCTCAGGCTCATTTCCGGCCTTGAAACTCCTGATTCAGGCCATATCACCTTTAACGGACGTTTGATGAATAATTATCCTGCCCATAAAAGAAATTTTGGAATGATGTTCCAGGAGTTTGCCCTTTTCCCCCATATGAATGTGTATGACAATATTGCCTTTGGCCTGAAAATGAAGAAAAAAAGCAGATCTGAAATCAAGTCCAGGGTAAATGAGATGTTGAAGATGATTGACCTTGGCGGTTTTGCACGCAGAAATATTGATGAGCTTTCAGGAGGTGAGCGCCAGAGGGTTGCCCTGGCAAGAACCCTTGCCCCCGGTCCCGAGCTTGTCATGCTGGATGAACCATTAAGTTCCCTTGACATTGCATTGCGAAAACATCTTTTAAAGGAGCTTACCAGGATAATATCCAGCTTGAGCATCACCACTATTTTTGTAACCCATGACCATGAAGAGGCTTTTGCAGCAGGGGATATAATTATTGTAATGAACCATGGAACAATTGAACAAAAGGGCACGGAAGAACAGCTTTTAAACAGTCCGGGAAACCCATGGGTAAAAGAGTTTCTGGGTGTTTAATAATTAATCCCTGCCATGGTTGTCTTCTTCCCGTATCAGCCTTACATCAACGGGTTTGACAGTATCAATGTGCACACCCTGCCGGGGTATGGCAGGCGCAATACCAGCTCTGCGGATAAGTTCTATCATTGTGAACCTGATATCACTTTCTATGCTGCGCCGTTCAAGGAGCTGAAGGTTTTTCATGCTTACCCAGAAATATGCAGTAAACTTAAAGGAGCTGTTCTGGATATCATCAAATAATACAATGGCTTCAGGGGTTTTTAATATTTTTTCATGTCCATGGCATGCCTTAAGCATAAGTTTTGTAACTTCACGGGGGTCAGAGTCATGGGATGTATGAAGAATAACCCTGGCCCTGATCTCCTGGTCTGACAAGGTCCAGTTCACAATATTTTTTTCAAGAAAACTGCTGTTAGGTACAAGAATATGTACATTACCAGGTGTGCGTACCCGTGTGCACCTTACACCAATATCTTCAATAATGCCGAAATTATTATCCACTTCAATCATATCATTTATTTTGACAGGCCTTTCCACCATGAGAATGAACCCGCTGATAAAATTATTCAGCAGTTTCTGGGCACCAAACCCGATACCTATGGCCATGGCTCCTCCAAGAAAGGTGAACACTGTAAGGGGTATATTAACTGATCGCAGAGCAGAGATTGACAGAACAGCCAGGGCAACAATATAGATGGTTTTTTCAATGGCAATGGTTGCACTCCTGTCCAGCCTGATCTTTAAAAGAGCACGCCTTATTATGGAATGGGTAAGCCAGCGGGCAAGCAGCATGCCCACAATGAGAATGGTCAGGGCAATGGTGAGTTTCCTGACTGTAACCGATCGTTCGTCAACCACCCACAGCTCAGTCTCCCACAGGTTTTTTACTATTTTTAATTTTTCCTTTACCCTGGGGCCAAGAGGGATCTCCTGTCTGCGCAGCCTGATCTCATCAAGGAGGCGCTGACCAACAGCTTCTGTGCCATGGAGCAGGGCAAGGTATTCAAAACCCCGTTCCGCCATCTTGTTCAGGGCATTTAAATTGGTTATAATGTTTTTCTTCATGCCAAAATCAAGGTTTTTATAGGCAAGTTGTTTTTTAATAGATGCTATTTCCGATTGAAGATTTGTATGGTATTTTTCCTTAACTTTAATGTGCTGTTTAATAATTGCCATGTATTCCAGGGCCTGCTTTTCCCATCTTGCAATATCTCCGGGGCGGATATTTTTTTTAAGCAGGCCATAGCGGTACTGCCAGAACTGCCTTTCCTGGTCAAGAATTAGTAAAACAGTCTCGGTCTCTTCCAGGACCCTCTGGTAGGTCTCGCGCCATGCTGCCCTGGCTTCAAGGAAAGCTGCTGCCCTTGCCTTGACAGTCTCTTCTCTGCCCTGGGCATGCTCCAGTTCCTTCAGGGCTTTCAGCCACTCATTTTCAATGCCCTGCTGCTCTTTTAACAGAGTATTGATGCGGGTCTGGAGATCACTGCGCCGTTTTTCCAGGGAGTCCAGAATATTATCAAGATCTGCCTGGTCAAAGGTAAGTTTTGATCTGACCCACCTGACATAGCGTTGGGTAACTTTTACCTGCAGCCTGGCAAGTCTTAACTCAGTTGCTCCGTTTTCAGCCGTGATTCTTTTAAGATCAAGGAATGCCAGGGCAAGCTCTTCTTCAATCTTTGCATATTCGAGTTTCCAGCTTAAGGGCAGGGATTTGCCGGTCTCTTCCTCATTTTGCAGTTCTTCTGTGGCATCGCGCACCATGTGGCCCTGGTGCCCAACCTTTACTTTACCCTCTTCAACCACCTTTTTTTCGGATTTCACTGCAATATCAAGGGTGTGCTCCTGTTTTTCTGCTATTGCAAGTTCATCTAAAAGATTGTCATAGAAACTGAGATTATAGGGAGGCGTCTGGGCAAGTAAAGTCTCCTGGCGGGATTCAAGTTTTTTACCAAGATTTGCTTCTTCTTTTTTCAAAGAATCCCTGCGTTCCATGGCAGTGAGCTGGCGCAGGTATATTGTCTTAAGTTTCCTTAAATTAAGATCGTGCTCCTGCAATTGTGCCGGAGTGATTCCGAAACGTACTGCATTTTTTTGATTCCCGCCGGGTTGGGCATTTTTCAGTTTTTCCCCTATCTCTTCTATTCTCTTTTCTATATTGCCAAAGATTAAGAGATCTTTTTTTATATCTTTTGGCTGATTTTGCTCCAAGCCCGGGGTTTTACCGGATACATTTGCTGTACCAGCCTCTATTAATCCCGGCAGTCCGGATCCTGCCATGGATAGAACAGCACTAAATATGATGATTTTTATTATACTGACAGATCGCATTTGTGTAATCCATGATTATTGCAGTGTTTATAACCCATATGTTTCAATGGTTGAATTATATTAAGATAAATTATCTTAAAAAAATCACTTATATTTTCTGCTCATTTTCCATAAAACATGGTATACACAGATATCTTCCATCAAATCGTCTTATTCTTGATTCCATGGTCATTTCACCACAATTTTCACAGTTGATACTTTGCAGTATCCTTGCAGGCTTTACAGGAGATTCAGTTGTTTTTTCAATTTTAAAGAGTTCTTTTAAATCTTTATTCATAATATCATTTAAATAGCCTGCCCTGTCCTGATTTTTATTTGATTTTTTTATAAAAACAGCTCTGAAGCCGATTTTCTCTTCCCTGTCAAAAAATGTAAATCCTGCCTTGCCATAATCTTTATGAATCAGATTCCCCTTGCCAAAGGTGCAGTCGGTTAAATATTGTATTGCATCAACTGCGCACATGTCAGTTTCAACCACACATACCATGGGTTTTGCATTTTCAGGCCTGTTTGTGCCCATTTTAAATTCCCTTAATGCAAGTTCTGATACACGTATTCCAATTGCAAGTCCGGGGCAGGAGTGCCCGTGGAAAGCAATTGTTCTGTCAATAAGGCCTTTATCTATGGTGCAGTTCATTTTAATTTCTCCTTATATCTGATAATCTAAGTTCATATTTACATCACCTGGGTCTAAAATAGAACTGTTTTATAAAATAAATATTTATCCATCTGTATTAGAATGATGCCCGGGTGGAAAAATATATGTTAATATTCAATTGTTACTATATCTTGCTTTTATTTCATATTTTTAATACATTCTGACATGTTGAGTTATTCTCTGGGGTGTTTCTAACCTGTTTTAGATCAGGAGACTGCCATGAAAAAATTTGCCATCTGTTTTGCTGCTCTGCTTTTTGCAGCATCTGTTTATGCAGAGCCATTACCCAGGCACAAGGTGCCTGAACCTCTGCAACCCTGGATTGACTGGGTTCTATACGGTGAGAACGACCGCCATTGCCCTCTTGTTTACAACTCCCTTACCCGGGAAGTGTGTGCATGGCCTTCAGAGCTTAAACTTGATTTCAGGGCTGATAGTGCACTATTTACCCAGAAGTGGGAGGTCTACTCTGAAAATATCTGGGTAAAACTTCCTGGAAATAATAAATTGTGGCCTGGCAATATCAGTGTTAATGGTAAACCAGGACTTGTGGGTGACAGGAATAATAGACCAGGAGTATTTATTGAACACCCTGGAAAATACACCATAACAGGTGAGTTCTATTTTGACATACCCCCTGAATGGATTCAGGTGCCTGCCAGGAGCGGTATTGTTCACCTGTTCGTGTCAGGCAGGAAAATTGATTTTCCACGCCTGGATAAAAAAGGAAGATTATGGCTTAAGCGCGGCATGGGCAA
>Ga0256846_1000716_pt1 | contig 12275 bp, 8 predicted proteins | sample TevniametaG_FD_189098 | JGI IMG/M metagenome (GOLD analysis project Ga0256846, IMG submission 189098) | Tube worm associated microbial communities from hydrothermal vent at the East Pacific Rise, Pacific Ocean - Tevnia | ecosystem: Host-associated > Annelida > Integument > Unclassified ...
TATAATAATATGGTATCTCACCATAATTTATTTAAACTTTGTTATATCTTTTACATTTGTTCGGGCAAATATTAGTATTTAATGCCTTAAAGAACAATAAGCGTAAAATTTTAGAATATTGCAATAATTCCGTAAATTGAATATCTTTATATTTTCATTATTTATAAATAATTACGAACAGAATATATGTTAGTATCGCACAAATGGCTCAAAGAGTTTATTGATTTTGATTATACGCCACAAGAACTTGATGATATTCTTACTATGTTGGGGATTGAGGTCGAGGGAATTGTCGATTACAAGGAGAAGTATAATAATTTCTATATTGGTGAAGTATTGGAAAGCGAAAAGCATCCGAATGCCGATAAACTTTCCGTCTGCCGCGTGGATAGTGGTGATAGTGTCAAGACTGTTGTTTGTGGGGCGCCAAATGTTGCCGCCGGTCAGAAGATAGTCTTTGCCGCAATAGGGGCAAAAATTCCCGGTGCAGGCTTTACAATTGAGAAACGGGCTGTTCGCAAAATTAAGTCCGAAGGTATGATTTGCTCGCAAGCTGAATTGGAACTTGGCGATGATGAATCCGGTATTTGGGTACTGCCTGATGATGCTCAGGTCGGTAAGCCTCTTGCGGAATACCAAGGGCTTGATGATATTATTTATGAAATAGGTATAACGCCCAACCGTGCCGATTGCCTCAGTCATATTGGCATTGCCCGTGAAATTGCCGCTTACGTCCGCAAGCAGATTAGCAAGCCGGACGACAATATATCGGAGCAAAACAGCAAAGCAAGCGATTCTATTCATATAGAAATTGAAGACAAAGAAAAATGTCCGAGATACACGGCAAGGATTATTCGTAACGTAAAGGTACAGGAATCACCGATGTGGCTCAAAAGACGTCTTATCCTTTGCGGTATGCGTCCGGTCAATGCAGTTGTCGATGTAACGAATTACATATTGCTCGAAAGCGGACAGCCGCTTCATGCTTTTGATTTAGCAAAGATTAAGGGCAATAAAATCATTTGCAAGACAGCCGCCGCCGGCGAAAAATTTATTACGCTGGACGGCAAAGAACAAAAACTTGATAGCGATATGCTTATGATTTGTGATGCAGAGCAATCGCTGGCTGTTGGCGGTGTAATGGGCGGACAGAATAGTGAAATTTCCGATGATACTACTGATGTACTGCTTGAGTCTGCATATTTTAATCCTACATCAATACGCAAGACATCTAAAAAGTTGGGCTTACAGACGGAATCAAGTTATAGATTCGAGAGGGGTGTGGATTTTGAGAATATTGTCTATGCATCTAATCGTGCCGCCAAATTAATTGCCGAGCTGACAGGCGGTACGGTAGAGCAAGACATTATAGACGTTCAACCGGAACCACTTGAAAAGAAAATAGTGTCATTACGTTACAAAAAAGCAGTAGATATAATTGGTGCGGATATTTCGTCCGAGCAAATTAAAGATATATTGTCGGCTCTTGATTTCAAGACAATTTCCGAAGACAAAGATTCTATTACTGTTGAAGTTCCCACATATCGCGTAGATATATCTATCGAAATTGATTTGATTGAGGAAGTGGCGCGTATGTTCAATTATGATAACATAGCACCGGACTTTACTGTTACAATTGATTCGTCAGGTACCGAAACAGCAAAAGCACTACAAACACCTGAACTTCGCCGTCCTATTCGCGAATACCTCGTAGCTAAGGGTTTTCACGAATCGCTAACACAAAATCAGACTGACCCGAAGAGTGCGGCAATTTTCACCGACAAACCGGTTGTTATTGCCAATCCATTGGGTGAGGAGCTTTCCATTATGCGACCTTCGCTATTTCCGGCTATGCTTCGCACAATTGAGAGAAATCACAGGCTTGGCAATTTCGATTTGCGTATGTTCGAGATAGGAAAGAGTTTCCATCGTGTTGATGACAAGGAAGAGACATTCGTTCGGGGAATTGTCGAACAGGAAAATTTACTAATTGCAATAAGTGGCAATGCGGCTCCGCAACATTGGAGCGAAAAGGCTCGGGAAGTTGATTTTTATGATATGATGGGTAGTGCAGAGGATTTATTGAGCGCAATGAAAATCAAGCGTTTCAAATTCAATCCGATTATTGAGGAGCATCCTGTATTTTCGTTCAATGCCGTTGAAATTATTTCTGTGAAGCAAACAATCGGCTATGCGGGCGAAGTATCTGCAAAAATCTTGAAACAATTCGATATTGAGCATAAAGTATTTGCAATTGAAATTAATCTCAATAAATTATTTGCGGCTGAACGTAAGCACTGGCGATATGAGAAAGTTTCTCCCTATCCCAAGGTTACCCGTGATTTGGCTTTCATAGTTGAAGAGCAATTTAGCGCAGAAGAAATAAGGCTCGAAATACAAAAATCAGCCGGGAAGCTCGCAAAATCGGTCGAGATTTTCGATGTCTTCAAAGGTAAAAATATCGCCGCAGGGAATAAGAGTATTGCTTTCACAATTAGTTATTCTGCACCGGATAGAACATTGACAGATAAAGAAGTTGATGAATCCGTTAATAATATTATTAAGCAAATAGAAAAGAAGTTTGCCGCAACACTCCGCAAATAGTTGTTGCTACATAATATATTTTTATAAGAGGCTGTCCCAAAAAGGGTAGCCTCTTAATTGTATTGGCTTGATGCTTAAATGCCGTAGCAATAGAACAAATTATAGATTGATAATAAAAAAGAGCCGCCGAAAAACGGAGGCTCTTTTTTAAATTCATTGGAAATTTCGATTAGCCAATTTCCCAATATGTCTTGCCTTTGAGCAATGCTTCGAGGTCGCCTGCTCCCGGCTCTTTCATATAGTGGTCGATTTGTTCAACTACTTTCTGTTCATAGGGCGTGCGTTTGATTGCCTGAAATACGCCATAAGGTCTCGGTACATTCGGATTGTATGTCATATCTGCCAAGATAAAAGCCAGAGTGGAATCATTCTCATCATGAACAAGTAAATCATCGACAGACCATTTGCCGTCCGTAAGCGAAACAACTTCCGGTGTATGCCCGTTCAGACGAATACCTTTATCTTTTGCGGCACCAAATACAAGCGGCTGTCCGTGAACTAGCTCGACAGCTTTTTCGGCTCTTACATCTTTCTTTGTATAGTCATCAAAAGCCCCATTATTGAAAATAACGCAGTTTGAATAGACTTCGACGAAGGCAAAACCTTTATGCTCTGCCGCTCTTCTAAACATTTCTTGCATGTGTTTCGGGTCGCGGTCAAATGCGCGAGCAACAAAAGTTGCACCCGAACCAAGTGCAAGTGATGGAGGATTGAACGGGTCGTCCAAAACGCCAAGCGGTGAAGATTTGGTAATCTGACCTTCGAGAGATGTCGGTGAATACTGCCCCTTAGTCAAACTGTAAATTGCATTGTTGAATAATAAGACATTCAGGTCAACATTACGTCTTGCGGCATGAATAAAATGATTGCCGCCGATGCTCATTCCGTCACCGTCTCCTGTTGCTACCCATACCGAAAGTTCGGGACGAGAAATTTTAACACCTGTTGCAATAGGTAATGCCCTGCCGTGCATCGTGTGCATACCGTAGGTTTCCACATAATATGGAAAGCGGCTTGAACAACCGATACCTGAAATGAAAACATAATTCTCTTTTGGGATTTTCAAAGCCGCCAGAGTTTTCTGTGTTTGTGATAATATGGAGAAATCGCCGCAGCCCGCACACCAACGTACATCAATGGGTGCTTTGAAATCTTTAGCAGTCAATTCCTCAACATTTACAACGGGAGGTAAATCATTAATTTTATCTATTTGAGTTTGCATTATTTGTTCTCCTTGTTATTTAAGAGTTCATTGACTTTATCTTCGACTTCGTCGGCTTTTAGCGGTAATCCTTGAATCTTGTTCAATCTTAATACACGCTTCATATATTTGTCTTGTATCAAAGTAGCAAGATGACCGTCATTGAGTTCCGCAACGAGAATTCTATCGAAGCTGTTAAGTACTTCCTCGAAGTTTTTCGGGAATGGATTGAGATGCGTCAGATGACAATAAGAAACTTTCTTGCCTTCGCTTCTCATCTTAGTAAATGCGTCTTCGATAGCGCCATAAGTTCCACCCCATCCGATAACCAGTAAGTCGCCCGATTGCTCGCCTTCGATTGTAGCGAGAGGAATATCATTTGCAATACCATCGATTTTCTGTTTACGAAGTTCCACCATTTTTTCGTGGTTTTCAGGGTCTTGGCTAACAAGTCCGCTAATATCCTCTTTCTCCAAACCGCCTATTCTATGCTCTAAACCCGGAGTACCGGGGATAGCCCAAGGACGCGCCAATGTTTCGGGGTCGCGACTATAAGGCTGGAATGTTTCGGGATTTGTTGCAAATTCCGTTGCAATTTCGGGTAACTCATCAAGGCTTGGAACCTTGAAAGGATTAGTACCCTGTGCAATATATCCATCAGTTAATAAAATAACAGGTGTCATATATTTAAGAGCAATACGTGCCGCTTCAATAGTCTGATAGAAACAGTCGGCAGAGTTCTTGGCGGCAACAATCGGCAAAGGTGCTTCGCCATGCCGTCCGTACATCGCCATTAATAAGTCTGCTTGCTCCGGCTTTGTCGGTAAACCTGTACTTGGACCGCCACGCTGAACATCAACAATGACAAGAGGCAATTCGAGAATCACAGCCAAACCAATAGATTCGACTTTGAGCGAAAGCCCGGGACCCGAAGTAGTTGTTGCGGCAAGATAGCCGGCAAAAGATGCTCCGATAGCACTTGATATTCCTGCAATTTCGTCCTCAGCCTGCAAATGCTTGACGCCGTATTTCTTGTAACCTGAAATAAAGTGCAAAATCTCCGTTGCAGGAGTAATAGGATAAGAACCGAGGAATAAAGGAAGATTCGCTTTATTTGCGGCGATAACCAAGCCGATAGCAGTAGCTTCGTTACCTGTAATATTTCTGTAAAAACCTTTTTCTAATTTAGCTTCTTTAATTTCATACTGAACAGGAAAATCTTCTGATTTTGCGGCGTATTCGTAGCCGGCTCTCAAAGCCCTGATATTGGCTTCGAGGACAGTCGGTTTTTTCCCGAATTTGCCTGCCAACCATTTTTCAGTTGGCTCCAAGTTTCTGTCGAGCAACCAGAAAACGATACCGAGTGCAAAAATATTTTTTGATTTTTGTTCGGCTTTCGGCGGCATTTTTAAATCTTCCAAAATTCTATGCAGATGTTCATTTGCATTAATTTTGATAAGATTGTAATTACTTAAACTGTCGTCTTCCAAAGGATTGGAATCATATTTCGATAGTTTTAAATTTTTAGCATCAAATCCGGATTCATTGGCAATAATGGTTGCTCCGTCTTTTAGTTTCGGTATATTGACCTTCAACGAAGAAGCATTCATTGCGACAAGAATGTCAATTTTGTCGCCAAAAGTATTAACGTGCTTGGCGGCAATTTGAATTTGATAAGCGCTTACCCCATACAAAGTTCCCTCGGGAGCCCTGATTTCGGAGGGGTAATCGGGAAATGAATTAACATCATTGCCCGCGATGCCGGAATTATTGGAAAATAATTTTCCGGAAAGCTGCATTCCATCGCCGGAGTCGCCGGCGAATCTGATAGTTACTTGTTCCAGATATTCAACTGTTTTATCCATTTTTTAACTTTTATGTGTAAAAAAATCGTGAACTAAAAAATTATAAGAAAATAAAACATCTTCTTTAAAATTAAAACATAAACAGTTTTTTTGTAATTGTAATGTTTCAACAAAGCAAAATAAGAAATGATAATCAATTTTTTATACTTTTATTTTTCTTTATATCCTAATATGGCGGCGGCAGTTATTAAATCATCAGCACTAGTTATTTTAATATTCCGCTCCTCGCCCTCAATCATTAAATAATTGTAGCCTGCATATTCAAACAAAGCGGCATCATCTGTGGATATATATTTGTCTTCAATAGCTTTGGCAAATGCCGCTAACAGAAGTTTGGTACGGAATACTTGGGGGGTTTGTATGCTACGTAGTAGGCGGCGTTCAGGCGTGCGATAAGAGCCGCCCGGCATTATCTCACGTATTGTTTCTTTTGGCATAAGTGCAGGTATTGCCCCACCCGTTCTATTTGCGAAATCAATCAGTTTCAAAATTAAACTTTCCGAAACAAAGGGACGGACTGCATCATGAATAAGCACAAGTTCACTTTCGGCGGCTTCCTTAGTTTGTAAAGCATTGTGTACGGAGTCTTGTCTTTCTTTCCCTCCGTTAATAATTACAATTTTTTTGTTCATTTTGTAATCATTAATCAATGCTTGTAATTCTTCTATATGAGCGGCGGGGGCAGGTATTACAATAGACTTAATTGTATTTATATTATCAAATGATGCAATGGTTCTGATGATAATCGGAATACCTTCCAAATTGTGAAATTGTTTCGGTTTTACTGAACCGAAACGCTTACCTATGCCGCCTGCCGGTATGATTAAGCAACTGTTCATCAATGATATTCGTATTTGTCGTTGATACTAAGTGGTGAGTACAGGCGAAAATCTCCAAATCCGTTGTAATCAATGAATATAATTTCTTTTTCGCCATAACTCCAAATTTCATAATTATTTCCGTTATTCATTCTTCCCCTGTTAATTGTTTGTGGCTCTCCATATATAATATAAGCCATACCCATATCGGTAAGCCAACCTTCCGAATAACTTTTATAATTTTTATTGGCGTACTCAATCCGGCTAAAATATTCATCATAGGCTTCGTTGCGTTCCGTATGCGGTGTAGGGTCCCGCTTGCGCCAGAATTCAACAAAACGCAGAATCTTTTCCTGTTCTTTATCGGGGGCAAGCAAATAATCCATTTCCGATTGAGTTGCTATATATCGTAATTGACTGATAGATTGATTGATATTCTTAATGAAATTCCCACTAATACTTTTCATATTATTAATGGAGCGCTCCGTTGTCGCAATAATATCATATTTCTCAAATCCCTCTTCATCAGAGGACTTGACGGCGAAAAGCCGAAACATATAACTACCTTGTGCCAATGTAGTCGGAAGCGAAATTTTTAAATATATTTCATTCTGAGTATCGGGGACAGGTTTGCGGATTCTCTTGCTCTGAAATTCTATTTCTTTGTCATCATTAATTAATTGATAAATAAAATCTACCTCGGCTAGATTCTCTGCCGGTGTATTCATATCTTTATACGCCTCGAAAAAGACAAAAAAGTATTTGGATAAATTGCCTACATTATCCGATATATGCGGAGTAATAATATAATTCCCATTCTGCTCTTCAATTGAATTTACGAGTAAAATCCCGCTAAGACTAAAACTATAACGAGAAAAATCAATAACCGTTTGCTTGCGTGTGCGGAGGAAACTGCGATGTCCGTGTTTATCAAAATAAATAACTTCGATTTCATAATTGCCGGGCAGAATATTAAATATGGTTTGGGTAACATCAAAATCCCCATTGCCACCCTGCGAAACAAAGTAGTCCTTTTCGATTATTTGCCTGTTAATGGTTTTATTTTCAATTATTCTATCATTCTCGTCTTTTATTTTTATATAAATATCATATTCCGCTCCATATAGTTGGGCGGATTTAATGAATGACATTGAGGCATACGGCACAAGTACAAATATATCTAAGCGAGATTTGCCCGCTGTGTCCGATTTGAATAATACGGCATCGAAATAGAATAAACCGGAATTATCCGTTACTTCAACTGCTTGGGACAGAACTACCTGTGTGCTAATAACAATTAGTGCAAACAGTAGAAATATATTATTTGTTAATCTTTTGCGTACCAACTTTGTAATACTTTGTTTGTCCATTTTTTTTATCACTTGTAAATTGTTTTATTATATCAGCCGGAATATAAGTATCTACATAGTTCTTGTAAAAAATACTATCAAATTCCAGGAATCTCCAGCCTGCCGCAGTCGGCGAACGAAGGGCAAACATTTTAAATCTTTTATATATAGAATAATATCCTTTTTGCTTCATTTGCTTATTGGCATTGTCGCTATTCATAGCATTTAATAGCAGGTTCTCGCTCTTGGCGGAATTACTATTAATATGAACATCAATGCTAATGGAATAATCAACCAAAGCATACTCCATTGTGCCGTCAGTGGTAATATCGCTTATTGATTTGACGTCAATGCTCTTGATTTTTATTTGAATATTATTATCTTGTAAACTTTTCGCCATATTGTTGATTATCTCATCTTTATTCACTCTGTCGAAAATTAGTGTATATAAATAATCAAGAGATTTCTCGAATTCCATATTTTGCAGATGATGAAAATATTCATTTGCGGCTTTGCGTATTGCATTTGTCATAGATTTGTCGCCCGCATTAGTCGTTACAATCATTGTAAATACTAATATTGATACGAGAGCAACTTTTATAAATATACTTCTCGAACTCATTACAATCTCCTTTTGTTATTGGTGGTTTATTACTTTATTAAAATAAGGATTGGCAGTCAATAAACCAACTGTTTGATTAATTATTTTCTGTCAATTATACCAAAATGCTCACGTACCGGTTTGGGTATCAGCTTAGCCGTTAATGCTGTTCCCGTATTTTCAATAAATTTCCATTTATCAAATTTATCTTCTTTGATAGCAAACATTTGCTTAGTCATATTGAAATTCACAGTACATTTTTTTTCTTTTGGATATACCAGGACATTGGAATCACCGTAATTGCCTTTATATGCACTAACAGCAGAATTAAAACTCTTATCATCTTTATTTTTGAAATTTAAGGTCATAATCATTTGGTAAGAATAATCAATAAGTGCATATTTTCCCATATCTGTTTTGAAAACATCACTGATTAATATTATATGCGGATTTTTCAGCACAATTGTTTTTACAGAATCGCTCATCTGTGATTTCATAAAATCAACAAACTGCTCCTTAGGTACAAAATCAAAAAATTTCGGATACAAAAAATCGCTTACTGCATTATAATCAGCAAGTTCGAGGTATTGGAAAAACTGCTCGGCATTTTTTTTGATTTCATCTTTTTCATCTGTGCCTGACGCACTTACAACTGCTATTTGTAAAAACAACAAGCAAACAAGTAAATACTTAATTTTGGAAATATACAATTTCAACTCCCTTATTAATAATTCAATAATTTTTCAATATCAGCTTTGATTTTTGCTTCATTCGGAAGAACCGCTTCCTCGTAAACCTGATGATATGGAATATGCGAATCCAAAGCGGCATGACGCCGTACAGGAGCATCAAGAAAATCAAAAGCATCAGCGGCAATTTCGGCGGCAATTTCGGCACCGAAACCGCTTGTTTTCGTATCCTCGTGTAGCACTAATACGCGATTTGTTTTTCTTACAGATTCCAGTACCATTTCTTTGTCCCAAGGAATAAGCGTTCTCAAATCAATAATTTCAATAGTTTTACCGCTTTCCTTTTCGATTTTTTTGGCGACATTCAGGGCATCTCTGACCATCATACCATAAGTAACAACAGTCAAATCATCGCCGTATTTAGCAAGCCTGCCCTTGCCAAAAGGAATCAAGTAATCGCCTTCCGGCTCGAATGATGTAGAATAAGGTAAGCGATAAAGTCCCTTATGCTCCAAGAATAGTACGGGGTCTTGCAGTCGGCAGGCGGTTTTCAGCAAACCCTTTGCATCTGCGGCTGTACTCGGATAAGCAACAAGCAAGCCGGGAATATGGGTAAAGAACGCCTCAATATTCTGCGAATGATATAAGCCGCCATGAATATAGCCACCTACTGCCGTCCTGATAACGACCGGTGCAGAAAATCCGTTATTGGAACGAAAACGCATCGTGGCTATCTCGTTCCGTATTTGCATAAAGGCGGGCCATATATAATCACCGAACTGTATCTCGACAACAGGCTTGAAGTCTCGGACTGCAAGTCCGAGAGCAACGCCGGCAATTGATGCCTCTGCAAGCGGAGAATTGAAAACACGCTCATAGCCGAATGTGTCTGTCAGTCCCTTAGTAGCAGTAAAAACCCCGCCTTTGGGGTCTGCAACGTCTTCCCCGAATATAAGCATTTTGGGATTGCGTTCCATTTCTTCTTTCAATGCACGCTTAATAGCATCGACCATAACTATTTTTTTGCCTTCTGTCGGCACAAAATCCGTATAAGGCAAATTCCGTGTGGAGGTATCAGCAAAAACGTGTTTAGTCGCATCATCGGCGAGCGGAGCGGAGCGAGCGAAAGCCCAATCGGCGGCATCAGCAATTTCCTGCTTAACGCTTGCCTCCAATTCTTCGATTTCTTCGGACGAAGCAATATTATGTTTTGCCAAATACGATTTAAAATTAATAATACAGTCGCCTTCGGTTTTCATCTTTTCCAATTCATCGGCAGAGCGATATTTCCTGTGGTCATCACTTGATGAGTGCGGCAATAGTCTTTCGACCAATGAATGCAAGAGAACAGGACCTTTGCCCGCTCTCATATACTCAATAGCCTCGCGAGCCGCCGCCAATGAAACAAAAAAATCCGTTCCGTCAAAAGTCTTCATTTTCAGATTGCTGTAGCAACAGAAAGTATGCCCGACATTTGAACCCATAGATTGCTTTTCGCGTGGTACGGAAATTGCATATTTATTATCCTGAATATGAAATAGAACGGGCAGTTTCTCGCGAGACGCCCAATTGACTGCTTCGTAAAATTCGCCTTGGCTGGTAGTACCTTCACCCGATGCCACATAAGTAATTTCATCGGTTTTTAATTTATGTGAAGCAAGAGCAGTCCCAACTGCATTAAGAAACTGTGTGCCTGTTGGTGAGGACTGTGTGGGCATATTTAATCGCGGATTACCGAAATGCCCGGGCATTTGCTTGCCACCCGAAGCGGTACATTCGGGCTTGCCTGCCGCCAGAAGGAAATACTCCTTTGGTGTCATTCCCATTGTGTAAGTAAAAGCAATATCCCGATAATATGTCCAAGCCCAATCTTTTCCCGGTTCGAGACTCATAGCAATTGCCACTTGCGCCGCTTCGTGTCCGCTGCCGCCAATATGAAAAAATGATTTACCCTGCTTGACCAATGTTAAATGCTTGTCATCTGATTTGCGAGCATACAGCATATATTTCAAAGCACGCAACATTTCGTCTTTATTTAAATTTAGAGCCTGATGCAGCGGCTTGTTTGTTTTTATTTGTACAGGCGTATTGGAACAGGCAGGACCCCCTGCCTCAAATACAATGCCGCCTTCCACCGAATCACCGATATTTGATAAAATTTCTTTTTCGGTATTTATTTCTTTATTGACTATTTTTTTTGTTTTCTTTGCCATTATTGATTCTGATATTATATGAAATTTATAATAATGATATTATTCTACTTATCTGACAAAATTCCAATTATTGAAAAATTTGATAAAATAACGAAATATTATTGAACTATTTTTGTTAATTTTATATACTTAATTATAGTATTAATTTAAACGAATTTAGACAAGTTTTATGACATGGGCTAAGGTAATAGGTCAAGATAAGATAAAAGGGATTCTCCAAAAAGAGCTTTTGGACGATAGGGTACCGCATGCTTACTGTTTTTGGGGGGAAGAAGGTACCGGCAAAGAATCTATGGCTTTAGAATTTGCCAAGACATTGAACTGCGAAAATCCGATAAAAACAGAAAAGGGAATTGAATACTGCGGCGAATGTAATTCCTGCCGTCTTGCCGCCAATCTATCACACCCTAATATTGAATTTATATTTGCAACACCGGCAGGCAAAAGCGACAGCGAAGATGGAGGTTTGAAAAATAAGCAAATAGATGAAATAACTGCTCAACTAAAACAAAAAAGTGAAAACTATTATCATAAAATAATGGTTAAGGGTGGCAACAAAATCAGAATAAGTTCCATTAGAAACTTACGGAAAAAACTTTCTATGTCCCAAGGTATTCGCGGTAGCCGTGTGATTATAGTCTCACGTGCAGAAGAAATGACAACGGAATCCGCAAACGCATTTCTGAAAACATTGGAAGAGCCGCACTCGAACGTTATAATAATTCTCACTACGTCTCGAAAAGAAATGCTACTGCAAACCATTTTATCCCGCTGTCAGGTTATACATTTTCCCGGACTTGTTGCTCGTGAGATAAGCAAAGAATTAATCAATAATTATAATATTTCTGAAGAAGACGCAAATCTTGCGGCTTCTTTTGCACAGGGTTCATTGACTCGCGCGCTTGATTTTCTTAATGACGAAATGCGTAGCCTGC
>Ga0256846_1000717_pt1 | contig 12257 bp, 11 predicted proteins | sample TevniametaG_FD_189098 | JGI IMG/M metagenome (GOLD analysis project Ga0256846, IMG submission 189098) | Tube worm associated microbial communities from hydrothermal vent at the East Pacific Rise, Pacific Ocean - Tevnia | ecosystem: Host-associated > Annelida > Integument > Unclassified ...
TACAAAAGCCGAAAAGTGTAGATTTTATGCTTGTATTTCCATTAATGAGCCAATAGAAGCTTATGGTGAATTCGGAATACAAACAATAGAAAGCGGTAAATATGCTGTGTTTTCATTAAAGGGTAGTTATTCGGGGCTTGATAAATTATACCGTTCAATTTATTTCAATTGGTTACCAAATTCCAAATTTCAACTGCGTAACGATATACCGTTCGAGAAATATTTGAACTCACCCGATACTGCTATTGAATCCGAATTATTAACTGAAATTTTTATACCTATTAAGGAGAAATTATTATGAAAATCAAAAGACTAATTATCGCAACTCTATTGGGAGTATTGTTTGGTTTTGTATGCTACGGAATGGCGGCGAGCGGAGGCAAGGAAATACCTTTTGCTCTGGCGATTAATATTATTTTGGGTAGGACGCTTATTGGCTTTGGTATTGGTATAAGTCGTTTCTCGTTTAAACACTGGGCTATTCATGGATTAATTATGGGGCTTGTTTTCAGTATTCCAGCGGCATTTGGAGCATTATTGGCACCCGAAAGTCCGGAATTTTCACATTCGAGAATGTTCATTGCTACAATTGTAATGGGTATGATTTACGGTTTTTTAATTGAATTAATCACTTCTATATTATTCAAAGCAAAATACAAAGAGATAGATAATGGAAATAATTAAACTTTCCGAGACAAATATTCAAGATGAGCATATTTGCTGTGCTATCAGCGATAAAAAATGCCACGCAGGATATAAAATGAAAAAGGATTGGCTAAGAGCTGAATTCAAAAATGGCTATACGTTCAAAAAGCTTAATGTTCGCGGCAAAGTGTTCATTGAGTATGTGCCGATTGAGCATTCTTGGTTGCCGCTTGTTGGAAATAATTTTATGGTTATTAATTGTTTTTGGGTTTCCGGTAAATACAAGGGACAAGGCAACGGAAAGAAATTATTGCAAGAATGTATCAATGATGCTAAAAGTATGGACGGTATTGTGGCTATTTCAAGTGATAAAAAGAGACCATTTATGACAGACCCGAAATTCCTTAAATATCATGGGTTTGAAATAATAGATGAAGCACCGCCCTTCTTCAAACTTTGGGGCTTGAAACTGAACCCGAAAGCAGAATTTCCGAAAATAATGCAATCGGCTAAACTCGGAACTTGTTCGGATAAAAATGGTATAAGTGTTTATTATTCCAATTCTTGTCCGTTTACAGACCATTATATTAATGTTGTATTAAGCAATTATGCGAAGCAGAAAAATACCCCGCTGACTATTCATCACATAAAGAATAAAACGGAAGCACGTAAAATGCCGATACCTTGGGTTATCAATAGTATTTTTTATAATGGTGAATTAGTAACCCTCGAGATGAAACCGGATAGACATTTGGACAAGTTAATATAAAGTGTAACAATATTAAAGAGTTCTTATTTATTCACTATTTAAATTTCGATTTGTTATAGACTTGCCAAGATATTCGAAAAATCATCAATTGAATAGTTCTGTATAATTTAGTATTGATAAATGGATATAACTTTTAGCAAGTAAAGCCCGGATAGTAATACCTATAATTTTATTTGCATACTTCCAAGAAAAATTGTAAATTATTTTTTAGTATAATTTAACTATTTTTTTAAAAATTATGAGATAATTTTATGAAAACAGAATTACTTGTTATTTTTATTGTTTTATTATTTGGGAGTAAATTACATTCACAAGAAGTAATTTTTTCTGAGGATTTCGAAAATGGAATTCCTGATACTTGGACTCAATCAATGGAAAATGGGTCTGATGGTTGGAAGGCAGGTACTCCGACATCTTTGCAGAGTACATATTTTGAAATTAGCACAAAAAATAAAACTAAAATTGTGGCAACAAATGATGACAAATGTCAGTGTGATAAAAGTCACGATTTGCTTAAAACCCCGCCAATGGATTTATCAAAATATAAGAATTTGTTTTTATATTTTGATGTGTATTTTGAGAAGAAGTGTATGTTGGAGATGGTCTATGAAAATTTATTGTTAAAAGTATCAACAGACGGAGGAGATAGTTGGAAAGATTTATGTAGCATTTGGGGAGACTATAAATGGCATACTGTTGCTGTTGATGTTTCTGAATATACAGGAGGAAACAATAAAAACATAGTCTTCGCTTGGGAATATAGTGATAAATTGAAAGAATTATTTGGTGCGGCACTTGATAATATTAAACTTGTTATTCCTGTTGATTATGATATAAATATGCTATCAATAGATATTCCTTTCCCAATATATGGCTTGAATAATGCACCTTTGCATTTTAAAGGGAAACTTGTAAATAACGGAAGTAATAAAATAAAATCTTTTGTTATTAATTATACAATTAATGGCGGCACACCGGTATCAGCAACCATTGACGGCATAAATATCCCACCTCTTGGTATATATGAATATACGCATCCTCTTGCTTGGACTCCTCCTTCATCTGCCAAGTATGAGGTTAAAGTTTTTATTACTAAGATTAATGGGAATAACGACAAACTTCAAGCTAATGATACTTTATCTAAAAGTATTGAAATAATTCCCAAGGCAGTAAAAAGATTACCTTTATACGAACACTTTACAAGCAATTCTTGTAATCCGTGTGTATTTTGGAATACATTATTTCTTCAGCCTTTACTCGATTCCAATGATGTAAATTCAGATAATAATCCTGGCTTAGCGGCAATCAAATATCAATTGGACTTTCCCGGAAAAGCCGACCAAAGTTTTAATCCCGATGTTGCAACTAGGAAATTATTTACAGGTATTCACTCTATACCTCAAACTGTAATTAATGGAGTCGTGAAGCAGTTCCCAACACAAGAGGGATTGAACAAAGCGAAACTTCTTCCGGCATATTTAGAAATAACCGGAACTGCAAAAGCTAATACCACTAATAATTATTTAGAAGTAAGTGTTACGCTTAATCCATTAAAAGATTTAGGTACAAACAATATTCTACAAATAGCAGTTGTTGAGGATTCATATAATAATACAAAGGGGAATAATGGCGAAACTGACTTTTATCAAGTATTACGCAAATTATTGCCAAATGGAAACGGAACATTAGTTGATTTGTCTTCCGGTAAAGTTACTCATAGCGAATCATATACATTTACCGTTGGTAATGTGAACACAGGTAATTATAATTTATGGAAGGGATTAGACAATTGCCATATAGTTGTATTTGTACAGAATCAAGTTGGGAAAGAAATTTTACAAGCAAAGGTGCTTCCAATTTCGTTGATTTCTGATATTAAGGAAGAAATATCCATTGACAATCCGATAGATATATTTCCAAATCCGGCTAAAGATGTAGTATCTATATCATTAGCAAAGTGTAATGACTTATCAAAAATTAGTATCAGTATTATGAATACATTAGGACAAATTGTCTATGCAGGTTCTTTACAGCCATCTAATGATAAGCATTTTACAATAAATATATCGGATATTGCTACCGGTGTCTATTATATCAACGTCAATGTTGATTCTAAGATGTTTTCAAAGAAATTTGTTGTTATTAAATAATACTTCAAGTTGGTAATTTTACACAAACTATCACAGGCACTTATAAGTTTTTTATAAGTACCTGTGATTATTAATAACAATATTCATTATATGCGATGATATTATTTTATTAATTGTATGTTTTCTACTAATTATAATTATTGATATAAAGCCATATATTTCCGTTTATGGTAAGTCGTAATTTTGCCATAAAGAATTACAAGTAATAAACAGTAATCCCTCACCTTCTATCGACGGCTATACATATCCGTTACAATTTGCACTGTTTGTTGAATACTTGCGTCTATAATTATACAAAGGGGATGCAACGGATTCGACGGGGTGTTGGAGACTGAAAGTTGCATGTCGTGCTTTATCGGTGCTGCACGTAAATACAACCGGTAACGGCTTATAAATGCCAACAACAATTATGCAATGGCTGCTTAATTAACAAGTAGTCCGTCCGTTTGAGCAAGTGCCTGTCATTGCTTACTCGGACGTCGCAACAGACGGGCTGGTTTCGATGTTTGCTTCGGACATTGGAATAAGACAACACGATGCTAAGCCGCAAAAACCTGTTCTTCGGTTCTTTTGCGGACGAAAATTCAAAGATGGACTAAACATGTAGATGCTTCGGTTGAAGCTCTTCGGACGCGGGTTCGACTCCCGCCATCTCCACATGAAAATCAAAAAACCGCTTCTGTACTTGCTTCTCGGAGCGGTTTTTATTTTAAGTATCAAATGTGTGCAAAATTTTTTATTTTTTGTGATTCAATTTCTTTCTAAAAAAAGCATTCATTTTCTTAAAGAATTTTTTAAATTGTAAATTTCTTTTACTAATTCACTTCTTCTTGGACCAACCGGTTCATTTGAAAGCAAAGTATTAAGTTTAATATATTTTTCTCTAAGAACAGTTGCATCATTACCGTAGTAAACTGATTTTGCCCACTCCTTAGCTTCTTTATCCCAAAGATTTGCATATTCATCAGGTAGATATGCAAGTATTTCCTTTGTCTCGCTATTTAAGAAATGTCGGAAATTATATTTATTAATATCGTCACCAAAAATATATGGGACAAGGTACAGATTAATTAGCATAGTTTGCATTAGTTTTGTTTCAGCCTTTTTAACTTTGCCTTTTTTATATAAAGCTAATATCCATGTTAAATATTGGAATGGCTGACCTGCATCATCAGGAAATCTCCTTTGAAAAAGATTGAATGATTTAACAGCGCCATCTATATCCCCCATCAGCATATATAATGGACCAATGATATATCTGACACCACCACCGTCATTGTAGTATCCGAAAGTTCTTTTCTCATATTTAAGAAAATCCTCATAATTTTTAATTCTGGATTGAATCCCTCTTTTTGTTTTTGGTAGTTTCATATATTTAGTTTACTAATTTATTAAAATTCAGGAAACTTATTAAAATATAATATCAAAGTCAAAACTGTTTTCAACTATTATATCAATATCTATTGACAGTCTATTAAGTGTATTTAAAAGTAATATAAGAGAAGTACCACCTTTGAAAACAAAATCAAGAACGCTTTTCGATAATCCTTCCAGAAGCATCATCGCTCAGATACGCTTTTCCACTAATACTTTATCTACTTTATTATATTGCTCGGAAACTTGTCCTAGCCATTAATTTTTTACAGAGGTATTTTCTGTCATATCAAATTAACGGCAAAAAGACAATGATATTGCCAATAATTTGAGTTCCTGTCTGAATAGAATACTTTACAGGTTCCATTTATCTACAAAAATCTGTGCATTAGAGTCTGCCGATACCATTTGAACTGTGGCGACCAATTGCTCGTTTCTAAATATTACAATTTTATGAAGATTGTAAATCATTAATCCGCTTGTTAATACAGCTATTTTTTTGTAATTTGATATTAGATTTGTAAGTGATATAAAGAACGGATAAATATAGATTTTGCGCACAAGCAAACAGGATATGGAAATAACAAATAAAAAATATTATAATGAATACATTAATCAAATCGGAAAAGAAATTCCTAAATTGATTAAACAATACGATTTCACTGACGAAAGCGGAGATTTTTCCTATTTAACAAAAGCCTCTGCTGTTTACTCTTCAAATATTGAAGGAAATACTATAGATTTAAATTCATTTATGAATTATAAATTAAGCAAGAGTAATTTTGAACCGACAAAAGAAATTGAAGAGATTGAGAATTTGATAAAAGCGTATGAGTTTGCTCAAAATAATAAATTAACCGATGACAATATACTTGAAAGTCATAAATTATTATCGAAAACATTATTAATAGAAAGCAAAAGGGGGAAATATAGAGAAGAATCTGTTGGAGTATTCGGGAAATCAGGTTTAATTTATCTTTCTATTGAGCCGGAATTTATCAGAACGAAAATGAAGTCTTTTTTTGATGATATTCAAATATTGTTATCAAAGACATTAAACGAAGAAGAGGTCTTTTATTATGCATCATTAATCCATTTGGTATTCGTTCATATACATCCGTTTATGGACGGAAACGGAAGAATAGCAAGATTAATTGAGAAATGGTTCATTGCAGAAAAATTAGGACATAAATTTTGGAAAATACCATCTGAAGAGTATTACAAAAATCATCAGAATAAATATTATGAAACTATTAACATAGGTGTCAATTATTACGAGCTGAACTATGATAAATGTATGGGCTTCTTAAAACTTTTGCCTAATTGTTTGCTGAGATAAGGTTGAATGATAATTACAAGTATGCTATATTTAGTAGATAGCATTAATATGAAGTTGAAATTAAAAAATACAAATAATCGGGTAACTTGAAAATACTTATTCATTAAGATAGGATTTAGAAAAATTCCCCAAGTAAAAGTAAAAAATAGTCGAAAAAATATTATAATTGCTTCATTAACAATATTGTTTAGTAGATTCTTTTGTCTTTTAAATTTTTCAGAATGGTATATCGTGGGAGTATTAAATGATATTTCCAATTATCCATTTGGAGACGCGTATACGCCACCATATTATTATATGACGGCAGAATTATATTCGACAATAAATTTTATTTGGGGAATAATATTCTTGTTTATACTTGCTTTTGCTACGTGGACGATTCTAAGTAAAAAAGGGAAATCAGCAATATTGTCATTAGGTTTGTTTTGATATTTCTTTTAATTTTCTTTCTCCAAACACAAATATAATAATATAAAATTCAATAGGTTAAATGAATATGAAAAATAATTTTAGTTGGAATATCCAAAAAGCCGGGTACGATTTTGATAAATATGATGAACAAGGAGAAACAAACTATCAAAATTTTATAGAAAACTTTGAAAAATTTCCTTGGTTGGAGCAATTGGATTATTTTCAAAAGTATCAAGAAGGTTGTTCACCGACACTATCGGTAAAAGATTTGAAGACAGATAAGGTTTGTTGGGTTTCAATGGGTGGTGATAGAAATAATCATTATTATCTAATTGGGTATATTTATCCTAAAGAAAAAAGAGGATTTTGGGGACTTGGAAAAACAAAAACAATTGAACGACTTGAGATATATTCGACTAAGAATAAAGAATTGGTCAAGGATTGTTTTAAATTATTCTTTAAAAGATATTTCAGACAACTGGAATTAATTTTTAGCGAACTTGAAAAAATTTAGCAGATAATTATCAATTATTCCTTAGGCGATATATTCTATAAAAACCGAAGTGGGCAACTTGTTCGCATTGTGTATCAATGAACTTTTGTAATAGATTGCAGGCTACTCTAAACTGTTGTTCCGGTTTATTGTCATAGCCCCAATCCGCATTATGTATAATTAATTTAGTCTTGTGCTGAATAATGTCGGCGATTATCTTCCTCTGCTTATCTTCATCTTTACGTATCATTAAATCGTTAAGCGAATCGTAGTAGGTAGGATTTCGGCGTTCGCTTAGTGCATAAATCGGCGGGGCGTCCCAAGGAGTAACGAATATATAGTCGTCTTTTGCTGTATGACTAAGAATGTAGTTGATTGTTTTTTCAAAATTCCGTCTATTATTCTTATCTTTGAATGGTATGTAGCCATTTGCTGTTTGGACATATATAGGTGGTTTTCGTATTAGTGATGCCGCTTTGAAAAACGGGAATAGAACAGATAAAAACATAATGGAAACAATGACAATAGCACTTTTTCGCTGCAATTTATACTTGGCATATATTCCAAGAAAGAATAAGAACAGCATAAACGGAGCAAGCGATGGTGCCAAATGTGCCAGGTCCGAGCGTCCTAATCCCTTTGGGAAAGAGAGCAAAGCCCAAATAAAAATCAAAGTTGCGATGATAAGTTCTTTGCGGACGGGTTTTGTTTTCAAATAAAATAAAAAGCTGGCGATTGCTATAAACGGCACAAGATAAAATCCAGATACTACGATAAATGTGAATGAATGATATACGAGAAAGACCAATGAAAAGATATTCCCTTTATTAGTTATTAAATCCCAATCTTTCAATATTGATACTTTGACATAGTAAAGGTCGTTAAAGTATGGTAAATTCATTGAAGTACCGTTTTTGACGCTTTCAAAAGCTATATCGTTAATAACTTTCAACGACAAATCGCCGAATGAAATAAATAGTAAGGCAATTAATCCTATTAGCGGAATAACAAAAAATGCAACAATCTTAATTATCTCTTTAAAACTCCTCTTAGTAGTGATAGAATATATTACTAAAATCAAAAGAAAACCTGCATACACGCCACCTACTTCATAGAGTTTAAAGAAAAAGGCAAAAGCAAACATTAGCCCCGAAAGGAAAATAAATTTATTTCTCTCTGAGTATTTTATGTATTTAATCAGATAATACGCTCCGAGTATTGTAAACAGAAGGAAGAGATTAATATAGTCCGGACCTTCATAGTTATACACAACGCTGAAAAAATAAAAAATGAATGCACTAATAATTGATTTGATATTATCTTGGAACAGAAGACGTCCAAGATAGAATCCTGCAACAGGAACTAAGCAAGAAGATAATACCGTAATAATGCGTAATAAATCAGTATTAACTCCAAATATTTTGTATATCAATGCGGGGAAATATACCTCGCCGGGAGGAAACAGAAGCCAAAAATCAATATATGGCAGGTCGCCGTTTATAATACGCAGAGCATTATTAAGGTATTCCGACATATCACAGGCGAGAGGACGGCGATAATTAAAAATAATAAAACTAATTGCCAACATAAAAATATATATACCCAAAGCAATCCAAAAAGGATTTTGATGATTTATTTTTTCGTTTAGATTATTTATATTATAAGCTGTTTTCATACATCTATTACATCTTAATTATTTTACCGGAAGCCTGAATAGCTGGAATTATTTTCGAGGGTGTACCACTGTAATATACATTGCCCGAACCTTGTATCGTTACGTTTAGCACACCGGAAATATTATATATGTAAATATCGCCTGAGGAACGATTTACTACTGTTGCATTCTTTGCAATTTCGGCTTTAATATCACCCGAGCCGTTTAAGCGAATTGTGGCGTTCTTCGTAGGCATATTAGTCAAATCAATAATACCTGATGAATTATTAATAAGTTCCTGATTTACCGAACTTCCTTTCAAAATAATTTTACCGCTACCGTTCAAAGTGATTTTCGGGCTAATATGGATAGAATCAGATTCGCAATCGGAGTCGCTGTTTATTTCCATAGTTTTCAATCCGTCCGCATAAATATTAATCTTGACATCGGAAGGAGAAAAACAACTGCCTCGTTTCTGTTTCAAATGCAGAATATCGCCATCTTCGACACAAACATCAATAAAATCAATAGTGTTTTTATCGGAAGAAATTTCAATATCCGGCTTGCCTTTTAGTAACTTTACACTTCCTTTTATATCTAATTTAATTCCTGTAAAATCACCGACATTATAGCCTTGTTTAACTATTTCTTTATTACCGTCAATGCAAAACTCCTCGCAAGATGTCAGCATAAGTATCGAAATGGATAATACCAACAGTGTAACAACTCTTAACATTTGTAACTCCGCTTTCAAATTAAACTTATTAAATGTAAATAATCAGATAAAAAAGATACTAATTTTTTATTTTTCTACCAATCTTTATTTTGAAAAATAATATATTATTAGGTTCTCTTCTTGTATTTATGCTCCAATAGAAAGGCATATTTCAGGAAAGTGCCAAATGAGCTAATGGTGCAAGCGAGGAAACCGCGAACACCGTCAATAAAGCCACCTTTAATAATATACATTTTAATAAATGTGATTAGCGGATTAAGTACTACATTTATAATTCCGGCACTTTTCCCATTCTCGTACATTGTTTTCGCTGATAGACGTGCATATTTGATTGCTACTGAAATATGATGCTGTATATTCTTATAGGAATAATGGTAGAGCTTGCCGTTAATTTTAGCAACTCTTCCGCTAACCGCAAGCCCTTCGTGTACTTCGCCGCCCTGCCATTCCGGCTTCAAAGAGCGATGCACAAGCCGCAATTGGCGGTCGGGTTGCCAAGTAAATCGCATCAATTTGTTCAGATAAATTGATTGTCTATTAATGGAATATGCAATTTTATTATTCTGTAAAATAACATTTGCGATTTCGTTTTGGAGTTCATCGGAAACCACTTCATCGCAATCAAGGCATAAAATCCACTCTTGCGAACATTTATCAAGAGCAGAATTCTTTTGTCGAACAAATCCTTTCCAGTCCTCCTCGAAAAATTTAGCACCGTATTCGAGAGCAATTTGCTTTGTACCGTCTGTTGAATGTGAATCAACAATGATAATTTCCGAAGCAAGAGCGGCTATGGCGTCCAGAGTTCGGGCAAGCATAGCTTCTTCGTTATATGAAATAATCGAAACGGATAATGCTAACTTATCGTTACTGTTTTGCAATTTTCTCTTTTCTTTTATGCTTTTTATTGCGTTTCTTGTCATAATATTCCTGAATCTTTTCGCCTACAGCACCTCCGAAATAAGTTTCTAGGAAACCTACCATTAATCCGACAATAATGGCAATGCTACCTATCGGCTCTTCTGTTTGCAAAGTCATACGATAGACATTAAGCAGAATAGTAAGCGTAAGGAAACCGGCAACTCCGGCTTCGATTACTGTATAGCCGGGCGATTTCCAACCGATGATTATACCTGTGATGAATAATGCAAGCACGAAAGGAATAAGAAAACTCTCGGGGTCGGGACCAAGCAGTAAATCCAACAAAAGAACAATAATAATGCTTGATATAATACCCATCAAAGTACCTGCAATCATCCAAGACCAATCAAATGAAGTAGCAAGAAGTTGGTCGGACTTCAGCGAAGTATTTTCAAATTTTTCACCCAGCCAAGCGCCTGCAAAAGTAAAGATTACGGCATTCATATATATTAACAACCAGTCGGAATCCCAAATTCCGTAGAAACCGTCAATCTCGAAGTAAGGGAGCATAAAAAACAAAATAGCCGCCAAAATAATTGAACCGAAGCCCGGCTCCAAGAAAGTAACTCCGTTGGAAAAATAGCCTACAAAAAAACCGGTTACAATAAACGCCGCCCATAATGCCGTTACGGGAAATAATGCGGTCGCAAATTCCGTCCGCACAAACAGCATAAAAACAGATGTGATAACCAAACCGACAAAGATTGTTATTAAAAATGCTTTTATATTAAATTGTTTCAATTTTTATACCTGAATAAATAATAATAAAAATTTAATATCCTATTTTAATCGGATTGTTCCTCGGGCGAACCCATCACCCTTCCAATTGGTGCCAACGCCGGAAAACTCTCGAAAATCACTTTTGTAATAACCAGCAGAGGTACGGCAAGGAACATACCGGATACCCCCCAAATATAACCCCAGAACAATAATCCGAATATTACGGTTACCGTATTCAAACTAAGCTTATCGCCCATCACTTTCGGTTCAATTAAACTGCCTATAATAAAATTACCCATAAGCAATGCAATAATCATAAATAGCAATGTGTTGAATGAATCGAATTGAATGAGTCCCATTAGCGAAACAAAAATGATGGAAAACAATGAGCCGAAATTCGGTATAAAATTCAAGAAGAAATTTAAAATTCCCCAGAACAGTGCAAACCTTATGCCGAACCCATACAATATTGATGTAAATATTACTGTCGAAACAAGATTAAGCATTGATTTGAATTTTATATAAAAGACCAATTGCCTCTGTATATTCTCGAAATTCTTCACAATTTTATTATTAACCTTTTTCCCTGATACGTAGTTCAAATATTTTTTGTAATCATACATACCCGAGAGTAGCAGAATATAATAAATCAGGAAAATAATAAATGAGCCTGAAAAATTCCCGATTCTACCGACAATGGCACTGAAAATATTTGTCAAATTAGCGAAATTCATATATTCGCCAAGGGCTTTTAGCATTTCATCGACATTTGTTCTGCCTTGTGTAAACCCGTCCAGCCATATTATAATTTGCTCGAACTTGATGTTCAATTGTGAAATAAAATATTCCTTATCCTTTGCCATCTCGCTGATAGTTAGCACGACACTTGTGATAAGGAAATTGAAAATCACCAAAGAGAGAATAAGAATTATCGGAATTGTCAGGAACTTCGGTATTCTCCATTTGATTAATAGTAACTGCAATGGATGAAAAAGCAAGGCAAACAGTAGCGCCATTGCCAATGGTATCAATAATGCGGATAGCA
>Ga0256846_1000718_pt1 | contig 12255 bp, 8 predicted proteins | sample TevniametaG_FD_189098 | JGI IMG/M metagenome (GOLD analysis project Ga0256846, IMG submission 189098) | Tube worm associated microbial communities from hydrothermal vent at the East Pacific Rise, Pacific Ocean - Tevnia | ecosystem: Host-associated > Annelida > Integument > Unclassified ...
ATGATTTAGATGACAATTTCAATAGAATCAAAGCGCTCACGGCTAATTTATCAACTGCCGAAAAATTGTTTATTTATAATGATTATGAAAAAACAAAAACACTTCCGTTTATTTTAAATTTTGTAGCTGGCTTAGGTATTGGTTCTTGGGTACAGGGGCATACAACAGGCGGACTTATTGGTACAATTGGACAATTAACCGGATACGCACTTCTATTATCAAAAGAAGAATCTACTAAAACTATTGGAGCGGTTGTATTCCTGAGCACTTGGATAACCGACCTGATATTACCGTTCACTTATGCCAATTCATATAATAAGAAATTAAAAAATGCTCTGAAATTCAGTTCTATTTCCTCAATAAAAATAGTTCCTACTATCAATGTGACAACTAATAATATTGTATATCCCGGAGCCGCAATTTCCGTGCAGTTCTAATTGATACAAATGCTTATTAAAAGCGGCTACATTCGAGTAACCGCTTTTTTTGTTCCAAACTATGAATTTTATTTCTTATATATAAATATGTCAGGTGATAAAGAAATCATAATATATGCGGAATTATTTATTTCGTCTTTACTACCCTTCTTTACTACTTCGAGAGTTTCCGTAGCAAGCATTTGCGAATATCCGCCAATAAATTTCATTCCTTTTACAATCGGGAATGATAAAAAGAAATCGAACTCCGTACCGAAACTACTGTTCATTGCAGAACCTGGATTTTTCATATCGACAACATCTGCAGCTGCTGAAAACAAATGAGTAGCAAGTCCGAAACTCACAGGATTAAGTTTAGTTTTTAGTATTAAATATATGTCCTGCAAACCTACATTGCCATGAGCATTTCCAACATAAAAGTAATCCATAAAACCATTGAATTTATGATTTGTTCCATACAGAGGTTTGAACTCATTTGATTCCAAACTGTTTTTCAGCTGACTATTACCGGACAAACGCTCAAAACCTAATACTGCTGTAAATGATTGAGCGAATTTATAAGAGATATCTGTGGCAATATACGAAGCGTTTATTTTTTGCGCTGTGGCAGGTGTTCCCACTTGTTTATTGCCATACCCTCCCTGGTAGTAGAAAGTTGCATGAGCAGTAAATCCATTATCTATATACGATAATCTCGGTCCAATTGTTTGACTGTAAGCATCGCCGCCAGTCTTCAATTGTAAACCATTATTAAGAAACAGAAAACTAACATTGAAGCTATTGCATGCCTTGAAATTAAGCCAAAGATTTTGGAAAGTCTTATAATTCTTAGGATTAACTTTATTATCCGTGCCAATCAATTTATAGGCATCTTGATTATAAGCAAAAGCTAATTCCGCTTTTAATATACTTGATGTGTATTTAAATATAGCGGCATCATGGCTTCTTGCCTGTTGCGCCCAATTTACACTGCCAAATATTCTATGGTCATCATAAATAATTTCTTGACGTCCTACTTTCAAAGAGAATGCCTTTGTTATTAATGCTTCAAGCCATGCTTCGTGGATTGATGTCGCTTCATCTTCATTAGCAACAATCTGTTGCCGATTTCCCCAAACGCGTACATCTTGCAATGAAATTCGTGTGTAAAAATCCCTATTCTTAAAAAATAAATTCAAACGACTTCTTTGATTTATATTCATACCTGCAGATTGGTCGGACTTTGCTAATGTTTTATATCCATGCAAATATTCAAAACGCGGACGAATTTCGACACCAATTTTAAATTCGCTATCGTATTCTGCTTTATTATTCTGTACCTGTGCATTTGCAGAAAGGGCACAGAAAGCTATTAAAATAGCCGCTATCGTAGTTTTTATACTTACCATATAGTAATTCCTATTGTTTATTAATAAACTTATTATTGATAATATTCAATCAGGAACAAAATTAAGCAGTTTTCACAATATATGCAAATATATTATTGTTTCTCATCAATTATGTATATCATCAATTCTTTATGTTATTATCTATTTGCATTTCATCTGTATAGAAATGTCAGAACCAAAATGTTACTCCTGCGAAGCAATTTTTTTTTTCTATATTGCAGAGATGATGCATCTACGATGCCGAAAGGCAAAAGGTAAATACAAAAATCGCACCCTGAAGGATGCGGTTTGACATTATCGGCTGTTTTATATTTAGATTCGGCGTGTTGTTCAACTGCTGGGGTGAGGGTCAGCTGTCTTTGTTTTTCAACCCCACAAAACCTGCCCAATGGAAAACTTAACGCAAGTAATGCTTATAATGTTGATAGATTTTAATAGTTTCTGGACCCACCCCCATACCCACTCCCGAGTGTCAAACGTTAAAAACAGTTAACACAAAAGGATGAAAAAAAGATAATGGCTCTTTAGCTGTACTCTATTTGAAAAATCTTTCCCACCAGAGTGCAAGTTGTAATAGTTGAAATATTTTTAACCCGTTGTTTGCTTTTGAATTTTTGTGTTGGGCAAACATTAATTTTACATAATCAATATTAATATAATCAATAATAATACCTGAATTTGTAATTTTGTCATAAGCATAATCATACCATTCATTGCGAAGCCATTCATTTACAGGCGCCCAAAATCCTTGCTTGCGTCTATAAATAATATTATGAGGTAGAATCGGCTCGACTGCTTTCTTCAAAAGATACTTATTGGATTTCTTATCCGGTACTTTCTGCTTTTCCGGAATAGACATAACAAACTCTATTAATCGTTTGTCCATAAATGGTAGCCTTGCCTCAATACTGTGTGCCATTCCGATTTTGTCCACCCGCATAAACAATAATTCTGCGAGACGTTGATTGAGTTCGACGAAGAATATTTCCTGCATATAGTCCAAGTCGGGTTTGAGTGAACGGGCTTCATTATGAAGTTCGGCGGCAAATGCGGGAATATTATCAATTAAACCGCGATACTCCTTTTTCAGCAGAAATTCCTGCTGAACAGGAGTAAATATTGACATACCACCCCAATAATGCTCTTCGTCATAAGTTGCGCGTCTCATATAGTCCAAAGCATGTTCTTGTCTTGCTTTTATAAATAATGGCTTGACACTATGATAAACAATTTTTCGCATAGAAGAGGGTAATGCTTTGAACCATTTCCAATATGACTTATAGAAATTATATTCCCTGTGCATCCAAGGATAGCCCATAAACAGTTCATCGCTTCCTTCGCCGACAAGGATTACTATTGTTCCGAGTTCTCGTGTAAATTTGCTTAAAAAATATAGCGGAATGCAAACAGGGTCGCCGTTCGGTTCATCTTCTACCCAGGGAAGTTCGTTTAGGATACTGAAAGAATCTTTTTCGTCAATCAATATTTCATTATGATTTGTCTTGTATAAATCCGCAATCTGTTTGGCGTATTGCAGTTCGTTATATTTTTCCAATTCTTTGAAACCAACTGTAAACGTATCAACGGGACGGTCCATCAGTTCCGCCATCAATGCTACATTTAGACTAGAATCAATGCCGCCGCTCAAAAACACACCGAAAGGAACATCGCTCATCATTCTGTCTTTAATCGAAAGTTTGAGCAGACGCAAAATCTCGTCAGTCAGTTCTTTTTCGGACATATCCACATATTGAGTATTTTCATCTATTGCACTCCAATATCTATATTTGTTCAAATCACCTTTGGCAGTGAGTTTCAAACAATGTGCGGCAGGCAGTTTATGTATGTGTCTGAACAATGAATTTCGATTACTTGACATTGCCCAATTCAGATAGTTGGGGAGTTCTTGTTCATTAAATTCCCTACTAACCGCAGGGTGCAGGAGTATTGATTTGATTTCTGAACCGAAAATAAAAATACCGTCCTGATAGTAGTAATACAGCGGTTTTTTGCCGACACGGTCTCTGGCACAAAACAGTTCATTGGTTTCGCTGTCCCAAATTGCAAGAGCAAACATACCGTTCAATTTATCTACAATATCCGCCCCCCAATGCAAATAGCCCTTGAGTATAGTTTCCGTATCGGTACGCGAACGATACTTATAACCCAATTCTTCAAGTTCCTTGCGAATATCAAGATGATTATATATTTCGCCATTGAATACAATAGTATAGCGTCCGTCATCTGTCTGCATAGGTTGATTGCCCGCATCGGACAAATCAATTATTGATAATCGCCGAAATGCAAGTCCGCATCTTTTATCATCAGCAACCCATTGACCTTCTGAATCCGGTCCACGATGTTCAATAACATCACTCATTTTCTTTAACAAGGGATATTCTATCCGCGGCTCATTACTGTGAACTTCTACAATGCCGACAATTCCGCACATCAGCGTTTACTCTTGATTACTGAATAATTAATTAAATCAAACATATCCTTGACCGCACGCTCCAAACCGAAAAACACTGCACGCGAAATGATTGAATGCCCAATGCTAAGCTCATTTATTTGTGGTATTGTGCATATTCGTTGTGTATTAAAATAGTTTAGTCCGTGACCTGCGGCTATTTTCAATCCGGCGGAATTTGCGTATTCACAAGCTTCTCGTATTTTCGCAAACTCACGCTCAATAGAATTTTTATCTTTTAGATTGGCATATACACCGGTATGAAATTCCACCATATCACCACCGGCTTTCAGCACTGCATCAATTTGTTCTTTCAGCGGTTCAACGAAAAAACTCACTTCAATATCCTTGCCGTGCATTCTATCAACAAGATTTGTAAAGCGGGGTATATCTTCGTTTACATTCAATCCGCCTTCCGTTGTCAGTTCCATTCTGTTTTCGGGAACAATAGTAACAAGGTCCGGAACTGTTTCGAGAGCAATATTAATAATTTCCTCATTGGCTCCCATTTCCAAATCAAGTTTTGTTTGAATTAATTCGCGGAGCAGTTGCAAATCTCTATCTTTAATATGCCTTCTATCCTCCCGCAAATGACAAACAATACCTGTTGCTCCGGCTTGCTCGGCAATTAATGCCGCCTCTACCGGCTCCGGTTCAACACCACCGCGTGCGTTGCGCACAGTTGCCACGTGGTCGATATTTACATTTAGAGTAATCATTTTTTTTATTCCAAACTATTTATATATGTACAAATTTTATAATATTTATTCAATTTATCTTATATTTAACATTTGAGAAACTATAAATTACGTATTTTATTTTACAAAATTTAAATACAATTAGTAGGTAGCAATATGAAATCATTTTTTAGCAAGTACACAAGCTTATTAGTATTTATTATTTCTTATATAATTTATAATTTTACAGCCGCTCCGGGGCTAATGTTTACAGACAGCGGCGAGCTTGCCGCCGTTTGTACTACTCTCGGCATTGCTCACCCTACGGGTTATCCCCTGTTTACAATTGTCGGATATATTTATTCACTTATTAATTTTACGGGCATTAGCAATATTGCGCATTTAAATCATTTTGCCGCGTTAATGACTTCGCTCTCGGTTATGTTTTTTTATTTAATTATTGAGACAATTCTAAAGAATATAGCAACTATACCCGAACGTAAACAAAAGAAAAATAAGAAAGATAAAAGTAAAAGAATAATTGAACAAGTACCCGAAAATTTGAGGATAATTATTTCCGCTGTCTCCGCATTAATATATGCCTTTGCACTCACAATTTGGCAACAAGCGATTATGTTTGAAGTTTATTCACTGCAATTGCTGATGTTCAATATTGTTATATTATCTATGCTTCGGACTTGGTACAGTGATGATAACCAAAAAAAAGATATGTATATAACGGCTTTCTTTATTGGACTTGCCTTTGCTAACCACATGACAACTATGTTGCTTATTCCTGCAGTTTTGTTTTTATTTTTCTATAAGCGGAACGAAGGCTTTGATTTTTCCGGCGAAAGAGTCAAACTACTTTTTTTACTTTTATTGCCTTTTGCTGTGGGACTGAGTTTATATCTATACCTGCCCCTGCGTAGTGCTACGATGCCGGAATTTAACTGGGGTTGGGTTTCTCGAAATTTCGACAAATTTTGGTATCACGTTTCGGGCAAGCAGTATCGCGTGTGGATGTTTGCCGATGCCGCAACAATGAAAATCAATGCAGAGAAATTCTTCGACATATTTTTATATCAATTCGGTTGGCTGGGCGTTATTCCTTTGTTTGCCGGATTTATTCATATATTTAAAACAAACAAGGCAATATTTGGATTTCTCGTCATTCTTGTTATCTCGAATTTGATTTATGCTTTCAATTACGGCATACATGACATCGAAACATACTTTTCGCTTTCCTTCATTGCTTTGATTATTCTGACCGGAATTGGATTATATTCGATTTTCCGCAAGTATACCAAATATGCGGCATTGGCATTTATTATTCCGATGCTCTCGCTTGCTATTAATTATTCGGAAAACGATTATTCGAGCAACCGTCTTGTGCCGGAATACACGAAAATACTTGCGGACAATCTCGACAGCAATGCAATCGTTATTTCTGCACAGTGGGATTATTTCTGCTCTGCGTTTTGGTATATGCAACGCGTCGAAAATTACCGTCCCGATATAGTCCTTATCGAAAAGGAACTGCTGCGCCGTACTTGGTATTTGGAGCAATTCAAACGCTGGTATCCCGAAGTAGCGAAAAAGAGCGAAAAGGAAATACGTTTGTATTTATCGCAACTCGAGCTATTTGAAGATGAAAATGATTATGACCCGTTTTTGATTCAGAAGTATTATATTGATATGGTTAATTCGTTTATTAATCAGAACATAGCCAACCGTCCTGTTTACATTACGCCGGATATACTGCAAAACGCAACTGACAAGGATATTGCAAGCGATTATAGGAAAATCCCTGCCGGCTTTGCGTTCAAACTCGTCAAAGGCGAAACAAATGCTATTCCCGATTTAAGTAAAATCAATATTGATAAATTTATTGCCGGACATTACGACCCTGAAGCTCATCTCGTCAAGGGCATATTGGAAACCGCCTCGATGGGCATCACAAACATAGGACGTTACGCACAATACAACGGCAAGATTGCACTTGCCCACAAAGCATATAATATGGCATTAAAAGTATATCCCGAAAATCAAGCGGCGAACAGTAGTTTAAGAGAATTGGGGAAGTAATGTAATTTTGCCGCTATTGTTTATAGGTGGTGTTGTGGGTGTTATTTATATTTATTTTTCATTTCCTCTTGCAGCAAGTAAATGTTTAATTTTTATTTTATTAATCCGAATCTGTTTATTATCAATTAAAATTTTAAAATACTCATCATTATTCTCAACTATCTTAACGTCTCCGTAGTGTAATTGTCTATGATGATTTGCACAAACAGTCAAAAGATTCAAAGTACCAAGGGAACCTTGTTCTAATTCAGAAACAGGAATGATATGATGAGATTCAACGTATAATTCACCGTTTCTTTTTTTAAATCCATGAGCAGGTAAATCTAAAGCTTTACAAATTTGGCATTCATAATTATTTGCTTTTTTCACTACCTTTGAGATATTACCTCTCTCAATTCTTCGACTTACAATTTCCTTAACCCTTGGTGTAGCGTTGAAATATTTTGCTTCAAGCATTTGCAAATCACCGAAATCATTAAGTTCTGTTTCAGTTGCTTCACCAATAATTTCTATATACCTGTCTGCAAGTTTCTTGATTTTGTTAAATGTTTCTTGTTCAATAGACCATGAGGAAGCTTGACGACCATTAAGCAAAGGTTTTTCATTTTGAAAATCATTTAAGTTTTTCAAATCGCTTAAAAGTATTGGATTGTCAAGTAGTTTTTTTATGTATCGAATTTTTACCCTTAGTCGTTCGTCTCTATTATTTTCGGGTTGAATTCGGAATTGTCCGTCAGAATCAGGCATTGGCATTGCTCGACTCATTATTTCAACAATTCCATATATACCGGCTTTTAACCTTTCTTTTCCGTTCAATTCGGCTTTTGTTCTTGAATCTTTACCGACTCTGATGATAGCAAATTGTCCTTTTTGAAAATAATTCTTTTGCCAATCAGTTATACTCCAAGTTGAATATACTTCGTCTGTTTCAAGAAATTCGTCTATTTGCCAGTACTTAGGATTACAAAAGAATATCCAACATCCCGTATTATTAAATTTAGTATCTCCAGTAATTTCAGTCTCTTTATATTTAGGTAAAGGTAAATTAGGTAATATTCTTCTTTTTAAATAATTCAATAATTCTATTGAATTTTCCTTTTGACTATCTATTCTAAGCTGGAAGTATTTTATTGATGCTTTTTCGATTGTTCCAAAATGCAAATGTTTAATCTTTTCCCATTTGTCTTTTGAGCTATCACGATAAAAGTAGTTTCGTGTTTTTACAGCAGAGTATTCCGCCCATTCGCCGGAATCCCATCCAAATTCTAACATTTTATTTGTCTCTTTTGAATTATTTACTATTAGTTTTTTATCTAGGGCTAGCCAAATTGCATTTTTATGAATCGTTGTTGTTATCAAACTACCAACTTTGATTCTTATTCCATCATTCTTTATACTTAAACCCCATTTCTCAGAACCAAACGAATCTGCATACATAATGATTTCACAAAGAATTTCAAGATAAGTCTTTTGCTTTTGTTTATCAGGTAACAATTCGTTAATTATTTTTTCAATTTTATCCATATCATTCAATTTACGAGACAATGTCTAACTTTTTCCTATTTATTTTCTAATTGACTACAACGACTTTGACTATGAGTAGTACGTGATACCAACGCTCCAATTTTTCAATTTGCTATGCTGTTCGTGTATATTCATGCCACATATTGAACTACTTGTTGTTCAATATCTTATATACATTATTGCCAGCTGACTATCCTTCTTTTAATACGTTCTCTACTTCTTTTATTAATTTTTCTTTTTCGGGTAATATATATGTGAATTTAGAAGCAAATACATTGTTTTCTAATCCGCTTAAAATGTATTCTGCCGTAATTTCATCTTTGTCTGTGCATAGAATAATCCCAATTGGCTGATTATCTCCTTCTTCATTTACTTCGGTTTTGTAATAATTTAAATATGTATTTAGTTGCCCTGCATCTGTAATTTTTAATTTTCTTGTCTTTAATTCAATCAAGATATAACTCTTCAAAATTTTATTATAAAATACCATATCCACATAATGATGCATGTTATTCAGTGTAATTCGTTGTTGCGAACCGACAAACATAAAACCTTTGCCTAATTCAAGTAAAAAATCTTCGATATGTTTGATGAGTTTCTTTTCCAAATCTTTTTCCAAAACGGGCTTATTTTCAGGCAATCCGAGAAATTCAAAAACGTATGGGTTTTTGATTATATCTTCGGGTTTTGATAACTCTTGTCCTTTATTGGATAACTCTATTAAAATATTCTTGTTTTGTTTTCCTTGTGATAAAATTAGTCGTTCGTAAAGTGAACTATCAATTTGTCTTTTAAGTTCTCTTATCGACCAATTTGCATTAATGGTTTCTTTTTCGTAAAAATTTCTTTTATCCTTATCATCTATAATTAATAGTTCGCAGATATGAGACCAGCTTAATTGTCCAGACAGTGTCTGGATATTCAGATATTCAAGATAAAATTTTCTCATATTGAATAGATTAGACCTTGAAAAACCGCGTCCAATTTCTTTCGTAAGTATTTTTGATAATGCAAGGATAAATTGTCTTGTCGATTGATTGTCTATCCCTTTTTGCTTTTCATTTTCAACGATAACTTTTCCTATTTCCCAATATGTAATAATCAATGCCTGATTTACTTTTGGAGCAATTTTCTTTCTTGCATTGACAATAATAGATTTTATATTATCAATTAATTCTTGTTCTATCTGTATTTTCAATTTATTATTCATATTTACAAAAATAACCTTTTAGAGTAATTTTTCTGTCTGTTTTTTATTTTTTCTTCCCCAATTTCCTCATTCCCCAAATATAACAAAACCTATGCAAAAATATATCATAATGAGAAGAAAAATTAAAATATCATTTGTTATAAATTGAACAGTTGATTAAATTTGTTAGTTATAATATAATTAATTCGATGTTTAATATTAAAGAGAGCTATATTATGTTTGGTGAAATGAAAGATTATCTGAGCAAGGAGCTGGATACCCTTAAAGAGCAAAAGTTATTTAAGTACGAAAGAATTATTGAAAGCCCACAGGCGGCAGAGATTGTTGTCGGCGAACAAAAGGTATTGAACTTCTGTGCGAACAACTATCTCGGTTTGTCATCTCATAAGGAATTGATAGAGTCCGCACATAATGCTATTGATGAACGCGGCTACGGATTGTCCTCAGTTCGTTTTATTTGTGGCACACAGGATATTCACAAGGAATTGGAAGACAAGATGACTGCTTTTCTCGGTACGGAGGATACAATTTTATTTTCTTCCTGCTTTGATGCCAATGGTGCAGTTTTCGAACCACTGCTCGGACCGCAAGATGCGATTATTACAGATGCTCTCAATCACGCCTCAATTATTGACGGAATTCGCTTGTGTAAAGCACAGAGATGGATTTACAATCACGCAAATATGGGCGATGATATTAGCATAGACCCGGCGACCGGCAAGGAACTTAAAGGATTGGAACGCTGTCTGAAAGAAGCGGACAAAGCCGGTGTCAGATTTAAAATGATTGCTACTGACGGCGTTTTCTCAATGGACGGTGATATTGCCAAATTAGATGAAATTGTTGCTCTTGCAGATAAATATAACGCTCTCGTTATGGTTGATGACAGCCATTCTACCGGATTTATGGGCAAAACAGGACGCGGCACACACGAATATCGCGGCGTTATGGGCAAAATAGATGTAATTACAACTACTTTTGGCAAAGCATTAGGCGGTGCTTCCGGCGGTTGTATTTCCGGACGTAAAGAAATAATCGACTGGATGCGTAATAAGGCTCGCCCTTATTTATTCTCGAATACCGTACCGCCTGCTACTATCGGTGCATCAATCAAGGCACTCGCTCTTTTGTCCGCATCAACCGAGTTGCGTGATAAACTCGAAGCAAATACAAAATTATTCCGTGCCGAGATGACAAAAGCCGGATTTGATATTATTGCAGGCGACCATCCTATTGTTCCGATTATGTTCGGTAAATATGATAACTGTTCGCAACTTGCCGTGGACTTTGCCGATAAAATGCTTAATGAAGGTGTCTATGTGATTGCTTTCTCATATCCCGTTGTGCCAAAAGGCAAGGATAGAATTCGTGTACAGATTTCTGCGGCACATTCAGAGGAGCAAGTAATGTTTGCAGTTAATGCATTCATCAAAGTTGGCAAAGAATTAGGTATGATTTAATCAGTATTTCTTCGGATATATAAATGAGTAATAAAAGTAGAAAAGTTTTAATTACAGGTGCATTAGGACAAATTGGCTCTGAATTGACTGTTGCTTATCGTAAAATTTACGGCAGCGAAAATGTAGTTGCAAGCGATATAAGAAAAGGCTCTGACGATTTTATGCGTCAGGGTCCTTTTTATATTCTTGACATCAAAGACATTGCTACATTCGAGAAGATTATTGAGCAGGAGAAAATTGATACAATAATACATTTAGCCGCTATCCTATCAGGTGTTGGCGAGAAAAAGCCTGCGCTTGCCTGGGATATTAATATGAACGGTACGCTGAATGTATTGAATTTAAGTGTAAAGCATAATATTAAGCAAGTGTTTATCCCGAGTTCCATTGCGGTATGGGGTCCGGATTGTCCGAAAGTCGCTCCGCAAGATAGTTCGTTGCGTCCAACAACTATGTATGGAGTAACCAAGGTTTCCGGCGAAGTATTGGCAGATTACTATTTTACCAAGTATGGATTAGATGTGCGCGGTGTACGTTTTCCGGGTATTATATCTTCCGAAACAATGCCGGGTGGCGGTACTACCGACTATGCGGTGGATATTTATTATCAAGCCGTAAAAAATAACAAATATACATGCTTTGTAAAGGAGGATACACGCCTACCAATGATGTATATGCCGGATTGCATAAAATCTATCATTGATTTGCTTAATACGCCCTTGGAACAGTTAAAACATCATAACGCATTCAATCTCGGTGCAATGAGTTTCACTGTTAGGGATTTGGCGGAATCAATTAAAAAATATCGTCCCGGTTTCGAGATAAGCTACGAACCGGATTTTCGGCAGGCAATAGCAGATTCCTGGCCCAATGACGTTGATGATTCGGCGGCACGTGAGGAATGGGGCTGGAATCCTGATTACTTGTTAGATGCAATGACAAAGGATATGTTGAATAAACTGGAAATCAAGCATAAAAAAGGACTTATTTGATTCGTTTAT
>Ga0256846_1000719_pt1 | contig 12245 bp, 8 predicted proteins | sample TevniametaG_FD_189098 | JGI IMG/M metagenome (GOLD analysis project Ga0256846, IMG submission 189098) | Tube worm associated microbial communities from hydrothermal vent at the East Pacific Rise, Pacific Ocean - Tevnia | ecosystem: Host-associated > Annelida > Integument > Unclassified ...
ATCCGGAAAAAATAATATCGTTTTCTTCATTCTCCCCATACCCGTCATTAATTCACGTAAATCAGAAGAACATCGCTGTCAACCGCTGATTTTTCCCGGCTGAATATATTATTTGCGTTTTTTTGAGTTTTTAAGTAAGTTGGCCCAATTTATGTCGAATAGCGACAAAATATGCCGGGCCGGGTCCATTGCCCACCCGGGTGCCGGACATCAACGAGGATAGGGAAAAACAGCTGTCACCATCTGGACCTGTACCGTTTTTTTCAACATGGAGTGAGGAAATGGATAAAAATAAAATGGCCGCCATCGGCGTTCATCTGTACACTGGCGTCGGTATCATCCTGGCTTTTGCCGCCGCCGTTGCCTTGAGAAACCACAATGTTCAACTTTTTCTGATCCCCCTCTGGCTGGCCGTGATCGTGGACGCCACCGATGGGACCCTGGCCCGTTACTTTGACGTCGGCCATGTTCTGCCTGCCTTTAACGGCCGGCGGCTGGACGATCTGATCGACTACCTGACCTATGTATTTCTGCCGGCCATGGCCATGATTGAATTCGATGTATTGCCTTCATCGGTTATGTGGGTCGCCGTCCTGCCCATGATCGCCAGCGCGTACGGGTTCAGTCAGGAGATCGCCAAGACCGATGAATCTTATGTGGGTTTTCCATCGTATTGGAACATCGTCTTTGTGTACCTTTATATCCTCGAAGTCCCGGCAATCTGGTCCGTGATTATCCTGATCGCCCTGTCGATTCTCGTATTTGTACCGATCCGGTACATCTATCCGTCCCGGACCCCCTGGATGAAGCGCCCCACCCTGGTGTTATCCAGCCTGTTCGGCCTGCTGATGGGAATTGTCTGCCTTTTTCCGGACAGCGACTGGGCGATCAAGGCAACCCAAATATCGCTTGTTTATCCCGTCTATTATGTGATTGCATCGTTGTTGCATCACCGGCGCGTGATGCAGACCGAAAAGAGATAACCGCCCACGCCATTGCCATTACCCGAATATGGTTGCGCAGCCAGTCTTTTGCCGGGGATTCATTTGGCTGTCCCGGAAATGCTGAGTATTTGTTCAAAAAACGCCATAATCTTTCCGGTTGATTTAAACAAATAAACTGATATAGTTATCATACTCCTGCAATCAATCCACGGAATAAGCCGGGCAGAAAATGAAGTGTTCAAAATGCCAATTTGTAAATCCTGACGGTTTCTATTTTTGTGGAAAATGTGGATGCCGGTTAGGCGTTTCTTCCGATTTATCCGGCAAAGAGCAATCATTAGACAAAAAGCTGGAACGGATCCAGCGTTATCTCCCCAGAGCACTGGTTGAAAAAATTCTGTCGCAAAGAGATGAGCTCGAAGGTGAGCACAGACAAGTAACGATCATGTTTTGCGACATCAAAGAGTCCACGCCTTTAGTCGATAAATTAGGCCCGGAGAAAGCGTTTTCCTTTCTAAACCAAATCCTAGAAATTCTCATCTACAAAACACACGAATACGAAGGGACGGTAAATGAGCTGAGAGGAGATGGGATACTGGCTCTTTTTGGCGCCCCCTATGCCATTGAAAATGCTCCCCAGCGCGCCCTTCAATCCGCCATTGCCATCCATCGGGAAATTGAACGATTTAATGAAAATGTTGATTATCACAGCGGGCTTCCACTTATTTCTCTTCGGATCGGAATAAACACCGGTCCCGTTGTCGTGGGCAGCGTGGGGAATGACCTTCGTATTAAATTTACTGCCGTTGGGAATACCATTAATATGGCAGCACGAATGGAACAGATGGCGGAACCCGGGACAACTTATGTCACTGCGGATACGTTCAAGCTGACCCGAACATTATTTAATTTTAAATCCCTGGGAAAAAAAACAGTCAAAGGCAGAGAAACGCCTTTGACCGTATATGAAGTCCTGTCCGGGAAAGAAGGTGCCGATCGCTTTCACTTTGAATCCGAACAGATGCTTCATTCCGAGATGCTTGGCAGGGAGAATGAACTGAACCGGCTTGTTCTTCAGGTGTCAAAAGCAATCAACGGCCGGGGGTCGGTAGTCAACGTTATCGGAGAAGCGGGGATCGGAAAAACAAGACTGATCACAGAGCTAAAAAAGCTCGATATTATCGATCAGGTCTCTTTTATAGAGGGGAGATCCATATCAATCGGGAGAAAGTTAAGCTATTATCCCGTTATTAATTTTTTCAGACACTGGGTTCAAATAAAATCAGACGACAGTGAAGCCGTTGCTTTACGTAAACTGGAGCAAGCGGTTGAAAATGTCTGTCCGGCAGATTCATCTGAAGTATTTCCCTTTGTGGCAACGCTAATGGGCATGACACTGACCGGAAAGCATGCAGAAAGAATGAAGGGGATAGAGGGTGAGTCGCTGGAGAATCTGATCCTGAAAAATGTACGGACACTGTTGATCAGGGCCAGCCAGATTAAGCCTTTGGTTATTGTCGTGGAAGATCTTCATTGGGCAGACACGAGTTCCATCGAGCTCTTGGGGTCTTTATATCGACTGGCTGACACGCAGCAAATCGTTTTCATCAATGTATTTCGCCCGATAGATTTAAAAACCGGACATAAAATTTCTGAAATCATACGGGAAAAATTACCGGATGATTATATGGAAATCGCCCTGACACCACTCAATGAAACAGCATGCAGATCATTCATTACCCGACTGCTGACCTTAAGTTATCGCCTTCAAAATATTATCGATCAAATCATCCGGCGCGCCGGCGGCAACCCGTTTTTCATTAAAGAAGTTGTGTGGTCGTTGATTGATGAAGATGCCGTGGTTCTCAAAGATGGTATTTTTCAGCCCACTGATAAAATCGACACTATCGCCATCCCGCATACCATTTTGGATGTATTGATGGCCAGGATTGACCGACTCGATGTTGAAACTCAAAACCTGCTGAAATCAGCCTCGGTTATCGGCCAGGAATTTGCTTATCGGATACTTTTTGAAGTCGCCGATAACATTGATAATATTGACCGTAAATTATCCTATCTAAAGGAGATTGAGCTGATCAGAGAGCGAAAAAGGATGAACGAGCTCATGTATCTGTTCAATCATGCGCTGGTTCAGGAAGTTGCTTATGATTCAATTCTACCCATTAAGAAGAGGAATCTACACCGGAAAGTAGCGATATCTATCGAAAAGGTATTCGCCGACCAGTTGAATAAATATTATGGGATGCTCGCCTATCATTATGGCAAGGCCGACAGCCCCAAGGAGACGGAAAAGTATCTGATCAAAGCCGGTGAAGAAGCGCTTAAATCATCCGCATCCAGTGAGGCGCTTCATTATTATCAGGCGGCTCTGGATCTCTATCTGAAAGATTACGAAAATGTGTCTGATCCTGAAAAAATTGCGGTATTGGAAAAGAATATCGCGCTGGCATTATACAACAAAGGGCAGCATGTTGGCATTATAGATCATTTTGACAAGGCGCTTGACTATTACTGGGGTCGATTGCCTAAAAACCGGATATCTGCGGCATTTAAATTTTCATCAGGGTTTTTCCACTTTCTTATCAGTATATATCTCCCTTTTTTAAAGTTTAGAAAAAGCCCGACCCCATTGGACAATGAATCCTTCGACCTGTTTTTTAAAAAGCTTAAAGTACTGGCCATTACCAGTCCTAAAAATTATTTTATTGAATCCATTTATTTTTACCGGAGACTCACCCGGTTTGATTTGACAAAGAGTGAACTGGGTGTCGGTATGTTTGCCGGTGCCAGCAATCTTTTTTCTTTTACCGGTATTTCTTTCAGTTTGAGCCGGAAAATAATTGGTCTTCTCAAAAACAGAGTTGATGATGATGACATCAGATCGTTTATTATATATGACTTCTCGGACACATTGCATAAGTACATGGCAGGCAGCTGGAAAAACATAAACGACTACGACGATACCCTGGTCAACAGAAATTTGAAAATCGGCGAAATTTACTGGACATCACAGCACTATTTCTGGCATGCTTTTCCCATGCTCTACCAGGGAAAATTAGACGTGGCCAATCAATTGGTGAACAAATTAGAAAATCTGTTTGATGTATACGAAAACGATCTCTCGATGCTGCTGAAATATCTTCTAAATACCAGCCTGCTTCTGGAACAGCATAAATTTCGTACCGCTTTGACCGAAATTAACAGGGGGATTGAATTTGGAAAAAGAATAATACAGGGCACCATCCAGATTGAAATGTACTCGCGTAAAGCGCATATCTATATTATGATGGGAAATATAGAACGCGCGGAAAAATTTCTACACCTGGCAAATGAGGTCCGGCATGAAATTGATACCGTTCCCTGGCAGTTAACCGATTTTTTCAGGAGCCAGTTTGAAAGCGACCTTTATCACCTGAACGCGTCTATAAAAACCGGTAAAAATACCGATACTTTCCGATACCGAAAAAAAGCCGACCAATCCGGAAAACAATTTTTGAAAACAACCAAAAAGGTGGCCCAGTTCCGTACCGATTCATACCGGCTGCGGGGTGTCTATTACTGGTTGACCAACAGGCAAACCAAGGCGCTTAAGTGGTGGCAGAAAGCGATCGAAGAAGGTGAGAGCCTTGATGCACGCATCGAACTTTCAAGGGTATATTTTGAAATCGGCAAGCGCCTGAGTGAAGATATAAGTAAACATAACCAGCTCAACGGAATAACCGCGGAAATGTATCTGAAAAAAGCGAAGGCGTTATTTGAAAAGATGAATCTGCAGTGGGATCTGAACCAGCTCAGCCAATTGCAGAAACAATAAGGGGTATTGTTCAGGACCAATTTAATATCGAAATCTTAGTTTGAAGACAGGGATGAGTTTCATGGGAAATGCCACTAACACTTTCTTATCATCTTGTTCCAAAATTGATTTCGGTATCATTGACATTTCAGGTCAGAAAAAATGTTTTTACCAGAAATTCAACGCCCAGATTATTTCTCTCTGTGACACCCTGCCTGAATCGGTCCAAACGGATGCCTTGCTTTTTTTTATGAATTATTCCGGCTTGTCAATCGGTCAGGAGCTTACCTTTTTCAAGAATTATTATACCCCCAGCTGGTCAATCGTTTTCTGGCTTACCCGGTTTTTCCCGGATAATAATAGATCGTTTCGGGAAAAAACCAAAGCCGCCATCACCGCACATTCGATGGCCATGATACTTCACTCCCTTGACGATCACATTAATGATGGAGAGTTACGCGCATCGCACCTGACGCTTCTGTTACGGAGCCAGGCCTGGATGATGATGATTGATTCGTTGAAAAGCCTGTCCGGTGGTGCCAACAACAGCAAGAGAATCATCTCCGATTTTATAGATGACTACTACTCAGGTATCCTGGCCTCCGATGATCCGGAAACGCTGGACAACTACTGTACGCTTTTCAAAAAACAGATGGCAACCTGGTTAATCGTCCCCGTACTCCTATCAAAAATAATTAATAAAGACGATTCATTTTCCAACGATGTTCAGGCCGCCTTTGAATCCTTCGGTATTGCCTGGCGCCTGCTTGATGATATAAACGATATCCATTTAGACATGAAAAATGGCACTCATTCCGCAGTTTATATCTGCTTACCCGGAGAAGCAAAGAAGCTGTGGGACCAGAATAAAAAGAACGGTCTATCCGCTGAGGATGCCAGTCATGATACTATTTTGAATCACATTATCAATACCCGGCTGATTGAAAAAATACATAAAAAGATCTGCCGTGAACTCCAATCCGCCGTGTTAATATCTGAAAAAATAAATTTAGTTGGCCTGGCGGATGAACTCCGTTGCCTTTTGTCACCGCTTAAAGACAGACAAATCCTGATATGATCAGCGCCCTAAAAAAAAATATCGGCGATGAAAATCTCAGTATCGAGGTAACAACCCGATGCAACTATAACTGTCGACACTGTTTTGTCCGGGTCAGGTGCCCGGAGATATACCAATTACCATTTCCGCTGGTTAAAAATATTCTTACCGAAGGATATCATACCGGATACCGCCATCTTCACCTCACCGGCGGAGAACCGCTTCTATGGGAAAGCTTTTTTGAAGCCCTGGACTTTGCATTTGGCCTGGGATACCAAAGGATTTTTGTCAATACGAATGGCACCCTTTTTACCCGGCACACCATTGCCCGCTTAACCGGATATCATGAACTTTCATTCTCTGTCAGCATAGAGGGTACCGAAAAACGTCATAATCACATAAGGGGCATAGATACCTACCGCCTGACGATGAAGAAAATCGAAATGGCTTTAAGTTTTGGCCTCAATCTGACCATTTTCATGACAATTGACAAAACTCTGCTGGCCGATCTACCTGATTGCGTCGATGAATTGTATTGTAAATTTCCGGATATCAAGGGGCTCAGCCTGATACAGCTTATCCGGGGTACAAAAAGTGAATTCTCACTTTCAGGTAATCTTCTCGACCCGGCTGGTTTTTTAAGACTCGTTCGGATGGTCTCGCTTTTAAACTTATATGGTCACAAAATCGAAATCCTGAACAATCCACTGGCGGTGGTTGTTTCAAAACAGTTCGAGATACCTCACATTCCACGGGTAAATCCCCTGCGCCGGAACGGCCATCTCATCATTCTGGCGGATGGAGCCGTTGCCCTGTCGCATTCAATACCAAACAACTTCGGTAAGTACAAACCGGGAGTCATTAAAAGCGTACTTTCCTCCGACGAATACCGGACAGCCGTCGCACCGGATGAGACAACATGCCCTTCGTGTGAGCACACTGCCCTATGCCGGGAAAACGGAATGATCCGACCATCGGAATGGTTCAGGGATATGCATCCCGAAGTTCGATTTTGTAAGAGAGTATTGGATTTGGTATTGTACAGATAATTTGTTTTGGTTTTACAATACCTTCAAAGTATGTTATGCGGCGTCATACTATTCCCAGACTCGATTCATTTAAAAAAGAGGGGGGGGCACCATGCAGAAAAGATTCAAAGACTTCATCATTGAGGCATCAGAAGAAGAAAACAAAGAATTACTGCATCAGTTTTATAGTATTGTGTCCAAGCCGGATTATACCGATGGCCAGCTTCGTGAATTTTTCAAATCTACTGAATACAAACCAACCCGAAGAGAATACGATAAAATATATGCTCTGCATGAGACCATCGAGGATTTATTTGATACGGAATACAAAGATTACTAAAAACGCTTATTCCATGACAGGTAGCCACATATATCATACGGTCTGTCAATTGTTCTGCTGGCAGGCCTGATTTATCTATATCTTATTTCCAACGTTGGATCGCCAATGACGTGATATATCTCGATTTGTTCTTTTGTAAGATGCTTAAATCCGGGTTCATTCAATTTATTATAGCCATGCTTAACTAAAAGGTAGGCCTTGGCATAGTTCAGTATGTCACCGAGCCGCCGGTATTTAACAGGATTGCTTTTATTGTCTTTTGGAAATCTGCCAATAATACCAGGGCATATGGCATCAAACAGCCCTTTTGCCATGGTGTAATTACGCCATCTTTGTGAATAATCATTTGCAGCCACAATCGAGGCGGCAATCCCGTCCATTGTTAATAATTTCTCGGCAAAACACTTCTTCTGTGAACCGGAACGGAATTTCCCTGTTAAGCAGGTGATATTAAAAAATACACTTATTTTTTCAGCCGGTATTGATCGTAAATCGTCAACCCTTAATGGAGGTCTATCCCACCCTTTATTGTCGCCATGCCCAGTCTGAGCAACGATTCGCTGGCCGTAGTTGATGTACTCGACAACCTGCTCTGTCACATCATCACCGACGGTCTTTATGTTTTCTTTTACTTCCAGGGAGACCGGTGTGCCATCTCTATACAATATGGGATGCTGAGCCTGGGACAAATAGGCCCGGCTCACTTTATATCCCTTACATACTAAATGCGCTCTGATATCTTCCATGGTTTTTACGCTACTAACTTCAGACCGGCCATCTCCCTTTTCTCGAGCATGACGGCCTTCATCAATACAATCCTGGAAGTAGGCGGCAAGGGTTATCCGGTCCTGACACATGGGATCGTTCGTTTCTTTCGTTTCATACCGAATGATTTTTTCCACCACGCGCATTCCTTCACTTTCATTTATGGCTGGAATCCTGCCACCCGAAACAAAGGGTAATATGCATTCCGAATCACCCGCGTCTTTATGGGTATAATAATAATGGTCCGTGTACTTTTTACCGTTCTCATCATTTTGCGACATCACAATTTTATCCACATCACCAAAAAGGAGGACATAACGCATCCGGGGCGAATGCCTGATTTTTTTCGTGCGGATATATTTTTTGATACGTTCAGGGGTATTTCCTATTTTTTCAATGGAAACAGTTTCTGTAACAAGACCTCGCTTCTCTTTCCATGCTTTCAGCTTTTTTACCGGCTTGGCAAGGTTGCTTGCATAAATAATAAGAAAGTCCGTATTTTCGTGTGTGTCCGCCTTATCCCCATCATTTTTTTTTGTTTTCAATAAATGTTTGAAAAATTCTCTATCCGGATTGAGGATTAGATTAGAGAACCCTTCCAGGTAATCCGGCTGGCGGGTCAACGTTGATTCGATCTCTTTTTCCTTTTTCGTCATCTTTTCAGGTGCCACCGTAATGGTAACGATAATCTTTCCATATCCACGCAAGAGCCTTTTACGCGGGTTGTACTGCAATGGCCGGACATGTACCAGGACAGCTTTATAACCATCCATGTAAAAATAATAGGGATTGCTGACTTCAACCATTTCATTTTTATTTTTAGCTGAAGATGGCCAGAATCTATCCAGTTGATACATTTTCTCATCAAATTTAATCGTTGTTTTAGCGGTTACGTCTTCTTCCGCCCAGCTGAGCAATATTTTATTTTTTTCCCTGCGACGATATTTTCTGGACGTGACATCAACGACATCGTAACCTGGTGGAATCTGGACAAATCGCCCAAAAGATGGTAAAAGGGGTTCCTGGTTCTGTGATAAAAACCCGGCGCCCGATATCTTGGCCTCCTGAAATTTATGCCATCGTTTATATCTTTTTTGGCGAAACACATTTCGTTTATCATCTGAAACCGTAAATCCTGGGAAAAAATATCGTATCTTTATTTTGATTTTTCTACCTTCAGAACGATAATCTAGTTCAACCAATGGTTCATCGCTGAAACCTCTGTTACCGGATGTATAAAGTGGAAATATTTCTCGCATGCGTCATTCCCCCATGTTGGATATTGACGTACGGCCTTAAATAAAAAGTATAAATTATCTTATCCGAGCCAAAGTAAATTCAATGGCCTAAAAAGCGATCTGTTTGCATTCCATTTAATATAGCGCATATGCTATGAGAATGGTTTAAAAAGGAATAGCCAAATAAATACTGATGAAAGCCGCATTAATCACACCGTTTCTCCATCATCTGCCATTGCATCCAGGTTCATATTTAGGATATGGAACCGCCATTTTAAGCAAACACTTCAATCTGGAAGTTTTTGATCTTAACGCACAAATCTATGATAAAAACAAAACCATCCTAAAAGAAACCCTTCATAAAATTGAGACCCAAAAAGTGGTGGTGGATCGTTTGGATTTTCGCTTTCTTTTTTATCATTTGCTAAATAGCGCCAAAAAAGAGTTAAAGCGCATATCTTGGAGTGGTTATGAAAAAATATTTATAACCGCCCCATCCTGGTTTGTTACCGTTTCGACAGAAAGCATTTTGAATCTTGCCAATCAGATCAGGACTGAATCAGCACATTGTGAAATCTATTTTTTCGGAAATTCTTTAGGCACATGGACGGATGAGTCAAAATTATTTGCACATAATATTAAAATTTGCAACCTGAATGATCTTTTCACAACGGATCGTTCCGCGGAACCGATCAGATACGACACGCTGCCGACACCTGTTTATAAAAAGCGCGGGAAATATATTTTCAATGTTCTTCCCTTCAGGTTGAAACACGGTTGCATCTGGGGAAAATGCCGGTTCTGTTCCCTGGCAAAAGGGTGGAATTCCCAGTATCTGGAAAGATCCGCTGCAAAAGTTGTTGACGAGATGGCGGAACTGATCGATCGATATGCCCCCGCAATGCTGGTATGCAGAGACAATTCAATCAACGGCAAAAACCTGATTGAGTTCTGCACCGGTTTCACGGAATTTAAAAAACCCTGGATGGGAATGGCCCGGGCTGATCTATCCGGAAAAGAGATAGAAATCTGCCGGAAATCCGGATGTAAATGCGTATACTTCGGGCTGGAATCCGGAAGCAGCCGGGTCCTGAATAAAATTAACAAAGGGATAGACTCAAAGCAGATGTCCCGTTTTATCCGGGAACTTTTTGATCACAATATATTGCCGGCACCATCATTGTTCGTTGGGGCTCCCGATGAGACCGAAGATGATTTTCAAAGGACCGTTCAATTCATCCTGGATCATAAAAAATACCTGAATGTCATCAATCTGTATCCGTTCAGGGTGACGCCAGGCTCAGAATATACACTAACAAAAAAAGAATCGAGTCCGGATACGCCACGACGATTAAAAAAAACGGTTCAGGTATGTGAAGATGCGGGCATCAAGGTTTGTATTGGCGAACAAGGCGCTGAATACGTTTTGTTTAAGCGCATTTATCCGAATGATCCAGACATTTAATCTGTCACTTTCATGCCGCCTCATTTTGTTACAATTTTGTCAAAGTGTTCCATCGGCCGGAAATGGCTAAATATCTGACAACCGGGGAAATCCGGCTTTTGCCAAACCGTTGAAGAGGCGTTCCTCATCATCTTTCTGCTTTATCGGCGCTACCTGGAACACCCAGAGGAGAAAATCAGCTTTGTCAGCTTCTGGAGGCCCGATCCAAAGGGAACGAATTTTGTTCATAAACGCTTTCGCCGCATTGTGGGCGGCATCGATCTGACCGGACAGAGCATAGGCAGCGACTAAAAAAGCACGGGTTTCCGGTGGAATCCCCTTCAACTGGCCAACTGTCGCGATACATTGTTCGTATTGCCTGGCCATAAACTGAACCATGGCAAAATATCCAAGGTAATAATCCGGATGGGTCGGATTCAGCCGGATGGCCGTTTTCGCCAGATTCAGCCCGACTTCCGGCCGCCCAAGAAAGGCTTCTCCCTGCGCTCTGGATATAAGCACATCCGTATCAATCGGGTTCAGATCTCCAGCCACGTCGAAATGCTTTCGGGCATTTCCAAAATCCCTGGCCAGCATATAGATCCAGGCGATATTTAAATGATTACGCGTATCCGCCGGGTCGAGCTCCAGCCCCTTTCGCGCATACCGGAAAGCCTCCTGGCGGTCTTTAACATCGTTCGGATTCCCCGGCCCCAGGATGGTCCTTGAGCTGTACACCGATGCCAGCCCGGCGTAGGGACGCGGAAACTCCGGATAGAGCTTGATCGCCTGTTTAAAAAGGTCAATGGCTTCTTCATCGGATTTTCGATCCCAGGACTCGAGCAGTTTATTGCCCCTCAGCCAGAAATCGTAAGCCTTGTACACCTTGGCCGGGGCATTGTGTGTGGTTACCAGCCGATCCTGAACCAGGTGGGTTTCCAGCATGCTTACAATGCGGCTGACGACACTGCTTCCAACCGTACAGGCCTCGTCAGTGGTCAAGGTATATCGATCCGCCCAGATCTGGCTTTCACTTTCGCATTCCACCAATTGCACGGTAATGGCCATTTGCTCGCCCACTGACCGCAGGCTTCCCTCCAGAAGATATTGGGCCCCCAGTTCGTTAAAATATCTTTTGGGGCTGGCGGCCATTTCTTTATAGGCAAACGACGTTGTTTTGGCGATGACCGCAATGGTCCGGAACCGGGAAATATCCGTAATAATATCTTCGGCCAGCCCGTCTGTTAAATAACGATGTTCTTTATTGTCACCAATATAATCAAAGGGCTGAATCGCCAGCGTCGGTTTTAAGGATAATGACAGGGCCGGAGAGACCTTGACCTCATCCTGGGAAACAGTGTCCGAGGCGTCCAGTAAAATGCTGTAGATCCGGACCGGCTGGTTTTTATTCTTAACTTTCTGTTCCCGCTTGAACTTAAACCCCACCGACACTTTATCTTCCACGAGGTCACGAACATGGTGAGATACGCAGATCCCCCCCGGCGCCGACAGCTCCTGAATCCGCGCGGCCACATTGACGATATCGCCGTAAATATTGATCCCGTTGCCGATGATATCACCCAGAGTGATCCCCACCCGGAAATTCATCCGTTTT
>Ga0256846_1000720_pt1 | contig 12241 bp, 9 predicted proteins | sample TevniametaG_FD_189098 | JGI IMG/M metagenome (GOLD analysis project Ga0256846, IMG submission 189098) | Tube worm associated microbial communities from hydrothermal vent at the East Pacific Rise, Pacific Ocean - Tevnia | ecosystem: Host-associated > Annelida > Integument > Unclassified ...
ATAGATATAGCAAACAACGGAAGCCTTTTCTTTACGGGCGAATCAGATACCGGACAATGTTCTCTTGAGCTATGGAAGTTTTCTAATAAAGGAGACAGCCTATGGCGAAGCACTTATTATGCAAATAAGGGTGATATTGGTTACAATCTACTAGTATTACCTGATAACAATATTGCTGTTGTAGGTATAGAATACTCAGGGAACAACAACCCGCAATCAGTCTCTTTACGATTTAAGACAAATGGAAAACTAATTAAAGCTATGCTTACACCAGCATATAGCAAAGATACACCCCCTGCTATAGCTGCACGACACGAAGATTCCTGTTATATAGGAACTTTTGGAAGTAATACTGCATCATCTAATCTTGAAACTAAATATTACTTATTGGATAAGAATTGGGGAATAAATAAATTTTATAACACTTCTGCTCATATGCCTATAACCGGCATGACTATCGGTTCATCAGGTTCGTTATATCAAGCAAAATCTCCATGTCGTTGGGGAAAGATGTCTTATGACCTTAAGGGATTGGGAGTTGTGGATTATAAAGGAAATCCAGACGAAAAATTTAATGCACAAGGATTGGCAATTTCAAAAATAGATGAACTTTATTGCTGTGGAGATGTATACAATATTTCTGAGGAAGAGGATTTTTTTCTATTAAAGTGGGATACTTTGGGTAACCCTATATGGGGACAAGGTAAACATAAACGTTATAATCTTGGCGCAAGAGAATACTGCCTTGATATTTCACTAGATAGCATAACGGATTGCTACCTTGGGGGCTATCAAGTTACCCCTACGGATGAAAATACAGCTTTGGTTAAAACCGATTCTGCAGGCAATATGCTGTGGTCATGGGTTGATACCATCAATGGGAAACAAAGAATAGAGGCCATTGACCTAGATAAACAGGGCTACATTTATCTTGCTGGCGCACATCATAACGGTACAGACTGGGATATGTTACTTATGAAAATTGCCCAACCATTAACTATTACCGGTAGGGTTACTGACTCTACCAATTCTCCAATGAAAAATATCTCCGTCGAAATCACAGGCGACAGCACTGTTGAAGTTACTACCGATACCGCCGGTTTCTACTCTATAACGGTTTATAATGGCAAAAACTACACCTTATCCCCTAAGCTAGCAGGCTGGAGTTTTGAACCACCTTCTTATACCTACACTCCCCTATCTCACAGAGAATTTAAACAAAATTTCACCAACGGTCGTTGGACAGCTATCTCAGAAGACATCTCTCCACTTCCATCTAACTTTGATATACAAATTACAAACAATCAAATTGTATACTCCATCCCATACTCAATTCACGTGAAATTGAATTTGTACAATCTAAGTGGATGCTTAGTGACAAAACTTTTAGATAAAGACCTACAAGCTGGTTCACATACTCTAGCTTTGAAAATTCAAAATAACCCAAATTACCCCTCAGGTATCTACTTCGTAAGATTTATCACTAAGGATTATACAGCCACAGAAAAGATACTCCTCTTGAAATAACATTAATTTACTCTGTTTCGACAATAAAAAGCGATACCAATAGCAACTATTCTTCAATAATATCTTGTACGTTTTTTCAAGGCTATAAGCTTGACATTTGGGGTGTTTTCGACTAAGCTTACAGTCTAAGGCTTATATACTTAGGAGGAATCAAATGTGGGAAAAGAAACCACGTTACGAACGACAGTTGATGCCCGGTGAAACGCTTTTTCAAGAAGGCGATACCGGCGAAGAAATGTACTTTATCCGTAAGGGCAAAATTAAAATTTCCATTGGCGAGGAGGATCAGGAAAAGGTGCTGGCTATTCTTAAAGACGGTGATTTCTTTGGCGAGATGGCCGTAATTGACGGTAGTCCCCGATCTGCCAGCGCTACGTCTATTGATGAAACAGACCTTATTATAATTGACAAAGAATCTTTTATTTCAAAAATAAATGAAAACCCTTTGGTTGCATACGTTATTGAAATTCTCACCAAAAGGGTACGTACACTTGATGAACAGCTTAATTACCTGACCATCAAAAGCGATGAAGAACGCATCATTCATTTCATCTTAGCCCGCGCAAAACAGCAAGGAACCCCAATGGATGAAGGCGTTAAGCTTGATAAAACTTCGCCTGAAACCATCTCCTATATCACCGGAGTTGACAGCCCTAAAGTTACAGAATACCTAAACAGACTAGCCGAAGTAAACCTTATCTCAATTGACGACGATGAAATTGTGGTTAGAAATATACCCGATTTGGAAGAGTATATCCGTTATCTAAAACTACGCGATAAATTTAAGTCCTAATTCAGGAAAGCTGTTTAACTAATTATGCAAAAAATCTTCCTACGTGGGAAATGTATTGCTTTGTTTTTCCAGAATAGGAACGGAATATGTCCCTTATTGACTATATTTGTTAACGAATAGAACAATGGCTGTTACATCTAAAACTTCGGATAATTCACGCTCAGGCGCTAAGCAATTACTTAAACACATAGATAATATAGAAAAAGAAAAAGCCGAACTAGAAAAGAAACTAATTGACAGGACAGTACTTTCAGAGCAACGCCAGCTTAAGAAAACAGCCTACAGACATAGAAAATGCGAAGAGATTCTCAGTACCGGCAACACCCTTCGGCTTACACTGAGAGAAATTGAAGACACTTATGAGATGCTTAAAGAAGGCAGCGAAGATGAAGAGTTTCTGAGTGCATTAAAAAGCGAACTCCCTCTCTTAGAGGAGAAATTAGCCAAATTGGTACTAGAGCTACGAACGCTTCTAGTACCGCAAGACGATTTATGGCAACGAGATTGTATTGTTGAGATAAGGGCTGCTGCCGGTGGTGATGAAGCCGGCCTTTTTGCTGCAGATTTATACAGAATGTATACTCATTACGGTGAACGTAGGGGCTGGAAACAAGAAGTATTATCTTCTAATACAACCGAAGTCGGCGGATTCAAAGAAATTGTATTCCTTGTTAAAGGTGACGAAACCTTTAGGTTCTTACGCTTTGAATCAGGAGTACACAGGGTACAAAGGGTACCTGAAACAGAAGCCTCAGGACGTATACACACTTCAACAGCCACAGTCGCAGTTCTTCCTGAAGCAGAAGAGCAAGACGTAAACATTGATCCAAAAGATTTGGAAATTGATACCTTCAGAGCCTCAGGCGCAGGCGGTCAACACGTAAACGTTACTGATTCAGCAATACGTATAACCCATAAACCATCTGGATTAGTGGTAAGCTGCCAGGACGAGCGCTCTCAGCATCAAAATAAAGCTAAAGCCATGCGAATATTACGCGCCAGGCTGCAGGAATACATTCTTGCTAAGGAAGCCGCCAAGCAAGGCGCCCAGCGCCGTTCACAAATTGGTTCAGGTGAACGAAGTGAAAAAATACGTACCTATAATTTTCCTCAAAACAGGGTTACTGACCACCGCATCAAGGTTAGTTTATACAAACTACAGGAAATACTTAACGGCGACTTATTTGAATTTCATAACCTGTTGTTAAATGAAGAGGCGCGACAATATGTCGAAGTTGGCAATTGACACCGCACGCAGTATCAAAACTCCGCTTGGCTGGACGGAACGACGTATTATTCTGGAACATGTAACAGGTAGCAACCTACCTCAATTGCTCATGAAAAAGACAACCCTTACTCCGGAACAAAACCAGCTATTTAAAACCCTTGTCAAAAAATGTGAATCAAGGATTCCAATTGCCTTAGTTTTGGGAACAACACCTTTTCTTGATTTTAACCTAAAGGTAAGTCCTTGGGTTTTTCTACCAAGACCAGAAACCGAACAGCTTGTAGAATCGATTTTTGAAAAAACCTGTGAATCTCCAAAAATAATTATGGAGCTGGGAACAGGCACCGGAGCAATATCCATAGCTTTAGCACGCAAATTCCAGTTAGCGAAGATATTTGCCATAGACCTCTCCCCTCTTGCCCTCAGACTTGCTAAGAAAAACGCACTTTCACTTGGAGTAGCGAATCGTATACATTTCATTAAAGCCAATCTCTTTTCCTTCCCTCAAGCCACTGCCTTGAACTCTAAAGTAGACCTCCTGATATCAAACCCCCCCTACATACCAACCAACAGGCTTGCTAAACTTCCCCCCCAGGTAAGACTTTTTGACCCTCCGTTGGCCCTTGATGGAGGTCACGACGGATTCCGTATTCTGGAAAAAATTCTTGATAGTCTACCTTACTTTCTTTCAGAAAAAGGTATTGCCGCATTTGAAATTGACCCTGTTTTAGAAAAACCGCTTACCGAATATCAAAAAACAAGCAAGATGCTTTTTGAAACAAAACTTGACAGCTACAAAAATCTGCGTTTCCTATTTGTAAGGATGCAAACATGAAAATAGCTGTAATATTCAACAAAGATAAAGCGGGAATTGAGAACGCTTTGGAAACAATAAAAAAATGGGCGAAAAAAGCGCAAAATCAGCTCCTACTTTCAGAACCATTAACAAACGATATTGACTATGTTCTAGCACTTGGTGGCGACGGAACAATGCTTAGGGCCGCAAGAGAAGTTGGAGATTTGGAAATACCCGTTATGGGCATAAATCTTGGAGGCTTAGGTTTTCTTACCGCTTTTCCTTCAAGTGAACTTGAACAAGCTCTGCAAGATTTAACCCATCAAAATGTTACTATTGATGAACGAATGCTTCTTGAAATCCATTTCAAAAAAGAAACCCTTTTTGCTCTCAACGATACCACATTCAATATGACTTCAGACGCGCGTGTAGTAGAGCTTTCAACCTACGTAAACAATGAATTCTTAACCAGATTTACAGGCGATGGCCTCATAGTTGCAACTCCCACCGGTTCAACAGCTTACTCCTTATCTGCAGGCGGTCCTATACTTGACCCAAGGCTTGAGGCAACTATACTAACTCCTATTTGCCCACACGCACTCGCAGCAAGACCGGTTGTGGTTCCTCCTGACCAAACAATACGCATTGAAGTAGGCTACAAGAATCCTACTGTTATTCTTAATATCGATGGGCAAGAGCGTCGACTCTTAAAAACAGGCGATAAGGTTTCTTTCAGAAAAGCTCAACGTCATGCCCGAATAGTAATGCCTAAAGAGAAATCATTCTTTAAGATACTGCGCCATAAAATGAGATGGGGAGGAATTCGTAATGCCTGAAATGTATTTGATATTTCTTATATTTGGAATGCCACCTAGTCATATGCAAAACTTAAACTTAAAACAAGGAAAACCCTAAACTTCGGCTAAAAATGCTGGAACATCTTAAGGTTCAGAATTTTGCTCTAATTGACAATATTAATTTGGACTTCTCGCCTGGTCTAAACGTATTTACCGGTGAGACAGGCGCGGGGAAATCTATCCTTTTAGGCGCATTATCAGTACTTTTGGGAGAAAGAATCCTTGATGAATTTTACAGAACACCCAATTCTGTGTTACAAGTCCAGGGAACTCTAGATGTATCCTCGCTTAAACTTCCCGACTGGGTTCAGCCTGAAGACGGCCTCCTGATTATTAGTAGACAAGCACAAAAAGGAAAGCGGGCGCTGAATTACGTCAATAATCAACAAACCACTCAAGCAGCCCTTGCCGATTTAGGCAACTTTCTGGTAGATATCCACGGTCAACATCAACACCAAAGCCTACTGAAACCCTCCACTCATGGCCAATTCCTTGACGCTTACGGAAATTTATCTGACTTAAAAAAGAATTATCTTGATACCTATACAGACTACCATCTTTTACTCAAAAAAATTAATAACTTAACTCACAACTTGCAAAAGCGTAAAACTGAAAAAGACTTCTTAGAATTTCAGTTAGCGGAAATTGAAAATTCAGGCTTAAAGGAAGGAGAAGCTGAAGTTTTAAGGCGGGAACAGGAATTACTTGCTTCGGCAGAAAAAAGAGCTGAAATTGTCTCAAAATTGATAGAGCTTATTTCAGAAAATGACGGTGCAATTCTTGAGAATCTTTCTGTAGCCGCTCATAACTTAGATAAACTAGTTGAATTGGACTCTTCGCTTTCCAACACATCAGAAACCTTACAACAGGCAGCCGTATCTGTTGAGGAACTCTGGAGAACATTACTTAGCTATAGGGATAAAATTGATTACTCCTCCCAAAGGCTTGAGGAGATTAATGAAAGACTTTTTTCTTTAGAAAAGCTTTTCCGAAAGTACAACACCGATGAAAAAGGATTACTTAGGATTGCAAAAGAGCTCAGCTCTGAATTATCATTTATTGATATTGATGAACACGAAATAGAAAGATTAAACGAAAATAGAAAGAAATTGAGAAAAAAACTACTTAAATTGGCAGAAGAACTTTCAAATGCAAGAAAACAAGTAAAGCGGGATTTTCAAAATCAGGTAGAAACCTATCTTAACGCACTTGCCATGCCTAACGCAAGTTTAGTAGTAAAACTTACCGAGACTCCTGACGAAAACGGCATCTTTGAAAAGGATGACCTACGATACAAGCTTACTGAAAACGGTCTTGAGGAAATACAATTCATGTTTTCTGCAAACTTAGGAGAAGAGCCTAAACCCCTTGCCCGCATTGCATCCGGAGGTGAGCTTTCACGCATAATGCTAGCCTTAAAAACTGCACTACTTGATTCTGACAAAGTTCCTGTTTTGGTTTTTGACGAAATAGACGTAGGTATCGGCGGTAAAACTGCAGAAACTGTAGGCAAACGCTTAAAGGAACTTTCAAAAACTAAACAAATACTACTGGTTACACACCTGCATCAGATTGCACGCTATGCTGACGCTCATTTTCAAGTGAGCAAACGGGAAGAGAACGCAAGAACTGTAACAGAAATAATCCGTCTTAATGAGGATGCTCGAGTTAAGGAATTGGCGCGAATGTTAGGAGGAGAAAAAATTACCGATACAATTATTGCTCATGCCAAGGAATTATTGGATAATTCACAATGAATTACGATAGCGACCGTAGCGATTTTCAGCTAACTAAAGACAAAAATAAGCAAAACATAAATTCACAAAGCAGTTCATGGAATCTCTGGACAATCCCAAATGCCCTTTCCATACTCCGTCTTTTAATGCTTGCACCAACTGTATGGGCGCTTCTAACAAATCACAATTCCATAGCTTTTCTGCTTTTTGTACTCTCTTCTATGACTGACGCATTGGACGGTTGGATAGCGCGAAAGTATAATCAGGTCAGCGAATGGGGAAAAATACTAGATCCAATTGCAGATAAGCTCACGCTCAACGTCCTAGCTATGATAATGGCTTTTCAGGGACGAATTCCTCTATTCCTGGCAATAGTAATGCTAAGCAGAGATGCCCTCATTCTAGGCGGAAGTCTGGCTATTATGGCTTCAAAAACAATTGTTCCACAGGCAAATGTTGTAGGCAAAGTGTCAGGCGCAGCCTTTTTTGCAATGTTATGCGCTGGCCTACTAAACGTAACCCCTTTATTAGACAATTTTCTTGTACCTATGGTTTCGGTTCTCTTACTTATTTCTATTGTAGTCTATACCTGGAAATTTTTCATAATACTTGAAAAAAAATCACGAGAATCTTGATTTATGCGAATACTGGTCTTAACAGATATCCACGGAAAGAAACCGGATAAACTACTGGGAATTAAGAATATTGATATGCTTATAGTGCTGGGAGATGTAACTACTGGTGGGAATCTTAAAGAAACACAGAATATTTTGAATCCTCTTCTTGAGGGATACAAAGAACTTTATGTAATTCCAGGAAATTGGGATAAACCTGAATCACAGGAATGGTTTAAGGAACAAAATATATCCTTAGATTCAAGGACTGTAGAAAAAACAGAAGTTTTATTTTACGGACTAGGAGGCTCACCACCAACCCCATTTAATACCCCGAATGAATTCAAAGAAGACGAACTTGCTAAAAGACTTACGAATTATCCTTTCAAAGAAAATCATGGAAAAAAGGTTATACTATGCACTCACTCTCCCCCTTACGGAGCATGTGATCGCACTGCAACAGGTCTCAGAGTCGGCTCTCCTGTTTTAAGAAATTTTATTAAAGATTATTCTCCAGACTTGACATTATGTGGTCATATCCATGAAGCGCGCGGAAAAGAATTCATTGACACAGTAGCAGTCATCAATCCAGGACAGGCCCCAAATCACTACGCAATCGTTGAGATTGGAAAAGAAATATCTGTTGAATTACATTAGCAATTTCATTTAATTACTGACTTCGCCGCCGCACAAAATATTCTACCGACCTGTCGTAAGTTCTCTCTTCTTCAGATGTAAAGAAGCAAGCCGGCAATTCATTTCGTTTTCTGTGATAAGTTACACATTCACAACACTTACCTTTACGAGAGCAAGGTTCATAGGTACAAGTACAAGCAACTCCTTCATTGTCGCATTTATTCATTATAAATGCTCCTTTCTAAATCTATTTTGAAATTACGGCAGCACTAGTAAGGTTAGAGCTAATTTTTATTCGCCGTAGTACCTTTTTTTCATTTCTTTAACTAACTTCTGCTGAAGCATACGCGCTTTACCAATATTGCCGTCTTTAGTTAAAGCTATCCCTGTATAATACTTATCGCCAATCATTCGACCAATTACAATAGCATTTGTACCAACCATCATAAGTTCTTCAACATCGCCAAAGGTAGCCCCTAAATTTACCGCTGTTTTCTGGGCGCCCCGAAACATAGATGCAAACTCAGCATCCGCGGTTTTGCTGTCAAAACCCTCTACTGTAGTATATGCACCCATACTTATTCCATCCATACTAACCAAACCGGCAGCAATTGCACCATCCGTTTCTTCTACAACGTACCTCAAAATATCGATATCTTTCATGTTTTCAAAAGTCATTTTGGCCTCCTTATCATGTTTTAGAAGCGCCTTTGAATAATCCTGTTCAAAGGAATACGGCACTTGTTTTTTTAAGCTTCTTTTTCTTAAATTTTCTTGCAGATTAGATGCTTTGCTTAATTCATCCATCCGTCTAGCGCTTTCAACTAATAAAACATCAACACTCTTATTAATTGTTTTCGCTACTTCTTTTTCTATAGAACTGGTTCTGAAAACCCCTGTTTTCCAGGTCTGAATCTCATAAAACGCTTCCTCCCCGTGATTATCCTTAGTTTCTGCGTGGATAACTATCCCTTTGTTGATATAAATACGACCTATATCTTTGCCTTGCTGAACCTCAAGAACTAAACTTCGCGCCTCAAGCGAATACATCTGTATTAAATCTGAAGAGGAAAGCTCTACCGGACCAATAAAACCGTCTCTCTCGCTATTTAAGGATTTTTGCACCAATTCAAGAAATCGTTTCGTCGAAAATGGCTTAACCAAATAATTCACGACTCCCATATTGAACGCTTCCTCTTGAGATTCATGAGAAGGAAATCCTGTAACTATCATTATTGGAATATCGGGTTTCATTGTGCGAACCTGTCTAATAAGCTCTATTCCATCCATATCAGGCATATTAATATCGGTAATCAAAAGATTATATTGCTTAGATTTTATCTTCTCTATCGCTTCACCTGCTCCATTCACCGCATCTACATCAAATTGATGAGCGGCAAGTATATGCGTCATGGTTTCCGTAAAACTAGGTTCATCATCAACTAATAAAATTACCGGCTGATTATGTCCTCTTAGGCGATTATTCCCCATAATTACTCCAGAGTGACAGGTGTTTCCTATTTTTATATTTTCTTATCGCCTTTCCCCCGTTTATTTTGTGAGTTTTTCCGTCTCTCATACTTATCCAGAACTTCCGATTGCAAAATATTGCAACCACTTTTAATGATATCATAGACATAACAATATGTCAAGTCTAATAATTTACTTCTCGTAATACCGTTTGTACATTTCTTTAACAACCTCCCTTTGAACTACACGAGCCATACCTAAATTCCCTCCTTTCTCAAGAGCCATACCCATAAAATAATCATCTCCAATCATACGCGCCAGCACCAAACCATTCTTAGCGGCAACTATAACCTCTTCAAGTTCTCCCAGAACAGGACCCAAATTTTTCAGCGCTTTTTTAGCGGTACGCAAAATTGTTACAAATTCCGCATCAGCCGCTTTCGTATCGAATTCAGATATAGTGTTGAAAACACCCATACTTATACCATTCATACCTATCAAACCGGCGGCAAGTGCACCGTCAACGCTTTTAACCATATATTTCAGTATTTCGCCATCCTTCATCTCTTCAATCGTCATACTGCCTCCTTTTGCTTTAGTTAAGATTACCTACAATTTTTAACCTGTCAAGTTATTATCCCTCCATCACTACACAGCTAGCTACAACTACAGTGCATAAGGTATCCAAACGGAAAACCTTAAGCACAAATAACGGTAATACGCGACTTATACCCTAACCCGCGGCTAAGCATTTTCTGATAACCCGTTTAATTCACATATCATTTACAGCTTTACCCGTCTGTCTGGGGGCAAAATAAGTTAGTCAAAAGGTGATCAAAAGCTAGTCAGAAGATAGTCAAAAGGTAGTCAAATAAAGACTTATCTTCAGGATTTTATAAACAAACTAACACTATTTTCACCACTCTGGTAAAAAAACTTAAGACCTTTCAATAAATCAACCTAGTCTTCCCCTCCTTGATGTTATTTCAATATCGCTTATACTGTTTATTTTATTGGAGGCTCAATGAATCTTTTACTTGTATTTAGCTTTTTGTTCGCAGGGAAAATTGACCTGGGGACTAAGCCAGTGTGGGAATCGAATGATAACGACTACAGCACAGGCGGAGTAATGGCCGACATTGATAATGACGGCGACCTTGATTTAGTAACAGGTAACGGAAACGATATGGCTAGAGATAAAAATACTGTTTACTATAACAATAACAAACAGCTGGAAACCACTGCTTCCTGGTCATCAGCTGATTCAGCATGTAACGCTCATATTTCACTTGGAGATATGGACGCCGATGGCGACCTTGACTTAGCCGTAGCAGGATTCGCTCTTGACGGCGCTTGGGTATCAGATCCATCACGGGTATATAAAAATGAAGCGGGTAGATACTCAGCTACTCCATCATGGATACACGCAGATACTATGCAAGCTTTCAGCTGCGATTGGGGCGACGCTGACGGCGATGGCGACCTTGATTTAGCAATTGCCTCAGGAAACGATTACATAAAACGCAAACAAAAGGTCATAATATACGAAAATATCAATTTCGACCTCTCTGCTAATTTGATGTGGAAATCTACCGATTCCGATTACAATATGGATGTTTGCTGGGTTGATATAGATAACGACGGCGACCTTGACTTAGCCGTAGGCGGATACGGTACAAACAGAATCTACTTCGCAGAAAACGGAAAGCTTGATACAATTGCAGGATGGGTATCAGCTGACAAGCACCACACCGTGCAAATTGCCTTTGCTGATTTTGATAATGACGGTGATATGGATATGGCCGCCGCTGATAATAACCAGAAAGCAGATGACACAAGCAAGATAAGAATATATCTTAATCAAAACGGTACTCTGGATACATTGCCATTTTGGGAATCAAAGCTGTGGCGATATCAATCCTGTGTAGCATGGGGCGATGCCGATGGAGACGGCGACCTTGATTTAGCCGCAGGCGGATGGTGGGAAAAAGCCTGTGTTTATGAAAATAAACAGGGAAAATTTGATACCCTACCAGCATGGTCATGGAAACCATCTAACCCACAGGACATAGTTTGCGAACAATTTATATGGACTGAAATCAACGGCGACAACTGGAAAGAAGCTCGCGAAAATTTTCAGGTTTCAGCCGGAAAAGTTATCTATACTTCGCATTTCCCACTCTTGGATATAATTGAAGTTAAAATAAACAATCAGCTTGCCTCATCTCAAGATTATCTGTGGAATCCTGCGGACGGATGGATACAGTTCAACCAGTCGGGAAACGCTGAAATACACTATCGATATTCCCAATATCCCGATTTACTGCTAACCAACTGGCAGCGCAATCGCGGCAACTTCGCATTTCACAACCTTCTCGCAGATTCAAACTCAATTGCAGAAACACACTACGATGTTGCGGATATAAGCTTAGCAAAAACCCTAATCCCCAAAGGCAAAGCAATAGAACTCTCATTCTCAATACCTAATGAAGAGCTGATGACAATTGCACTTTTTGACGTTTCAGGTAGAAAGCTTGCAGAATATAACAACCTAACGGTATCCAAAGGCCTCTTGAAACTTGAC
>Ga0256846_1000721_pt1 | contig 12237 bp, 9 predicted proteins | sample TevniametaG_FD_189098 | JGI IMG/M metagenome (GOLD analysis project Ga0256846, IMG submission 189098) | Tube worm associated microbial communities from hydrothermal vent at the East Pacific Rise, Pacific Ocean - Tevnia | ecosystem: Host-associated > Annelida > Integument > Unclassified ...
TTAAATTTACCGGCAACACATGGGGTAGATCACCTGAACAATATGGAGCAAGTTTTGATCCAAAATCCCGTTCAAGGAAATTATAATATTAATATTTCCGGATATGATATTCCAATGGGTCCGCAACATTATTTTGTTGTTTATGAAATTATTACTGAAGGGATTACAGTAACCTATCCAATTGGTGGGGAATCTTTAACAGTTGGAGATATAGAAGTAATCCATTGGGATGCGCATGGAACAGCTGATGATTTCACATTGGAATATTCCATAGATAACGGAACAACTTGGAATAATATAGCAACGGTGACAAGCGACAAAAGACTCTATGAATGGACGGTTCCTAATAATATTTCCGGACATTGTTTGTTCAAGCTAAGCAGTGGCTCTATGAATGACACAAGTGATGCAGAATTTTCAATAGCAAATAAAGTTAGAAATGTATTGCTGACACAGGTTTGCCCGAATCAAGCGAAAATTGTCTGTGATCAAATAGCGGGAGCAACTGCTTATGAAGTTTATTTTTTAGGTAACAAATATATGGAACTTGTGGCATCGTCATCGTCAAATAATATCACCATTCCTATTGCAAATTCCAATGATAGTTTTTGGTATGCTGTTCGTGCAAAAAAAGATAATGATTGGACGACCGAAAGAACAATTGCCAAATTCCACCCCGGAGGGTTATTGAATTGTTCTTTGAATGATGACTTGGCTCTGACAAGTATTGAAAATCCAACTGAAGGTTATATTTGTTCAGCAAACAATATTGTTTCTGTTAAGATCCAAAATACGGGATTAAATAATCAACAAAACTTTACAGTTTCCTATCAATTAAACAATGAGACTGCTGTTCAAGAAACATACACAAATATCTTATTGAGTGGAAATGAAACAACTTTCAGTTTCACCCAACCAATAAGCATGGTGGTGGGTACAAACAATACGCTTCGTGCATGGGTAACGTTGACAGGAGACGAAAATACAAATAATAACGAACAAACCGTAAACTCATATTATTTTTCAAACTTAGCTCCTTTTATTGACGATGTTGAAGCACATGCAGGAACAACCTCGTCAGAAATAGGAAATTGCTGGAGTTCTATACCTTCAGGAGTAACAAACGCCTATCGGTGGAATGTAATTGGTAACGGAGGCAGCACGCCAACCAGTGGAACAGGTCCCAACAGCGCTCATAGCGGTAACAATTATTTTTTCACGGAGGCAAGCTCTCCCGCTCAGCAGGGAAACATAGCAGAATTACTGACCCCTGTTATTGATGTTTCCGCCCTAACAACACCTCAGTTGTCGTTTTATTACCATATGTACGGTTCAGGCATGGGGTCATTACATGTGGATGTTAGTGATAATGGAACTTGGCATAATGATGAAATCGTGATTTCCGGACAGCAGCAAACATCCGGTTCAGATGCTTGGCTAGAATATTCATTGGTTTTAGGTGCTTATAGTGGAGATGTTCAAGTTCGATTCAGGGGGATAAGAGGAAATGATTATCATGGAGATATCAGTATAGATGATATTAAGATTATAGAAGCGCCAACTTGTCCGGTGCCATCAAACTTAACGGTTTCAAATATATCGTTTGAAACAGCCGATGTGAGTTGGACGGCAGGAAATGTGGAAACACATTGGCAAGTTGAATATGGTCTGCAAGGCTTTACACACGGAAACGGAACTTTGGTTGATGTATCCACAAACTCATTGTCTCTAATCGGTTTAACACAAAGTACGGCTTATGATGTTTATGTAAAAGCCAATTGCGGCGCATCTCCCGGAGATGATGATAGTGCTTGGTTAGGACCAATTACTTTTAATACAAATACAGACTATTGTAGTGGAGGAATGTTTTATGATACCGGAGGAGCTAATGGAGATTATGGAAATAATGAAAATATAACCACGATTATTGCTCCTGCAGCGGGATATGACAGAGTAAAAGTGGTATTTAATTCTTTTTCGACAGAGAGTGGATATGACAAATTATATGTATATGATGGTCCTGATGAAAATGCTGCATCACTGGGTGTATTTTCAGGCACATCAATTCCCGGTCCGTTTGTGTCAACGCATGCAACGGGGTCATTGGCTTTTAAATTTATATCTGACAGCAGTGCCACTAGATCAGGCTGGGAGGCAGCCGTAACTTGTGAAACTTTAGCAATAGAAAATGTATTTATAGAAGGATTTAAATACTATCCGAACCCTACAAATACTATTATCAATGTTTCTGCATCAAAACAGATACAATGTGTTTACATATTTGACACTTTAGGAAGAGAGATTCGTCGGTTTATACCAAAAAGTAATAAGTTTTCCGTTGATACATCAGGACTCAAGTCGGGGGTGTATTTTATGCAAGTAGAAGTAAATGGTGTTCAAAAAACAGTTGAAATTATCAAAGAATAAGAAGATATTTATGCAATAAACAATTCGCCCCCGATAAGATCTTATCGGGGGCGAATTGTTTAAAAAATATTGGAAGTTTATTCAGAAACTTCTACAACTTTTGTTTCATTGGTCCACACTCCGTGTTTGGTGCAATAAGCCACAGGCGTTAATTTCATTTTTCTTTTGGTTGGAACAACATAGAAATCTACTTCTACATGTCCGGGCATGTTCCCGAGAGTTCCCGCCTCAAAGTTTGCTTGAGCCAACAAAACTTCGCCATCCCAAAGTTGTACATAAGAAATGTAATGATCAAAATCATCCGGATGTGGATATTCGTCTCCAACTTTTATGGTTACTTTAAGCTTTTCACCTTTTTTTGCCTTGTCATTGCAATACAGAAAAGGAGAATGTCTGTCAATGTAGTCTTTTTTTGCCTCTTTGTCGATGGTTGAGATATCGACATAATTATTTATTTTCATAATTTATCTGTTTTAAAATTCTGTTGCAAAATTAAACTATTTAACCCCTTCTATCTGTTAAATATCATAAGGATTATCTATGTGTTGAATCAGTAATGTCTATTATGGTCTCAATCTTGTAAAAAAACTCATATAATATTATGCCAGTTTTCCGTAATCATTTGAATATAGAAATATAAAAAAGCAATACTCACGATAAGTTGCATTCCGGTGGAAACCAAAAATCCGACAAAAGCCCCGACAGCTGCTTTAAATGCCTGATTTTCATTACTGTTTTTAATATATTCTCCGATAAAAGCTCCGGCAAAAGGGCCAATCAATATTCCTCCGGGAATAGGCGTAAAAACACCGACAATCAGTCCGATCATAGCACCATATGTGCCGTATTTACTTCCTCCGAATTTTTTGGTTCCTATAGCAGGGATAAAATAATCCAAAACAGAAATTCCTACTGCTACTGCCAGAGTGGTAAAAATAAAATTCCAATCGTTAGGAATGGCTTTTGCATAAATGGTGACCAGTAAACCCGCCCATCCGGAAATAGGACCCGGAAGTCCCGGAACTACACAGCCAATAATCCCGACAATGATCAATATTAACCCTAATATAACCAAAAAAATATCCATAATTTATTTTTTAATTCGTTTTGGATTGTTTGAAATAAAGCTTTTCCAACTTCCGTATTGTTTTCCTAGATCTGTTTTTCCGGCGTTGTAGTGGTGACATACGGCAACAGCCAACCCGTCAGTAGCATCCAATTTTGTGGGCAAAACTTTGATGTTGAGCAAACGTTTTAGCATTGCTGCCACTTGTTCTTTTGATGCATTTCCATTTCCTGTAATTGCCATTTTCACTTTTTTTGGCAGATATTCCGTAATGGGAATTTCTCGGAATAGTCCTGCCGCCATTGCCACACCTTGGGCTCGCCCCAGTTTGAGCATAGACTGCACATTCTTACCAAAAAAAGGAGCTTCAATAGCCAATTCATCCGGATGATATTCTTCGATGAGACTCAAAGTTCGATCAAATATTTTTTTAAGTCTTAAACTGTGACTGTCATACTTGCTTAAAATTAATTCATCCATCAAAATCAATTCCATACTATTTTTTTCCACTTTGATAATTCCAAACCCCATAACGGTTGTTCCGGGATCTATGCCTAATATGATTTGTTCGCTTTTCAATATTTTTCTTTATTTTGCATTGCGGTTTCAAATGTATAAACTAATCCTTAAATATAACAATTTTCTTTCTTATAGCATAAAGATATTTTTTAGTTTCTTTATGCTTTATTATCTATATGAACACACTCAGAATCAACAGTTAACAAATTTATTTCAACAAAATTTCTCTATATTTTTGATAAGTGTTCTTATGGTTTTTAGTTTTTTGAATTGGTATTTTGAAATATATAAATGGAAATATTTGGCATCAGATGTTCAATCAATCAGTCAAAAACAGGCATATAGACAGTCATTAATAAGTTTCAGTATTTCTTTGTTAACACCAAATAGATTTGGAGAATATGGTGTGAAAGTGTTGTTTTTTCCAAAGGAAATCAGAAAAAAAATATTTTTTGTGTCGTTGATAGGAAATATCAGCCAATTGATTATCACGCTTTTCATGGGTGTTTCAGGAATAATTTTTTTGGTTCTGACTTTCCCTAATCAAAATTTAACCCGAAAATTATTATCGATAATTGAATTTTTTACGGCATATAAAACAGTTTTCAGTATCGTGTTGATTTCCACGACATTAATAGCTTTATATTTCTTAAAAACAGATAAAAAGCAATTGTGGCAAGGAAAAGATATCTGGTTGAGATCTTTAAATTTTTCATTGCTTCGGTATATGGCATTTTCTTTTCAATTTTTGTTGTTGCTACAATATTTCGGAAACTATAAAAATCTTCTCTTAACTTATGTTGCCATAACAATCATTTATTTTCTATCGAGTTTAATCCCGATGCTTTCTTTTTTAGATTGGGCGGTGAAAGGAAGTGTAGCGGTAAAAGTTTTTGCCGACTTGGGAGTTTCTGCAAACCTTGTTTTAAACGTGGTTGCTTTGATGTGGATAGTAAATTTTGCGATACCTTTTTTAGTGGGAATGTTTTTGATTTGGAAAACTAAAATTAAATTCAAATGATATTTGCAGCAAGCATAATCACGTTAATATACTTTTTGTTCCTATGGTTTATGGTTTATGGCTATTTCAAAATTCCCCATCTAAGTATTGATAGAAATAAAAATCCGGGATTTTTTTTTTCAATAGTCATTCCGTTTAAAAATGAGGAAGAACATCTGAATGATTTGCTGTTTTCTATTCAGCAACTGGATTATCCGTTGTCAATGTTTGAGGTGATTTTAGTGAATGATGCGTCAACGGATACATCGGTGAAAATTATAGATAAATACAAAAAAGTGCTCCCGATAAAATTATTACAAAACAAAATCAAAACAAAATCTCCTAAAAAAGATGCTTTGGAAATTGGTATTGCAAAAGCAAAATATGATTGGATTATCACAACCGATGCTGATTGTATTGTTTCTCCTGACTGGCTTCTGTCGTATGACGCAGCGATAAGTGAGCATCATCCAACCATGATTATTGCCCCCGTAAAGTTTAAAGATTCAAATTTATTTTTAGATTTTTTTCAGCAAATTGAATTCATTGGTTTACAAGGGATGACAATAGGAAGTTTGGGAATCAAACAAGCCTTTTTGTCAAATGGAGCGAATATGGGTTTTGAGAAGCACGGTTTTTATGAAGTGGGAGCCTATCAAGGAAATAAACATTTGCCATCAGGAGACGATGTGTTTTTATTAGAAAAATTTTATAGGCGATATCCGAATCAAATTGTCTTTTTAAAAAATCATCATGCCATAGTCCAAACGGCCACTCAAAAAACATGGAAAAATCTGATTCAGCAAAAAATTCGTTGGGCAAGTAAAACTAAAGAATATCGTTCTTTTTTTCCGAAAATGTTAGGACTTTCCATTCTGTTAATGAATGTAACTTTTATGCTTTGTTTGGTGGAATCCATCTTTTTTCATCACACTCAATGCTTGATTTTTTTATTTTCTAAACTCATTATAGATTTTGTATATCTGAAAATTATTAATTTATTTTATCGTGTTAAAATGAATTATCTTTTCTATTTTTTCTCATTTTTATTATATCCGATCTATTTTATATTCTTAACAATCAAATCATTAGACGGAAATTTTGAATGGAAAGGCAATAAATATTAAACAAAGGCGTTTATAGTTCAATGAACAAAGAAGCCGTTCATTTTGAACTGTTTATAAAATAAAAAAACTATTTGGAAATAATTATTTAACTTTGTAAAAAATAAAACACACATGGAAACAACAAAAACAACAACACAACAAAGTTCTTCGGGAGGATCCGGTTTTTTAAAAGTATTAGTATTTTTATTGGGCGCCGGGATTCTGGGCTTAGGTTATTATACATACAATAACTATAATGAAAGCGAAGAAGTAAAACAGGTTTTGCAAGAACAAAAAGAGCAAATTAAAAATGAGCTTGAGAGCATGAAAGTAAATTACGATCAAGCTATTCAAGAAAAGGGAGAAGTTAGTGATGAATTAATTGAAGCCAAAGGAAGAGTTGAAAAAATGATTGCCGAAATTGATAAAGTAAAAAGAGTAAATTCCGGTATCATCAAAAAGTATAAAAGGGAAATATATGCACTCAAAAAACAACGAACCAAGTTGTTTAAATTGGCGGATTCTTTGAAAGAAGCTAATATGGGACTTACCGTAGAGAAAAATAAACTTAACGACTCTTTAGTCAAGCAAGTTACTTATAACAATGAACTGTTAGACAAAAATGAACAACTTGCAACTGAAGTCTCAAAAGCTAGAATACTCTATCCTACAGGCATTGTAGCTACAGGTGTAAAAGTGAAAAGCAGTGGCAGAATTGTTGAAACACAAAGACGCAGAAGAGCTCAGCAAATCAGAGTTTGTTTCACGGTGCCAAAAAACGACGTGATTCCGAGCGGACCACAAAGATTCAACGTAGTGATAAAAAATCCTGATGGAAAAATCATAGGCACAAATGATGTGATTAAAAGTGAGGATGCAGAATTAACAATCAGCGGTTCTCAAGATATTGCTTATGAAAATCAAGCCCTCGATGTCTGTGTTTTTGTGATTCCTAAAGACAAGGATGCAGAAATTGTGAAAGGAGATTATGCTATTGAACTTTATAACGGAATGAATAAAGTAGGAGCAACAAAACTACATTTGAAGTAAGATTTTGTCAAAATAATAAATGAAGCTATCTTTGTCCATTCAAAGATAGCTTTTTTTATGCTGTTTCGGTTTTATTATAATCCCTAAAATTCAATTCAAAATGAATGATAATCAATTCAAGAAAGTACTTTCTCACGCCAAGGAATATGGTTTCATTTTTCAATCCAGTGAAATTTATGACGGATTGAGTGCAGTTTATGACTATGGACCCAACGGCGTAGAACTTAAAAAAAATATTAGAGAATATTGGTGGAAATCCATGGTGCAAATGCATCAAAATATCGTAGGGCTTGATGCAGCAATTTTTATGCACCCCACAACATGGAAAGCATCCGGACATGTCGATGCTTTTAATGACCCTTTAATTGACAATAAGGACTCGAAGAAACGCTATCGAGCAGATGTGCTGATTGAAGATTATGTTGAAAAAATTGAAAACAAAGTTCAAAAAGAAATTAAAAAAGCCAAAAAACGTTTCGGAGATTCTTTTGATGAAGCACAATTTGTTGCCACAAATCCGAGAGTGACAAAATATAGAGCGCAAAAAAAAGAAATATTAGAAAGAATGGCTCGTTCTTTGGATGCAGATAATCTGAAGGATATCAAAGATTTGATTGAAGAGCTCGGTATTGCTTGTCCGGTTTCGGGAAGTAAGAATTGGACGGAAGTAAAACAATTCAACCTTATGTTTGGCACAAAACTTGGCGCCTCTGCAGACAGTGCAATGGATTTGTATCTCAGACCGGAAACTGCGCAAGGGATTTTTGTCAATTTTTTGAATGTGCAAAAAACAATGCGTATGAAAATTCCATTTGGGATTGCACAAACAGGAAAAGCTTTCAGAAACGAAATCGTTGCACGTCAGTTTATATTTAGAATGCGGGAATTTGAGCAAATGGAAATGCAATTTTTTGTGCGTCCCGGAAATGAAATGAAATGGTATGAACACTGGAAAGAAATGCGCTTAAAATGGCATAAATCTTTAGGCTTCGGAGATGATTATTATCGTTTTCATGATCATGAAAAATTGGCACACTATGCCAATGCCGCTGCAGATATTGAATTTAAATTTCCTTTTGGTTTTAAAGAATTGGAAGGGATTCATTCCAGAACTGATTTTGATTTGTCTCAGCATGAAAAACATTCAGGTAAGAAACTTCAGTATTTTGATCCGGAAATCAATGAAAGATATGTGCCCTATGTGGTAGAAACATCTATTGGACTGGACAGAATGTTTTTGGCGGTTTTTTCCGCATCATTGCAAGATGAAACATTACCGGACGGCTCCTCTCGGGTGGTGATGAAAATTCCGGCAATTCTTGCACCGACAAAAGTGGCAATATTACCGCTTTTAAAAAAAGACGGATTGCCTGAGATTGCAAAAAATATTGTAGCGGATTTACAATGGGATTTTAAAATAACCTATGATGAAAAAGATGCAATCGGAAGAAGATACAGAAGGCAAGATGCTGTTGGAACACCCTATTGTATCACCATTGATCACCAAACAAAAGAAGATCAAACCGTGACCTTGAGAGAACGCGACTCAATGGAGCAAATCAGAATTCCGATTGCAACATTGAAAAATCATATCAAAGGAAAATTTGATTTAAAAAATTGGTTGTCCGAGATAGAATAATAAACTCACAAGACTTATCGTTGTTTAGATGTTGGTGTGCATTAGAAACAACAGCGAGACATTGGACAATCAAGATTTTATAAAATCATTAAAACAACTTTTATCAACGAAGAAAAAAAACTAAAAAATAAATAATAACACGCCAACAACAAATATAGTGCATGCCGCAATTAGTTGATGATATGAAGATTACAGTGCAAAATATAAATTACTGTAAGACAAAAAATAATTGTTTTAATTTCGATATCTATCGGAAGCAGTTGCGCCATATTCAAACCGTTCAAAATATCATGATATGAAATATTTATTTTCCGTTGTTTTATTGACTTTTCTTTTTTCTTGTCACTCGGAAACAAGAGATAAAAAGAAAAATGAACAAATTGAAAACGATGTGTTGAGCCTCATGAAAAAAATTGAGCGCTCAGATAAAAAATCGCTAAGAAACTTGTTGATAAAATTCACTGATTTTTCCAATCAGGTTAGCGGAGATATAAAATCTACATATTCAGGATTCGCATTTAATTATCCACAAGAAAATCCTGACAAATTTTTTTCAACACTTCATCAAACAGACAAAAAAATTATAGACAAATGGGTCAAAACTTCTGTTGATGAACTGAAGTTGGTTTTGGATAATGTTGATAATCCCAAGAAATTTTTTAGACATTTTAAAAAGGATCTTAATAAAAAACTACAAAGACTCGGTCATAAAGAACAAGAGTTGGGAGGTTATTATTTAAAAAAATTAAATGCACTTAAATAAAAAATATGCTTAAGGCACAACAAGAACCGTACAATCAATTCCTAAGTGATTGCCTGCTTAAAAAAAAGGGAATCACTTTGGCGGTAAAACGAGAAGATTTGTTGCATGAGCATATATCCGGAAATAAATTCAGAAAACTTTATTATAACATTATAGAGGCTAAAGAAGCAGGATATAACACTTTGTTGACATTTGGTGGAGCTTTTTCCAATCATATTGCTGCTACGGCAGCAGCGGGGAATGAATATGGTTTGAAAACCATTGGTGTGATTCGGGGAGATGAGCTGGGAAGAAATTTAGGAAAAACCTTAAATGAAAACCCCACACTTCAATTTGCACATACGCAAGGCATGTCTTTTCATTTTGTATCTCGATCGGCATATCGGCAAAAAACAAATCCGGATTTTATAAGAAATTTATTTCAAATTTTTGGTAATTTCTATTTGGTTCCGGAAGGTGGAACAAATCAGTTGGCAATAAAAGGAACAGAAAAAATACTCACTCCTGAAGATGTAGCGTTTGACTATATTTGCTCGGCAATTGGCACGGGAGGCACAATAGCAGGAATTATTAATTCGTCTGCCAAACATCAAAAAGTTCTGGGTTTTCCGGCTCTAAAAGAACAATTCTTGGAAAAAAATATCAATGAATATGTAAATAAGCGCAATTGGGAACTGATTCGAGATTATAATTTTGGAGGTTTTGCCAAAATAGAGAAAAAGTTGGTTGATTTTATCAACACGGTTCATTCTTTACACAATCTGCCACTCGACCCGATTTATACCGGAAAGATGATGTTTGGAATTATTGATTTAATCAAGAAAGATTATTTTCCGAAAGGAAGTAAAATATTAGCCATACATTCCGGAGGATTACAGGGAAGATTAGGCATGAATATTAGATTGAAGAAAAAAGGAATAAACCCTATTCAGATTTGAAAATAAATGATTTTGGAATAAAAGTTTAAACGGATAGACAGTTGATAATGAACATATTTATAAAAAATTGTTTTTTTCTTATCAGAAAGTATTAACTTTGTGTGCTAAATAACAACGAATTATGAGAAAACTATTATTTTTTGGCTCTGTTTTACTTGTACTATTAAATTCCTGCGGTTCATCAAAGAAAGTCGCTAAAGTTGAACGAAATCGGGAGAGTTCTATAATTAAAAGCGGAGACAAATCTGATGTTTCTAAACATAAAATAGGAAAATCGTTTACAAAAAATGATGCTAAAGCTTCGGCATATATTGCCGCGTATGGAGAAATAGCCCGAAAAGAAATGAAAATTTATGGTGTTCCTGCCAGTATCACCCTTGCACAAGGTCTGTTGGAATCCAATTATGGAGGCAGTAGATTGGCAAAGGAGGCGAATAATCATTTTGGAATCAAATGTCATGATTGGACAGGAAAAACAATCAAACATGATGATAATAAATTGCAAGAATGCTTTAGAAAATATGATACGGCAGAAGAATCTTTTAAAGATCATTCCAAATTTTTAGCTGACAGGGGGCGTTATTCCTTTTTGTTCCGTTTACCAAAGACAGACTATGAGGCTTGGGCAAAAGGACTAAAAAAAGCCGGCTATGCTACAGACCCGAGCTATCCGGATAAGCTGATTTATATTATTGAAAAATACAAACTTTATCAATATGATACAGATGTTTTGAAAGGAATGAGAGTGAAGGTTGATGAAAATACGGCACATTCCGGCAATAGTGGAGGTAAGTTTATTTATGAGGTGGAAAAAGGAGAGACCCTTTATGCAATTTCTAAAAAATTCAATGTTTTGATAAAAGACATTATGAAGTATAATAATTTGCAAGATTTTGATATTTATGAAGGACAGTTATTGGTGCTTACCAAGGGAGATGAATCTACAGAAACTTCAGAAGCCATTGAAGCTCAAAAAAATCCGCAAGAGACAGAATATATCGATGCGGATACGAATGAAACTTATATCAATCATGTTGTGGAACAGGGAGAAACCTTGTATTCCCTTGCTAAAAAATATAATACGGATATTAACACCATTATTAAAACTAATAATATCGTAAGTGGAGAAGTAAATATCAACGACAAATTGAAAATTTATAAAAATAAATTTACTCAAGTAGAGCCGGTAAATGATGTAGTTGAAACTGTGTCAAATTCAAATGCTGATGCGATTATTTCTTTAAATCACACAGTGCAAGCCGGAGAGACCTTATATTCCATTGCTAAAAAATATAATACGGATATTCCAACTATTATCAGCGAAAATCAAATCACCGGTAGTCAAATAAAGATTAATCAAGTGCTTAAGATTTCAAAAAACAAGAAATTTGATATTGCAAAAGCTGCTGTTGAGGAGGTGAATACAACAACAGAAGTGGTGAATGAAACTTATTCGGTTCCTGAATATCATATCGTGAAATCGGGAGAAACTCTTTTTGCTATTTCCAGAAAGTATGGTGTTGATGTACCGACATTGAAAAGGATCAACCATCTTTCAAGCAATAATATCAGAATTAATCAGAGATTGAAGATTTTAGACAATCAGTCGGGTTCATATGTTGAAGAATATACAGAAAATCCTGAATATCATGTTGTTAAAAAAGGTGAAAGCCTATACAGAATAGGTCTGAAATATAATATCACCGTTGATCGGCTGAAAGAGCTGAAC
>Ga0256846_1000722_pt1 | contig 12218 bp, 10 predicted proteins | sample TevniametaG_FD_189098 | JGI IMG/M metagenome (GOLD analysis project Ga0256846, IMG submission 189098) | Tube worm associated microbial communities from hydrothermal vent at the East Pacific Rise, Pacific Ocean - Tevnia | ecosystem: Host-associated > Annelida > Integument > Unclassified ...
ATGCCATCGACCTGATTATGCAGAAAGCCGTCATGGCAGTCATGGAAATTGCGCCGTATTGTATTTTCTTCCTGGTTACGGCGTTATTCATGGATCTGGGATTCCCTGCGCTGAAAGCCCTGGCAAAATACGGCTTTACGGTGCTGCTGGGCCTGATTATCCACGCCGCGATCACCTTGAGTCTGCTGGTGTGGATTATCGGACGTTACAGCCCGATACGGCTCTTTAAGGCCGTATTGCCGGCGGTTATGACGGCCTGGTCGACGGCCTCCAGTGCGGCCACGTTGCCGCTGACCATGGATTGCCTGCATCGGCGGGCCGGTGTGGATCGCAGAATCGGCAATTTTGTTCTGCCGCTGGGCGCCACGGTCAACATGGACGGCACGGCGCTTTACGAATCGATTGCCGTAATTTTCATTGCCGAACTCATGGGAATTCACCTCACCATCGGTATGCAGGTGGTTATTTTTATCACGGCGACGCTGGCTGCCGTTGGTGCGGCGGCCATTCCCGGCGCCGGCCTGGTGACCATGGGAATCGTGTTGACCGCCGCCGGTCTGCCTCTGGACGGTATCGGCCTGATTCTGGCCATTGACCGGATTCTTGACCAGTTTCGTACCGCCGTCAACGTGTGGGGCGATACCACGGCCGCCATCGTGGTGGGTCGATTGGAAAACGCCATTACCGACGTTGATGAAATGGTGGATATCCGGCCCGAGTCCGGAACGCCGGCGACCACCGGCGCCTGATACAACAGGAGCTCAAAACCAATTCCGTCTGGTTGCTGGCAGTCACGCTGAAAAACGCCTGTCGCTGCGCAATATTTTTCAAACGGCCTTTGACTACCTGCTCATGGCTGTCAGCAACCAGCGTAATTGTTCCTGATCGGTGTTACCGGAAAAAAGGGTGTCTCGGGATAAACAATTTCCCAAAGGCTACCGTACACCCACACAAATAACCAGCACAAAGGAGTCACACATGGATTTTCCAAAACAGATACAAAATTTTGTTTTGCATGATGTCATGGGAAAATGGCAGTACAAAGGGAATGAACTGGCCAGTGCCCATTACATTCGCATAGGCAGCCGGATGGACCTGTTCATTCGCACCATTGCCGATAAAGCAGGTGATCAGAAGTTCGAGATCCAATTGCGGGACAGCTATATCTGCGGTATTGAAACGCTGGCCGAGGCGCTTACCATCGCCGAAGCGGTTATTGAAGAGAACAAGCAGTTCATCGAAGGCTGATCCTTCCAGCGATTCCCTATCTCGGAAAAATACGCCGGGGCTGAATCCTTCCTCTCTAAATCCCCCTCACAGCCCCGGCGACTCCGATAGCATCATCCATCAAAAGTAAAAAATAACCAAAAAATCGTTTCTGCCTCGACAAACTGGAAGATATGCTTAAATTTTTACCCAGGTTGAGGCGTTTTTTGTCTCGCCTTTCATTTTCAAATAATCAATTGATTGAAAGGGAGTACAATTATGACTGAAGAAACTTTTTCAATTCCCAATATTTCCTGCGGGCACTGTACCCATGCAATTGAAACCGAGCTGGCCGACCTTGAAGGCGTGACCCGGGTTGATGGCCGGATTGAAGCCAGATCCGTCACCGTCAGCTGGGATTCACCCGCCTCAAGGGAGCAGATTATCGACACCCTCAAAGAAATCAATTATCCTGCTGACGTGTGACCGACGACGATGTCTTTGGATACAATCACTTTCCCGGTATCGGGCATGACCTGCGCCAATTGCGCCATGAATATCGAACGCGGTGTAAATAAACTCGATGGCGTTGATACGGCCAATGTGAATTTTGCCTCGGAACAGGTCACCGTTGCCTATGATGCCCGGGCGGTTTCTCCGGACCAGATAGTGGACCGGGTTCATCAAAGCGGGTTCACCGTCACCACGGCCACCGCGGAATTTCCCGTCACCGGCATGACCTGTGCCAATTGCGCCATGAATATCGAGCGGACACTGAATAAAAAAGTGCCGGGGGTGCTGTCTGCCGGGGTTAATTTTGCTTCCGAGCATGCAACCGTAGAATATTTACCGGCACTGACCTCTCTGGATGAGATGGCGGCAGCCATCCGCAAGGCCGGATTCGATGCCATCTTGCCCGATGACTCGACTGATGCGGAAGATATTGAACAGCAGGCGCGTGACGCGGAAATCAGGGACCAGACCCGAAAATTCCTTGTCGGCGTGGCGTGCGTGGTGCCGCTGTTTTTCCTGAGCATGGGCCGGGATTTCGGACTGACCGGCGCCTGGAGTCACGCCCCCTGGGTGAACTGGATGTTTCTGCTGCTGGCCACACCGGTTCAATTTTACACGGGTTGGGACTATTACGTGGGGGGCTTCAAAAGCCTGCGTAATAAAACAGCCAACATGGACGTGCTGGTGGCCATGGGATCGTCGGTGGCCTATTTCTATTCGGTATGCCTGCTGATATTTCCGCTGCTCGGCAAACATGTCTATTTCGAAACATCGGCGCTGATTATTACCCTGATCAAGCTGGGCAAGCTGCTCGAATCCCGTGCCAAGGGACGCACCGGCGCGGCGATCCGCAAGCTCATGGATCTGAGCCCGAAAACCGCAGTGGTCATCCGGGACGGCGAAGAGCGGGAAATTGCCCTGTCCAGAGTCGTCAAGGGAGATATTGTTCTCGTACGCCCTGGCCAGAGTATTCCCGTGGATGGCCGGGTGCTGGAAGGCGAGTCGGCCGTGGATGAGTCGATGCTGACCGGCGAGCCGATCCCCGTGGACAAACAGCCCGGAGACAAGGTGGTGGGCGGCGCACTGAACCAGCAGGGAATGCTGAAATTGGAAGCCACCCGGGTGGGGAAAGAAACGGCCCTGGCCCAGATTATCCACCTGGTGCAGCAGGCCCAGGGAAGCAAGGCGCCGGTCCAGGCCCTGGCCGACCGGGTGGCGGCGATTTTTGTTCCCGCGGTAATCGGCATTGCCTTTCTGACCTTTTTTCTGTGGTGGGCCATCGGTGGGCAGTTTGTTCCGGCTATGATTCGGCTGGTAGCGGTCCTCGTTATTGCCTGCCCGTGTGCGCTGGGCCTGGCCACCCCCACGGCCATCATGGCCGGTACCGGCAAGGGGGCCGAGCAGGGGGTGCTGTTTAAAAACAGCGAAGCCCTGGAAACCGCCACCCGGGTTGATACGGTGGTGCTTGACAAAACCGGCACCATTACCGCCGGACGACCCGAGGTAACCCATGTGGTGTCCGCCGGCGAGAGATTTAAAGACGAAAATGACCTGTTGCAAGCCGCCGCTTCGGTGGAGAGCGGTTCCGAGCATCCCGTGGGCAAAGCCATTGTCCGGGAAGCCAAAACAAGAAAAATCACACTGAAGGCACCCCGGCGGTTTCGTGCCGTTGGCGGGCTGGGGGTGGAAGCGGAACTAGACGGCGCTACCACGCGGGTCGGAAAACCCGGCTGGTTTGATGAACTGGGTATCGATCTGGGCGATTTAGGCGAAAAGATCAACGCCATGCAGTCAGAAGGACGGACGGTGATGGCGGTGGCCGTTGATGACGTACCCGCCGGTCTGCTGGCTGTGGCGGATGTGATCAAACCCGACTCGGCGGACGCCATTGACGCCCTGCACCGGCAGCATATCCAGGTGGTGATGTTGACCGGGGATAACCCGGAAACCGCCAGGGTCATCGCCCGGGAGGTGGGCATTGATACGATCATCGCCGAGGTTCGTCCCGGGGAGAAATCGGAGAAAGTAGCCTCGCTTCAATCGGAAGGGAAGAAAGTGGCCATGGTGGGAGACGGCATCAACGATGCCCCGGCCCTGGCCCAGGCGGATGTGGGGATGGCCATCGGTACCGGTACGGACGTGGCCATCGAGACCGCTGATGTCATTCTATCCAGTGGCAGCCTGAAAGGGGTGGCACGGGCCATTGACCTCAGCCGCGCCACCATGCGCACGATCCGCCAAAATCTGTTCTGGGCCTTTATTTACAACATCATCCTTATTCCGCTGGCTGCCGGTGCATTTTATTCTTTCGAATTTCTGCCGACCTTTTTACGCCAGCTTCATCCCATCCTGGCCGCTCTGGCCATGTCTATCAGCAGTGTGACCGTTGTCAGTAACAGCCTGCGGTTATATCGATCCAAATCGCGGATAGAATAACTTGATCTTATCTTTTGTTTGTCTATTTGATCTTTTGTGATATGAAATAGCCTGGGCGGCCGGGAAGTTTTCATGCTGGGAAGCGATACGGAGATAAAGCTCCGTGCAATAGATGGAAGCGCTTCCCCTCATCCAGGCTTTATGGCCTAATCGCTTTCCAGCTTCCCGGCTCATTTGCCTTTCAAATGGAGATTTATCATGACAAATCAGGTATTTCCGAACCTGCTCTCGCCGCTTGACCTTGGTTTTACAACCCTTAAAAACAGAATATTGATGGGATCCATGCATACCGGGCTGGAGGAAGCGCCAGACGGATTTGAGCGCTTGGCCGCGTTTTATCGTGAGCGGGCAGCCGGAGATGTCGGATTGATTGTGACCGGCGGTGTGGCACCCAATGAAACAGGCGCCATCATGGAAAACGGAGCCAGATTGACTTCCGACCGGGATGTCCGGCGGCATCGGATTGTCACCGAGGCGGTTCATGCAGCCGGCGGGCGGATTGCCATGCAGATTCTGCATACCGGCCGCTACGGATATCACGACAAGATTGTGGCGCCATCAGCAATCAAAGCCCCCATTAACATGTTTAAACCTCACGAGCTGACCGACACAGAGATCGAAAATCTCATCAACGATTTTGCCGATTGCGCGTTATTGGCCCGTTCCGCCGGATATGACGGGGTTGAGATCATGGGATCGGAAGGATACCTGATCAACGAATTTATCGTCCCCAAAACCAATCACCGGACCGATCGGTGGGGGGATGGATTCGAGCAGCGGGTCCGATTTCCCGTGGAGATTGTCCAACGGGTCCGGAAAGCGGTGGGAGCCGACTTTATTCTGATTTACCGTTTGTCCATGCTCGATCTGGTTAAAAACGGAAGCACCTGGGAAGAAGTCGTTTCACTGGCCAAGGCCGTTGAAACCGCCGGCGCCACCCTGATCAATACGGGTATCGGCTGGCACGAAGCCCGGATTCCGACCATTGCCGGCGTGGTTCCCCATGCCGCCTTTACCTGGATTACCGCCCGGCTGAAGTCCGAGGTGTCGATCCCCCTGATCACCAGCAACCGGATTAATTCCCCTGAAACAGCGGAAACGGTCCTGTCCCGGGGGGACGCCGACATGGTTTCCATGGCCCGGCCGCTGCTGGCCGACCCGATGTTTGTCAAAAAGGCCGCCGACAACCGGCCTGATGAGATCAATACCTGCATTGCCTGCAACCAGGCCTGTCTCGATCATATTTTTCAGATGAAGATTGCCTCCTGCCTCGTTAACCCCAGGGCCTGCCACGAAACCGAGCTGAAAATGGAACCGGCCGTACAGAAGAAAAAAATCGCCGTGGTGGGCGCCGGGCCGGCAGGATTATCCTTTGCCGTCACCGCCGCGGAACGGGGCCATGCGGTCACCTTGTTCGAGCAGACGGATCGAATCGGCGGGCAGCTCAATATGGCGGTTCAGGTGCCCGGAAAGGCCGACTTTAACGAAACCCTGCGGTATTTCGGTCGAAAAATTGAACAAAACGGTGTGGCGCTGCGATTGAGTTTTCAACCAGATGCCGGCCTTATTTTATCTGAGAATTATGATGATATTATCATTGCCACGGGCGTGGTGCCCCGCGCTGTCGATGTGCCCGGCAATGATCATCCCATGGTGATGACCTATATTGATGTGCTGGCCCGGAAAAAGAAGGCAGGCCAACGGGTGGCCATCATCGGCGCGGGCGGTATCGGCTTTGACGTGGCGGAATATCTGTCCCACCCGGAAACCGGAGATGATCCGGCCAGCGATACTTTTTTCGAACAATGGGGTATCGACCGGGCGTATCAGTCGCGGGGCGGCGTTTCCGCCGACGGGATTCAGATTCCGCTGTCCCAACGGCAGATTTATCTGCTCCAGCGCAGTCCGGATAAGATGGGGGAACGGCTGGGGAAAACCACTGGCTGGATTCTCCGGTTGGCGCTTAAATATCGAGGCGTCCAGATGATCAATGGGGTGACCTATCGCCGCATCGATGACCAGGGAATCCATATTACCGTCAAAAATGACAATCGCGTACTGGAGGTGGAAAGTGTCATCGTCTGCGCGGGGCAGGAATCCCGGCGTCGTCTGTACGACGATCTGGCGGGGAAACAGATCCCCGTTCACCTGATTGGCGGGGCTGACCGGGCTGGAGGCCTTGATGCCCAGCGGGCCATTGACCAGGGCGTCCGGCTGGCGGCAAAGATCTGACAGAGGACATACAGGCGCAGGATCACGAAATATAAAGAAACCGGCTGATTGCTAAAATACTGGCAAAAGCGGTTCTATTCAAAAAATCAGGGAGATTGGCCTGAGACAGGGCTAAAAGAGAGCAGCCAGGGCGCACTGACGTTCCAGATCAATGAATCGGGCATCTACCGATTCTTCCCGGATTTCGAGAATGGCCAGGGACGCCGGAAAGGGACGACGGGGATGGGTGGCACTGCCCGGATTCAGATACATGACTCCCGAACGGTGCGACAGATGGGGCCGGTGGGTATGGCCGGAGACGACGACGCTGAATCCCGCGGCTTCCGGAACCAGATCAAGATTATTCAGGTCGTGAAGCACATGGATCCACTTGCCGCCCGCCCGGGTCGTCTCGGTCATCGACAGGCCGGATGTCCATTTTCCCCTGTCCATGTTGCCCTGCACAGCCACCACCGGGGCGATACGGGCCAGAACGGGCAGAATATCCGGCGTATCGATGTCTCCGGCATGAATGATCAGGTCGACATCCCGAAGCTGGTTGACGACAGCCTGAGGAAGGTGGCCATGCGTGTCGGACAGGACACCCGCTCTGCAGGTCGTTTTTCGGGGCAGCTGAAAAGGCATGTGTGTCCTTCCTGATCCGTGTCGGTGCCGGACTCTTGATAATGCGGATGTGATTGCAGTTGTATCTATTACAGAAATTGCGCCGATGCAAGCCGTGGAAAAAAAATTGCCGGTCGGGCGGCCGGCGAATTAATCATCCGGGTGCCCGACCGGCCGACGGCGACGCTTCAGCATGCTGCGGCGGCGTTTGGCTTCCAGCCGCCGGATTTTTGATCCTTGAGAAGGGCGGGTTTTTTTTCGGCGGGCCGGTGGATGTGCCGCCTGCCTGAGCATGGCGACTAACCGCGCGAGCGCGTCTTCCCGATTGCGGAACTGGCTGCGAAATCGTCGGGCATCAATGACCAGCGTACCGTCTGCGGCCATTCGATGGCCGGCAATCCGGCGCAGCCGCTGGCGCACATCCGGCGGCAGGCCGGCCTGATCAACCTGAAACCGCAGCTGCACCGCGGAGGCTGTTTTATTGACATGCTGCCCGCCGGGACCCGAAGCCCGGCTGAATGCCCAGCGGATATCACCGGGATTGATGGCAATGGATGATGTAACAGGAATCATGGTCAATTAGCTTCGTTTTTCTTGGTACTTATCATTCGTGCAAAGATGTGTTAATCTATCCGGCATCATCAACCGGAACGTACGATCTTCTCAATAAATCATGGAATCTGTAAACACAATGGATAAAAAGAACAGGATTATTTTTGAGAAACCCGATCTGCCCGCTCTCACGGGTCGTTATACGGTGGTGGATATGCATTTTCACAGCCAGTATTCCGACGGCACGGATACAATAGAGGCGATTGCCGACCGGGCGCAACAGCTCGGTATCGGCGTTGCGCTTACCGATCATAACGAGGTACAGGGCGCGGTCAAACTGAATTCATATAAAAAAATCCTGAGCATCCCCGGCATTGAGATCACCTCCGTGGAAGGAACCCACCTGCTGGTCTATTTTTACGATATCAAAAGTATAGAGCGGTTTTACTATCGAGATATCGTACCCTTCATGGGCAAGGACGTCATGAGCGCCACGCTTCTGACCATGGAAACAATCATTGCGCGGGCGCGGGAATATAAAGCGGTCATCATTTTTCCGCATCCGTACAGCGCAGCCTACACGGGAATCTGCAATTCGTTTTTTTCTTCCCGGCAGATGGATGCGCTGTACCGCCAGGTTGACGGCGTGGAGGTTCTCAATGCGTCCAATCTGCATCGGTGGAATACCCGCTGCGCGCTCCTGGGCTTTAACCTCAACAAGGCGATCGTTGGTGGCAGTGATGGCCACCAGCTAAACTGCATGGGGCGGGCCGTCACTTATGCCGCCTGCAGACGTTCGCGCCGGGCATTCCTTGATGCCGTTCTGGCATCTCAAACCAAGGTGACCGGAAAAGAAATCGCCCTGCTGAAAAAAATGACAACCAACGGATCCAAAATAAAAAATAATTATCGCAATTATCCCGATCTGATGGAAAAAAACATCCGCTATGGCTATCAGGTGATTAATTTAAAATCGAGAAACCTGCGCCGCAACGTCCGTCAGCGGCTGCATGACTGGGAACGGAAAAAACAGAACTGACAATCACTTACCCTGCCCGAAACCCTCTATATGGTCAGCCCGTTACATTCACAGGACTGCCGGATCATCACGCATGGTTGACGGTCCGTGACTGTTTTGATAGCATCGTCGCCATCAACCTACAACGACTGCTGGAGCTGACTCTTGTACCGTGAAAACTACATTGATGCCCTGAGAAACGAACTGCTGGAAATGGTTGAACGGAACCTGTCGCCGGTTGCCATCAAATATGAGTACAGTGAAGTTCCCCTGGAAACAAATATCAAATGGCGGCCACAGGTTCTGGTTCTGGGGAATTATTCCTCCGGTAAATCGACTTTGATCAATGATCTGCTGGGAGGAGAAATTCAGAAAACCGGTCAGGCGCCCACGGATGATTCATTCACCGTGATCACCTGCGACACGTCGGAATCCACGGTAGACGGAGAGATCACGATCACCGAAGAGCGGGACGGAAAATACCTGCTCAACGATGCCGAATATCCGTTTGAATCCCTTAAAAAACATGGGGAACGATTTGCGGCGCATTTCCGTCTCAAAAAGGTCAATTCGCCTTTTTTAAGAAATCTGGCCATTATTGACACGCCCGGCATGCTCGACAGTATCACTGAACGGGACCGGGGGTATAACTATCAGGAAGTCATCGGTGATCTGGCGCAGATTGCCGACCTTGTCCTGATCCTTTTCGATCCTCACAAGGCCGGGACGGTTCGTGAGGCCCATACCAGCCTGCGGGACACCCTGCCGACCCGTACTTTCGAAGACCGGGTCCTGTTTGTCCTCAATCGTATTGACGAATGCAATTCCCTCACCGATCTGCTGCAGGTTTACGGCACGCTTTGCTGGAATCTGTCCCAGATGACGGGGCGTAAGGATATTCCGCCCATTCACCTGATTTACTCCAGACAGGCGGCGCTGCAGCACGAGAAAATCGAAGGGCAGCGCAATTCCTATCTGAAGTATCTGGGAAACCAGCACGAGGTCCTGAAAAAGGCCGTTCTGGATGCGCCCCAATACCGGCTGGACAATCTGGCATCCTTCGCGGAAACCCATGGCGAGAGGATCTCGCATCTGCTGGAGGCGCTGGTCAGTTACAAGCGGAAAAGAAACCGGAACCGGTGGCGGCTGGGATTTATCGGATTCCTGGGGGGCATTATACTTGGCGCAGGTGCGCTGATCGGTGCCATGGTAACTGGTGTGGCCGGTGCTGTTGACCCGCAGATGCTTTTCTACGGGGCCGGGGGAATTGCGGCCGTATTTTTTCTCATCTGGCTGATCACCGGCATGCGGTATTTTTCCAGACGCTTTCATAAAAAACAATTGAAAAACCTCGAAACCCTGACGCCGCTGAACAATCAGACCCGGCGGGATAACTGGGAATCCATTCGCGACCGGCTGGAAGCGTATCTGCGAAAACACAACGGTCTGTTCTCCCTGTCCGAGGCCAAGTCCGCCTTTGCAACCGTTCGCCGGGTGTGTGAAAAAGGAACAAAAGATGTCCGGGAAGCCCTCAACGAACTGGCGGCCATGGGCAGCGATTTCGAAGAACAGCCGGAAGGACGCATTCTGCCAAAGCTGAACCTTAATTTACCCGGGCCGGACTTGCCGGGCCGGTCATTGGCTGCGAGCGAAGAAGCGCCCATCGATACCGGGCGTCTGTGATGGATAACGCCGGCAGATAACCGTGGAATAAAATGTTTTCGAAACAGGTGCTGCATGAGGAATGACCGTTGAAATCAGCATATCCGGGATCTTTGAAAGGGCTGCTTTTGGTGGCCATGCCGGTGCTGACCGACCCGAATTTCAATAAATCTGTCACCTGCATCTGCGAACATGACGGCGGCGGCGCCCTGGGGATTATCGTCAACCGTCCTGATCCAACACTGAGAGGCCGGGATATTTTCAACGAGCTGAGCATGGCATTCACCCCGGCAACCGGGGCGATTCCCATTCACATCGGGGGACCGGTGCATGCCAATGAAGTATTTATTTTACATGGTCCGCCTTTTGACTGGGAAGGCTGCCATCTGATCACCGCCACGATGGCCTTGAGCAATACCCCCGATATTCTTCAGTCTATTGCCGCTGGAAAGGGTCCGGCAGATTATCTTGTTTCTCTGGGGTGTGCGGGCTGGGGCGGGGGGCAGCTGGAAGCCGAACTGAAGGAGAATACGTGGCTGACCAGCCGTATCTACGAAGACGCCGTGTTTAAATGGGAACCGGATAACAGGTGGAAAAAGGTATTACAGAAAAACGGGATTAATCCAACAGGTCTGTCAAGTACGGCCGGGCATGCATAAAACTAAAAATCTCCGGCGGGATTTCAAGGGGAGCTACTCGCCCTCAGGTGTGTCCGCCTTGGGGTTGGGTTTCGGTTTTTTCTTTTTCAGACACTTTTTATCGGCTTTGACAAATGCGCAGAGGGTTGGGTTGTTATACTCTTTGCAGTTATAAGGATTGTAAAGCGGGCATTCCGGATGCTTCTTGGACATTGATTTTCTTCCAGTATATTTTTGCCGGCGGATACGTTTTGTAAAGACGTTTGGCTGCCGGTTTTTACTTGAATAGCACAAAAAGGCGGCGGATACAAGGCCATCTGACGGCGACAGTTTCAATCACTTTGACAAGGCATTGCAATTTCATTAAATATGGATACTTATCAGGATAAAAGAGACGTTATTGTTGATATCAATTCCGGATTTTACGCTTTGCTGACTCGTGCGGAAACGCTTGGCGCTGAAGGCGATGCATCCTTTTCACAATGGAAAATGGTCAGTCGTGAAATCGATTCAAAAATAAAGGGCGAAACCCTGCGAATTGCCGTTGTCGGATCGATCAAGTCGGGGAAGAGCACATTTGTCAATGCGCTTCTGGGCGGTGAATTCCTCAAGCGGGGCGCCGGCGTGATCACTTCCATCGTGACCCGGGTTCGCCGGGGAAAGGAATCGGCGGCCCGTCTCTATTTTAAATCCTGGGACGATATCAATGCCGAAATCCGTCAGGCCATCGCCATCTTGCCGGACAAAAACTGGAAAACGGACAAGGGCGCCTTTGATTTGCGCCGGGAAGCAGACCGCAACGAACTGGCACGGACCCTGGCCGCGCTCGATACCGGTCATCTCATCCGCCGGGGGCAGCTGGACGCCGACAGCGTATTGCTTTCATCTTATCTGAAAGGATACGACCGGGTCAAAGATATTGTCTCTTCGGAAAACCGGACCCAGACCTATACGGGTGATGATTTCCGTCTCCACCGGCAGTTTTCCGGCGATGATTCCCATGCTGTTTATCTGCGCGATCTTCAGCTGGATGTTGATGCCCCGATCTTGAATGATCATCTGGAAATTGCCGATTGCCAGGGCAGCGATTCTCCCAACCCCCATCACCTGGCCATGATCCAGGACTACCTGCTGACAACCAATCTCGTCATCTATGTCATCAGCTCCCGCACAGGGCTGCGCCGTGCGGATATCCGTTTCCTGTCCATGATTAAAAAGATGGGGATCATGGACAATATGCTTTTTGTCGTCAATTGCGATTTCAGCGAGCACGACAACCTTACCGGTCTTCAGCGGCTGATTGACACGACCCGCGAATCCCTGGCGATGATTTGCCCGGACCCGGCGGTTTTCACATT
>Ga0256846_1000723_pt1 | contig 12216 bp, 11 predicted proteins | sample TevniametaG_FD_189098 | JGI IMG/M metagenome (GOLD analysis project Ga0256846, IMG submission 189098) | Tube worm associated microbial communities from hydrothermal vent at the East Pacific Rise, Pacific Ocean - Tevnia | ecosystem: Host-associated > Annelida > Integument > Unclassified ...
GCACCGGGACCTTATCCACCCGATCTTTCACAAAAAATTTATAAAGAAATTAATTTGCCTGAGTTTAACCTCGAAACAATTGACGGCACAAAAATCTCTTCGAATAATTTACAAGGCAAGATTTTAGTTATAGATTTTTGGGCTACTTGGTGCACTCCTTGTCGAAAAGCTATTCCTGATTTAATTGAATTAAAAAATGAATTTGGAAACAAAGATTTTGAAATACTTGGAATTTCAATTGATGAATTTACACGAAATACAAAATCGGAAGTAAAACCGTTCGTAGAATCTTTAAATGTAAATTACACTATTGCTTATGGAACTGTTGATTTAATTAAAAAGTTTGACAATTTAACTTCCATTCCAACAACATTTATAGTTTCAAAGAAAGGTAAAATTGTTAAAAAGTTTTTGGGAACCGTTCCTCTGTCATTATTAAAAAGTGAGATATTAAAATTATTAAAATAAAAAAATGATGTTACTAAATTTATAACCCCGGTAATTTTTGCCGGGGTTATGTTTTAAAGACAATAAAAAATTTTAATGTTTATGATTTTTTAAATCGGGTAATATTTTTTTTATTTCAATATCATCCGAAAGTTTTTTAAGATAATCCCATGAATAAATTCCGTCGCTGTTGCCATCTTTCCATTCAATGTTGATGGCATAATTCCCGACAGTATTAATCGCTTTAATTTCATATTTGCCGGGTAATTCGGTTTTGTCTTCATTACCCGGATAGTGGCGCCAAAGAACTGTTTCGCCTTTGTTACCGGCATCGGGAGATTCATCACGTAATACTTTCAACGGAAAAATATTTTCGCTTCCATCATTCCAAATTATCATTAAGTTTTTTTCGTCTTTTAATTTTATTTTTTTTGGTGCTAACATTTAAATACCTTTCTAATTATTTCCCAATATAACCGGCAAGCCATCTTTTGCCGAACCTATAATAACAATCTTGGAATTAGGTGAATTAGCTAATCTTTCCGTGGCTTCAATACCTTTCCATTTTAAATATTGTTGACTAATCCCCTGCGAAACAATTTTCTGAAAATCGGCAATACCCTGAGCTTCAATTTTCTTTCTTTGCGCTTCTTGTTTTTCTTTTTGTAAAACGAATGCCATTTTCTGACTTTCTTGTTCGGCTTTTAATTTTTCTTCGATTGATTCTCTTAATCTTGCCGGTAATTCAATAGCACGTAATTCGGCAGATTCAATAATTATTCCGCGATCAAAAATCTCCTTTTGCAAACCTGTAGCTATTAAATTAGATAATTCCTCTCGAGAACTTGTGTAAAGAGCTTTGGCTTCATATTTCGCCGTCACTCCTCTAACTATTGAACGAAATGTTGGCACAACTATTTTATCCACATAATTAACGCCGATTTTTTTATATATTATGTCGGCTTTTTTCTCATCAATTCTGTACAGAAGAGAAATATCAAGTTTTACACTTAGCCCTTCTTTTGAGGGCACATTCATGGTCATAGTAATTGTCTGGGTCTTTTGATCAAACTTATGAATTGTTGCCAAAGGATTAACTAAATTTACTCCGGGTTTTAAAGTTGTTTCACTAACTGAACCGAAAAAATCAACTACACCAACTGTTCCTGCAGGAATAACAGTTACAAATTGAAAAAAAGCAATTGCTAAAGCTACCAACATCGCGAAAAATGAAAATGTTGCTTCCTGCTTTTTTTGATTCTTTTTTGCCCATATAAAAATAAACATGGCAATTAATGCAGCTACTGCGGGTAATATAAAATTCATTTCTACTCCTAGTTTTATGTAAGTAATAAATTAAATATATGATTTATTCAATAAACATACCTTAATAATCCGGACATTATTACAAAATAAAAGACATTATGTTTTAACATTTTTAATTGTGGCAAGTATTCTGATAAAATTTCAAGTTCGAATTTTATTTTAAGTTTAAAATAATATCACTTGTTGATTTTTTTGGCCATAAATACTGTTTTTAATTTGGCACATCAATTGAAATAGTAGCAACATAAAAATTAATAAAACAAAAAGGAGAAAAATCATGTTACATACAAATTCATACTGCTACAATTCAATGTATTTACCAAAAGTAAAAGATAGCGAAGACCAATTTGAATTAAGATTCCCTGTTCCCGGCTTTGATAAATCAGACATTCAAATAAAAGTAAAAGACAACTACTTATTTATTAACGGTGAAAACGAAGAAGACAAATTCGAAAAAACTTATGAGCTTTCCGATGCAATAAATAAGGAAAAAATTTCTGCCGAGGTTAATAAAGGAATATTAAAACTAACTTTGCCCAAACATACGCCTGAATATAAAGAAATCACTATTAATTAACCGTATTGTGATTTCACTAAAAGCTGTTCAAATTGAACAGCTTTTTTTATGCAGTTTTTTTATTGAATTATTAATTATGTAATTTTAATTTATTCTTAATATATTTGTATGAAAGATTGTTAAGCAATTATTTTAATTTTCTTTATAAAAAATCTTTTCACCGATAATAGGAAAAAATTATCAGGATTAATTATGGCCAATGGAATTCAAAAACCCAAATTGTTAGTTGTTGAAGATGATTATGAAAATCAAAAATTTTTACAAATATTTCTGAAAAGAAAATTTGATTTGGAAATTTGTGATTCATCCGAAACATTTTATGAAAAATTAGGGCAACATAAGTTTGATATTATATTAATGGATATTTCATTGCGTGGAAAAAAAGACGGATTGCAATTAACAAGTGAAATTCGCCAAATGGATGAATATAAAAATCTACCTGTTGTAGGGTTATCGGCTCACGCTTTTCAACGAGATAAAGACAATGCTTATAATGCCGGTATTGATGTTTTTTTAACCAAACCGGTTCAAAATGATGTTTTGTTGGATACATTGATCAAAACTTTGGAAAATAAATCGGGCATCAAAGTTCAATAACCTTTTCAAGCATGAATTTTAATTTGTACTTGAAACATTTCTTCTCGTTAACTCGTCTAAAGATCTGATCAATTGATTAATTCTTGAGGGAAAAATGAAAAAATTTTTTTTAATTCTCACCTTATTTCTTTTAACTACACTATTAGCACAAAACCGTTTTAATCACTTTGGCAATTGGAATGATTTTAATGATTGTTTCAATTACAATGGCAAACCGTTTCTTGAGTTAATCTATGGAAATGCAACTGTTAACCATAAAAATTTTATAGGAAATTTTGATGAAAATGGTTATTTGGAATTCAAAGTAGGTTATTCGGATATTAATTTTTACGATAATATTTTAGTCCAAATGGATGAAAAATATTTTTTGCTTTCTAAAGCTCGCCCGGAATTACATTATGATTTCAATTCCAAATCTTTTACCAGATATTTTAAATTCCTACAAATAGGTGTTGGTAAAAGAAGCGGCTTTGGTTATGCAGCCGGAGTAATTAAATTTATTCCTTTTACTTCTCATAACTTTGCCATCAATAATATCAAACTGATCGACAATTTGATATATTTAAGCACTCCACTTAATTATGGAAAATTTAGAGAAGTTGCTGATCAATTTGATAGTGGCAGTTATAAATTCAATTATCAATCCGGTGCCGGAGTTCGCCTGGGAATTGGTAAAATGATAAATATAACAGGTGAATACAACTTTGCAACAGTTTATCCTCAGATAAAAACTTGGAAACTTTTGGGCAGTTTTGTAATTCAACATGTAACTTTAAATATAATTTCCGATTTTGTAGATGAAATAGAATTTTCCTCTCCCGAAGCAATGCCTATCATTAATTTTATCTTAAAAACCGCTATCAATTATTCATTCTACGAATTCAGAAAAGATGGTAATACATGGCCGTTTACCTCCGAAAAGCCTTTGAGTTTTGAATATCTTTCATTCGGAATCACACTCACATTTTAACTTTTTTATGGAGTCGCTTAAGTTTTAAATGCGACTCTGTCTTTTTAATTAAGTAATTTATTCTCTAGAATCGTTTTCCCTAAACTATTATCCTATATAAGATAAATAGTCGCTTTTAAATTTTTTTTATTAAATTGCGATTATACCAATTTAATATTCAACACCTCATCCAAAAACACGGAGAATAAATGACACACAAAATCACTTTAATAAGAGGAGACGGAGTTGGACCTGAGTTAGCAGAAGCAACGAGAAGATGTATTGAAGCAACCGGAGTAAAAATTGATTGGGATATTATGGATGCCGGCGCAAATGTTATGGATAAGGAAGGAACGCCTTTACCCATAAAAGTATTGGAATCAATTAAAAAAAATAAGGTAGCCTTAAAAGCCCCAATAACAACACCTATCGGCACAGGATTTAGAAGTGTAAATGTTGCACTCAGAAAAGAACTTGGACTTTATTCATGTTTAAGACCATGTAAATCGTATCCCGGCGTAAGATCAAAATTCGATGACATTGATATTGTTGTAGTACGAGAAAATACCGAAGATTTGTATGCCGGAATTGAATTTGACATTGACAAATCAGAAACAAAAGAACTAATTAGCTTTCTATCTGAAAAAACAGGTAAAAAAATCCAACCTGATTCTGCCATTAGCATTAAACCGATTTCGGCAAAAGCATCCGAACGAATTGCACGATTTGCTTTTGATTATGCAAAAAAAAACGGACGCAAAAAAGTAACTGCCGTTGCAAAAGCAAATATTATGAAATTTTCCGACGGACTATTTTATAAAGAATGTCAAAAGGTGGCAAAAGAATATCCTGAAATTGAATATAATGAGGTGCTTGTTGATAATATGTGTATTCAAATGGTTCAGTACCCCGAAAATTATGATGTGTTGGTAATGCCAAATTTATACGGTGATATAATTAGTGACTTGGGAGCCGGGTTAGTAGGTGGCCCGGGTTTAGCCCCCGGAGCAAATATAAGTGATGAGTATGCTGTTTTTGAAGCCACTCATGGTTCGGCACCACAATTTGCCGGTCAAAATAAACTCAATCCAACTGCAATGATTTTATCTGCCGTAATGATGCTAAATCATATCGGCGAAACTAAAGCTGCAAAAATTTTGGAAAACGCTACCGCAGAAGTTATTGCCGAAGGAAAAAATGTCACATTCGACTTGAAAGATAATCCTACCGATCCATCAGCTGTTGGAACCAGTCAAATGGCAGATGCTATAATTGAAAAAATCAAATCAAACATTTAACGAGGGAATTATGGATTTAGTAAAAGAAAAATTTAAAGAAATATTTGTTCCCATTCGCGATGAATTAAAAGAATTACTTAAACAACATTCCGATAAAGTAATAGACAATGTTACTTTCGGTCAAGCCTTAACCGGAATGAAAGGTGTTGTCAGTCTACTAACGGTAACATCAAAACTTGACCCGGAAGAAGGCATACGTTTTAGAGGATATGATATTCCAACATTACGAAAAAAGCTACCCAAGTTGCATGAAGAAGGCGAACCTCTTCCCGAAGGATTATTTTATTTAATGCTAACCGGTGAAATGCCCACCGCCAAAGATGTAAGTATAATTTCAAAAGATTGGGCGCTACGTTCCAGAGTACCGCAACATGTTTTTGATGTTATTGATGCAATGCCGCTGAAAGCGCGACCAATGACAATCTTTTCCGCTGCCATTCTTTCAATGGCAACCGATTCAATTTTTCAGAAACTACATCGTGCCGGTTTAGACAAAAAAGAATATTGGAACAGTACATATGAAGATGCAATGACTCTTATTGCCAGATTGCCTATTATTGCAGCTTATATTTATAGACGCCTTTATCATAACGGTGATTTTATTGAACCGGATTATACTTTGGACTGGGCAGGAAATTTTGCTCACATGTTGGGCTACGATAACGATGAAGTAAAAAGATTAATGCGTTTGTACATGGTAATTCACGCTGACCATGAAGGAGGGAATGTTTCTGCCCATGCTACACATCTTGTTGGTTCTGCTTTAAGCAATGCATATTATTCATATGCTGCCGGAATGACCGGCTTAGCAGGCCCGCTTCACGGAATGGCTAATCAGGAAGTTATAAAATGGATTCTTGAAATGAAAGAAGCATTAGGTGACAATGCCGGTTGTGTTAATAAAGATATAACAAAAAAATATGTTGAACAAACAATTGCCGAAGGAAAAGTTATTCCAGGCTTCGGGCATGCAGTTCTCCGCAAAACAGACCCCAGATATACAGCCTTTGTAGAATTCGGCGAAAAATATTTTCCGGGCGATACTTTACTCCAATTAGTAAATTGCCTTTATGAAATTGTTCCACCCGTATTGCAATCTTTAGGCAAAGTTAAAAATCCTTGGCCTAATGTTGATGCCGCTTCAGGAATGGCTTTATTGCATTACGGTTTCAAAGAATATCCATTTTATACAGTATTATTCGGTGTATCCAGAGCCTTGGGAGTTTTGTCACAATTTGTTTGGGATAGGGCTTTGCAATTACCCATCGAACGTCCCAAATCTCAAACATTCGAATGGTTCAAGAATGTAACTAAATAATTACTTGAATTTTCATAATAAAAACGGGTGAAAAATCACCCGTTTTTATTTAAATCAAATATTAATCTGCAACAAGAAAAAACACTTTAACTTATTCAATCAGCAAATTTTAACCTGTTTATAAAAAGCACACACAATTTTTTTTAATTTAGCTTCCCTCCCCTATTACTTTGAAATAAAACATTTCAAAAATAATTATCTAATCCATATAACTTAAGAGAAAAAAGTTATAACATAGAAAACTAATTTGTAAATATCACCCGGATGGGTGAAGTCACTACTCCTTAGTTTGATTATCTTTACTTCCACATATTAGTATTTCACTTACATAAATTAAATAATTTATTAATCAAGGAGAAAAAAATGCTAAACGAATATGATGTAATCATTGTTGGAGGAGGACATAACGGTTTAACGGCAGCATGCTATTTACAGAAAGCAGGAAAAAAAGTACTGGTTTTGGAAAGACTTTCTGAAGCGGGCGGAGGTGTTTGGACAGAAGAAGCAACTTTACCGGGTTTTAAACATAACCTTGCCTCCCTTTTCCACGGAATACTTCACTTAGGTCCGGTATATGAAGATCTGGAACTAAAGAAATACGGAGCAGAATATATCTGGCCTGATGCACAAGTAGCAGCGGCTTTCACTGACGGGCGTTGCTTGGTATTTTATCGTGATTTAGAAAAAACATGCCGCGAAATAGCACGCTTTTCTGAAAAAGATGCCGAAACTTACCGCAAACTGGCAACCAATTTTCAAGCTGTTGTAGATAATATGATCGGCCCTTGGTTCTTTAATCCACCTCAACCAACTTCTTTGGCCGCAATGGCAATGGAAACCAGTGTTGAAGGCCTAAATATGTTAAGAATGCAACTTTCTAATCCCAAAAACATCGTAAACGAACTATTTGAGTCTAATGAAATAAAATCATTTTTACTTGCATTTATCAAAGAATTTGGTGGCTCTCCTGATACATACGGATTCGGTGTATTTGTTCCGATGATGCTTGGCGAAACACACGAACCTCATGGATGGGCAATATGTAAGGGTGGCTCAGGCAATCTTGCAAAAGCGTTTGTAAATTGTTTAAAAGATCACGGCGGCACTCTTAGAACAAATGCAGAAGTAAAAAAAATACTTGTTAATGGTGACAAAGCAACCGGAGTTCAACTTGAAGACGGTAGCATCATAAATGCTAAAGAAATGGTAATTACAAACCTTGAACCACATCAAACATTTTTTAAACTAATTGGCACAGAAAATTTAGAACCTTCTTTCATTAACTCTGTAAAACGGTTCCGTCATGAAGAGGCAATACTATTTACAACACACCTTGCTTTAAATGAACCTCTACAATGGAAATGCGCAGAATTTAATCCGGATATAAATCGCTGTTTAGGAGTTTTGCTTGTTGATAATCCTCAAGAATTGTATGATGATTTTGCTGACATAAATAAAGGCCATTTGCCGGAATATCCACGCATGTTTACTGCCTACCCTACAGCAATTGACCCGTCTCAAGCCCCGGAAGGTAAAGCTACTGCAATAGGATGGCAATATGTGCCTTATCATTTAAGAAATGGAAAATGGGATGAAGTAAAAGAAGAATTTGCCCAAAGATGTATTGATGTATGGAGTAAATACGTTAAAAATATGGACGCTGCTCTTCTTGAAAAATTTATTATGTCGCCAAAAGATACAGAAAGGAAATGGACATCAATGGTACATGGTGGCTTTAATCATGGTGAAATGACACAGGACCAATTAACTGTTCTACGCCCGTTTGTAGAATTTTCACCTTACAAAACTCCATTCAAAAACCTTTATATGTGTGGCGCAAGCACTCATCCAAGTGGTAGTGTAGGAGGCGCCTGTGGTTTTAATGCTGTACAAGTTATTGCACAAGATATCGAAATGAAAAAGAAATGGTGGGAAAAATAAAACATTAATACGGAGATAATATGAAACTAACTATCATATCGGATAAAGGAACACCAATGATGGTGGTAACAAAAATAAAGCGTAAAGGTAGCTCGTTAGAAATAACCGGACAAATGATGGGAGCATGGCCTTCTAAAATGTATATTACTCCTAAAGAATTTTTGGCATGTATTCGTTTTGCTTTAACCCCCGGTGTAATTATGTATTTATTGGCATATCCATTAATAATTATTCGTAGTATATTTAAAAAAAAGAAATAATAAATCATTGGGCATCTGTAAATAAATACATGATGCCCATATATTATAATAATCTCACTCTTTTTCTTTAACTTCATTATAATCATGAAATTTATTCTTAAAATTAAGATTGCATATTTTAAGAATAGTTAGCAAATGTAACTATTAAAATTCAATTACCCTCGAATAACACCTGGACCTAAGAACAGCTATTTAAATAATAAAATTTTGAAATTAGTTTTGTCCTAGAATTAACATTAAATTTCCCAAACATATTATCTAAATGTCGTTTAATTGTATTTACCGAAACTCCAAGCTCATTTGCAATTTGTTTATTCTGCATACCCCGTTCCACCAACAACAAAACTTCTATTTCCCTTGTAGTTAGAATCGATTTAACAGTACCACTGACTTTAGGCGGAGGATTATCATCAATAAAAACTATTCTTTGTCTTTTACCGGTTCCCGGTATATGACACAACCGTATATCTAAATTTAAACTATTATTCGATTTTTCAACCAATTTTTCGTCTTTGTTGCAAGCAGTTTTTACTAAATCGGATATTCTTTGGGAACTAACATTATTACCAAAATTTTTAATTATTATTCCCTTTGCAGAATTGTTAACGTAACTGATTTTAAAATCATTATCGGCAATAATTATACCCTGCTTTATATTATGAACACTATGGCAAAACTTTTCGTTATAATCATTAATATTTTGCTTCCCAAGTGAATTGATAATAGCTAAACCCAAAAAATGACTTAATATGGAAATAGTTTGCAGATCCTGTTCTTTAAACGGGCCTTCGGAATATTCTCTACCGAAATTAATGGTTCCAATAATATTTTCGCCATTTATTATTGGAGCCTGCATTGCAAAATCTATAGAAGCTGTTTTAACAATATTATAAACAGGATGACTCCTCCACCCCGTTAAGCCTAATAATAACTGAGATTGATTAGGCGATTTTTTTTTCATTATCCAATTTCTAAGCGGATCAACTTCTCTTCCTTTTTTCTCGTAATATCTAATAAAATCATTATCAACACCTTTACTACTTATATAAATTGGTTTTTCTTTTGTTAATTTAAACAAATACAAAGCTGTTGCATGTGCGGGAATAATTGAAGAAATAGAATTATAAAACTCTGATTCAAGCTCATGAAAATCCGTTTTACTAGAACATAAACAAATCATCTTATTAAGATTTGTTAATATATTATCACCGTTAGAAGTATTGCTTATGGTATTCATACCTGTATCATCTATTCTTTGGCTTTTTCAAAAATATGCTTTTTATATAATAAGTTCAAAATTATTTAATCTTATATGAAGATAGCTATAAGACAATAAGTCTATTTTAGTTTGAACAAAATATAATTTGCAAATAAAAAAACACTCTTAATAACGTCTAAAGTAATTAAACTTTGCTCAAAGTTTTAATATTCTTTTTTTAATTAGAATATTAAATTAAGCTTAACAACTGACTACACAAAATTATAAATACCAATGCAAACGGATAGACCGTAGCATAAGCAATTTTCGTACTATCGGAATCCGTTACATCTTCCAAAACACTAAGTGCCGGAGTACTGGTCATGCTTCCGGTTAACCCACCTAAAAAAATCAAAAAATTCATTTTGGAAAAATATTTTATAAAAATTGTGGCAACAGCCATTGGAATAATAGTAATAAAAACTCCTGCCACAAATAACTCGGCACCGTTATTAATAAAAGTATCATAGAATTTTACACCTGCATTTGTACCAACGCTTACCAAAAAAAACACTAGTCCTATTTTTCTTAAAAACTGATTTACCGATCCGGAAACATTCCAAATTATTGGACCGGTTCTACCGATTTTACTCAATAATAATGCTGCAATTAAAATCCCCCCTGTCATACCAAATCCAAATTCGTATCCTAAAATCGGAACTTTAATCTGACCCAAAAGTATCCCTACTATAATTCCAATTGCTATCGGCAACATATCCAATTGAGATAAACTTGATCTGTTATCTCCAAATAGCTTGGCAACCCCTTTCATTTTCTCCTTCGTACAAGCCACCATAACCCTGTCACCTAATTGCAAATGAGTAGTTGATTTTGGTGCTAATTGAATACCGCTTCTTCTAATCCAGGTTGCTGTTGCATCATATTTAATAAACAGATTCAATTCTCCCAGTGTTTTATTTACAATATTTTTATTTGTAATCAACAAAGTTCTAATTTCATATTCCTTATTTAATGGAATTTCCCTACAAGTTTCCTCTCCAATCAAAAGTTTAATTTTTGCTAATGCTTCGTTTGTACCAACTGCTTTTAAAATATCGCCTTCATGCAAAACGGTTTTAGAATTCGGAGTAATTGTATTCCCGTTATGAAACACACGCGAAATATTTGCACATGACATCGAACGAATTTTCAATTCGCCAATTGTTTTGTTAAAAACATTCGGATTTTGAACAACAAAATTTTTATGAAATATTTCCGGATAACTCTGTTTTAAACTTTTGTTATAATTTTCTTCTTCCGATTTCAGATTTATTTTTAGCAATTTCGGAATAAATTTAACAAATAATATCACACCAATTACACCAAACGGATAAGCCACACCGTAACCAATTGAGGCCAATGGCGAATTTGTGCTTTCAATAGCAGCTGCTAATCCCGGCGTACTTGTCATTGCGCCTGTATAAATTCCAACTATCAAATTTTTGTCAATTCCTAAAATTATACTTCCCAAATAAGAAACCAAAGCACCACTAAAAACAACTATAAACGCCAAAGCTATAAATTGCACTCCCTGTTTCTTAAAGGATTTGAAAAAACCCGGACCGGCTTGAATTCCAACAGAATAGATAAATAAAATCAATCCGATTTTTTGAAGTACTGCCGGACTTTTATAACCCAGATGCCCGAACAATAGCGCAACAAATATAACCGCCGATACATCCAGTGAAACACCTTTTACTTTTACATTTCCCAATGCAAGCCCTAAAGCAATGATCAGAAAAAAAACAAAATATTGATTTAACATTTCCATCTTAATTATCTCTATTTTTAAATATTCAATTTATTTAATGTTAAATGGTTTTCATTAATTTCAATTTCGGAAACTCCACCGTAATCTATATTAATTTTAAATAGTTTATGAAGATTCATATTAAGTAAATTACATATAATGATTCGGATTACTCCTAAATGAGTTATTACTAAAACATTATTTCCCTTTGCTAATATTTCATTCCAAAACCGAAGAACTCTTTTTTGCATCTCTTTTAATGACTCACCATTTGGGAACTTGAACATTATTAAATTATTATTCCACTTCTCAATTTCCGCTTTTGGAATCTCGTTCCAAAATTTTCCTTCCCAAAGGCCAAAATTTATTTCACGTAGTCTTTCATCAAAAAATATTTTTCTTTTAAATAAACTTTCCGATAACACTTTACATCTTTTTAACGGACTTGAATAAATAATAAAGTCTTCCTGATACCTTTTTATTTTTTTTTCTATC
>Ga0256846_1000724_pt1 | contig 12207 bp, 9 predicted proteins | sample TevniametaG_FD_189098 | JGI IMG/M metagenome (GOLD analysis project Ga0256846, IMG submission 189098) | Tube worm associated microbial communities from hydrothermal vent at the East Pacific Rise, Pacific Ocean - Tevnia | ecosystem: Host-associated > Annelida > Integument > Unclassified ...
TAAGCAGATTCTTGCAAAAATTATTCCAGAAGTCGATTCTGTTGTACATATGGCGGCAGAAACCCACGTGGACCGCTCTATTCTTACCATAGATACATTTGTAAAAAATGACTTTGTTTCTTCCGCTCATCTGTTTGAATTCCTATCGCAGTCCAAAATCAAACGGGTTATCCATCTTTCCACAAGTGAAGTTTACGGTTCGGCTAGAAAAGAACCTATGGATGAAACACATCCTCTGGCTCCCCAGTCGCCTTACGCGGCAACTAAGGCAGGGGCTGACAGATTGGCCTATTCTTTTTTCCGTACCTATAAACTGCCGGTTGTTATTTTTCGTCTATTCAATATGTACGGCCCAAGACAACACGTTGAGAAGTTAATTCCTTTTTTTGCAACCAACGCTTTGCTTAACTTACCTCTGTATATATACGGTGCAGGAGGAGCTGAAAGGGATTGGTTGTGGGTTAAAGATGGCGCTTCTTTAATTGAAGCAGCGCTCTATGCCGAAGATTTTATTTCCATTGTAGGTGAGGAGATAAACGGGGGTACCGGAAGAAGCTTTTCAATAAACTGGATTGCCAAACGTATACTTAATAATTTGGGCAAACCGGAAACCCTTCTAAAGACGCATTCTGATAGACCCGGTCATGTAGCCAAGCTTATTTGTCGTTCTGCTAAAGCGAAAAAACTACTGGGCTGGAAACCTGCTATGGATTTTGAAAAGGGTCTTGATGAAACAATAGAATGGTACAAAAACAACACCCGTTTTTGGAAGCTTCGCCGTGAAGATAAGCGTTTTAAGGAATACACAAAGTCGTGGTACGGAAAGAAATTGTGAATAACGGGAGCAAGATGAAATTCTCTAAGAACAGATTTGCTTCAATTGAAGAAGCTATTGAAGAGATAAAACTGGGTAATCTTTTAGTAGTAGTTGATGATGAGGATAGGGAAAACGAAGGCGATCTTATTGCAGCTGCTGAAAAGGCAACCCCTGAGATGATTAATTTTATTGTGAAATACGGAAGGGGACTGCTTTGTGCGCCTATAACCGAGGAGCGAGCGGCTGAATTGGACCTTCCTTTGATGGTTGAACGTAATACCGAAAAACACGAAACGGCATTTACAGTATCAGTGGACTACAAGCACGGTACAACCACAGGTATTTCAGCTTTCGATAGGGCTAGAACTATTCTTTCTTTGGTTGACCCTTCAACTCGCCCACAAGATCTTGCTCGCCCTGGTCATATTTTCCCTCTAGTTGCGAAAAAAGGAGGGGTTCTTCGCCGAACTGGTCACACCGAAGCGGCGGTGGATTTAGCTAAATTGGCCGGTCTTAAACCTGCTGGTCTGTTATGCGAAATAATGGATTCTGACGGCTCTATGGCAAGGCTACCTAAATTAATTGAGTTTGCTGAGGAGCATAACCTTAAGCTTATAAGTATTAAAGACTTAATTGAATACAGGCGCAAGCGGGAAAAGTTGGTCAAAAGGCTTTTTTCAACCCCACTGCCAACCCGATACGGGGAATTTAACCTTATTATATACGAAACCTTAATAGAAGGTGACCATCATTTGGCAGTGGTAAAAGGTGATGTGGCAGGGAAGGAAAACGTTCTTGTTCGGGTGCATTCACAGTGTCTTACAGGTGATGTTTTCGGTTCAGGGCGCTGTGATTGCGGTGATCAACTCTCAGAGGCAATGCGACGCATTGAAAAGGAAGGTCTTGGGGTATTGGTCTACATGCGTCAGGAAGGGCGCGGCATTGGTCTCTTAAACAAATTGGTCTGTTATCGTTTGCAAGACCAAGGTTTGGATACTCTGGATGCAAATGTTGCTATAGGATTTCCGCCTGATGCCAGAGATTATGGCATAGGCGCTCAAATACTCAGCGATCTTGGGCTTTCAAGTATTCGTTTGATGACTAATAATCCGGCTAAAAGAATTGGTCTTGAAGGCTATGGGCTGAAAGTTTTGGAAAGGATTCCCATATCTGTTACCCCGCATGAACTAAATAAATTTTATCTTGAGACAAAAAGGGACAGAATGGGACACATATTGGAAAATTTTGAAGAGAAAAAAGAAAAAAATAATGATTGATGAAATCATTAACAGAACAATCACTGTACTGGATTTCTGCTCTGTTGCATGTTATAAATTAAATTTTAGGTATAATAAAAAAGGCTAGTGGGAACTATATGAAGCGTGCATGAAACCCAATGCCGAGCTACATTGAAGAGCAATTGATAAGCCTTTGTCTAATGGATGATTATAAGCGTCGACCACCATACCAGCAGAACGACTACATCGCTTGGATTGAAAGGGCAAAAAGGCAGGAGACGAAGCAAAAAAGACTTAATCAGATGCTTGAAGAGTTGAAGACTGGTGGCGTATACATGAAAATGGAACATACGCCTTCAAGAAAGTCAATAAAGGAGTAAGAATGCCAGGCGGTGTGAAACCTTTATGGAATTTGAAAAGGAATGAGAAATGAAAATAGAAGAAAAAAAGGGTTCGCTTAATGCCGAAGGCCTTAAATTCGGCATAGTTGTTTCGCGTTTTAATGAGAGGATAACCAAAACTCTTCTTGAAGGCGCAATTGATTGCCTGGAACGTCATAAAGCCGCCTCTCTTGAGGTAAGTTACGTTCCTGGAACATTTGAGATTCCTCATGCCGCACGGCTAATGGCTAAAAATAATGAAATTGATGCTGTTATTTGCATAGGTGCTGTGGTAAGAGGTGAAACGCCTCATTTTGAGTTCGTTGCCTCAGAAGCGGCCAAGGGAATTGCCGTTTTGGGTTTACAGTTTGAAAAGCCCGTTATATATGGTATAGTAACCGCAGATTCAACAGAGCAGGCTCTTGAACGTGCTGGAGTCAAGCAAGGTAACCGCGGTTGGGATGCGGCTCTGGCAGCTATAGAGATGGCTAATTTGGCCAGAGAGAATTAGTTTCTTTACTGAAGGATAGAATCTTTTGAAAACAGGCGGTATGAAGGGAACGCGGACTCGCGCCCGTATAGCGGCGGTGGAAATTCTCTACCGTATTGATTTAATCAAGGTTGAAACTCAAGAAGTGCTGGATGAGGTAATAAAAAGGCGAAGGCTTAGTGGGGAATCTGCCGCGTATTTGCGTTCATTGGTTAAAAATACCATGAATGAAATAGAGCGGATTGACGCAATGATTTCCCGTTCTTTAACCGATTGGAAGCTTGAGCGTCTTTCGTTTGTAGACAGGGCGATTCTGCGTTTGGCCAGCTGCGAATTGCTTTGTTTTCCTGAAATTCCTCCCAAGGTATCTATTGATGAAGCTGTTGAACTGGCAAGGTTCTACGGTACTGAAGGGGCGGCAAGGTTTGTTAACGGCGTTATTGATTCCCTTTATAAAAGAGAAATAAGAGCCGCGGAATGAAATATGCGCGTTGCGGTATTTTCAGATATCCATTCAAATATCGACGCACTTGACGCGGTTCTTGAAGATGCTGCAAGCTGGGGGGCGCAGAGTTTCTTTGTCGCAGGTGATATAGTAGGATATGGGGCATCTCCTGAAAAATGTATCAAGCGTCTTATAGAAATAAACGCGCAATGTGTTGCAGGTAATCACGATTTAGGGGTTCTTGAAAAAACTCCTATTGATAAATTTAACCATGCGGCGCAAACAGCGATTATTTGGACTAGAGAAAAGCTGAGCAAGCAATCCCTGCAATTCCTTAAATCCCTTCCCCTAACAATACAGACAGACAAAATTGCACTTGCTCATGCAAACTTTACTCAGCCTGAACTGTGGGAATATGTTTCAAGCCTTACTCGCGCCGGAGCTGAGTTTGAAAACTACCAATCACCTTTGGGCATTGTAGGCCATTCACATGTACCGTTTATTGTTAAGAAAGCGAATGGCGAATGGCCGATGCAAATCTTCAAAACCAATACCAAATTCTTAGAATCCGAAAGGGTGTTTGTCAATGTTGGCAGCGTAGGGCAGCCACGCGACGGCGACCCACGTTCCTGTTACTTGCGTATTGATATGGACTTAAATGAAATTTCCCTTATAAGGCTTGCCTATGATATTAAAGCAGCTCAGGAAAAGATTAAAAAAGCCAGGTTGCCTGAGGTGCTAGCCTTTAGGCTTTCACGAGGAAGATAGTTGACTTTCATCCATATTGCAATAAAATTACGGACTATTGTTCGTAATTGACGGAGGAATTGACTTATGATAATGAATATGCGAAAAAGAGCGACCGTTATCATGATTATTGTGATTGTGGCGTTTGTGGGAATGATGATTTTAGGTTGGGGGGCAAACATTACTGGTGGTCGCGGTTTACGTGCGAGAAAAGGCGCCGCGCGGGATACTGTATTGGCGGAGGTTGGAAAGCAGATTGTAGGTGTAAGATATTTTGATGCCCAATTATCTTCAATTGCGGAGGAAGTGGGAGTGAAAAGGTGGGACTGGCTTTCTCCAAGCCAACGTGAGAGAATTATTGAACAAGCATGGGATAAAACCATTCAAGAAGCGATTTGGGTGGAAACCCTGAGACGTGAAAAACCGGCGCCTGTTTCTGAACAGGAATTACAGTATTGGGTTTTTATGGCCCCTCCGCCGGAGTTTACAGAAGACACAACCTTTTTTGTTAACGGTAAGTTCAGTTATGAAAAATATCAAAATCTCCTTAACGGAACAATAGAGATTACTGAAAAGCAGAAACGAATTATACAAAAGCATATGCTCAAGTTGTACTATGATATACCTCGTGAGAAGCTGACGATAGATATCAACAATAGTGTTCGTTTAACTCGTTCCCAGCAGGTTAATGCCCAGCTAAGGGGTGGAACGCGGATGATTGTTGATGCCCTTAGAATATACGAATTGCCCGAATTTGATTCAACAGTTACAGAAGAGCAAATAAAAGCGTACTATAAAGAACATCTTGATGATTTTGAACGTAAGCAGTGGTGGCAATTAAGAACTATTTGGTTTACCATTAAACCCTCTGCCGAAGATTCAAACCAATTGAAAGAGGCTATGGACGAAGCATTCAAAGCTGTCGACAATGGATATGATTTTGAGAAGATAGCTAAAGATTTTGGCCAAGATTCTTCGTTTGTGGTTACTCGTGAAATAGGTGCGCTTACTCAGCTTGAGTTCGACGCTTTCTCTAATGTCGCCGAAGGTGAATACGCACCTCCGTATTTCTTTAGAGGTATGTGGCACATAGCCAAGCTTGAAAAACGTACTCCTAAAGAAATTACCTATCGCCTTGTAGTGCGTCCATTGGAACCTGGAGCTAAGGCCAGAGAAGAGCTTCTTGCTCAAATTGAAGAGTTCAGGAAACGTGCAAAAAAGGAAAGTATTGATTCTTTGATAATTCAATACAAACTTACGTCGCGTGTAGGTCCATATGTGCGTAAGGAAAGCAAAGTACTTATACCTAATTATCCTTATTCGGAGGGAGTTAAAACATACGCCTTTAATTCTAAAGTAGGCGACATAAGTAAACCATTCCCTGAATTCAGAGGAACATACTATATCTTTTATACAGAAGATATTGCAAAACAAACCACAACACCTCTTGACAGTAACCGTAATTATATAATAAGCAGGATATTGACAGAAAGAGGCAAAAAAGTTCAAAGAGAGTACGCTTTTGAGATTAGAAGAAAACTTGAGAACGGTGCGTCGTTTGAAGACTTAGCAGATATGCCTCATGTATCTTTAGTACGATTGGAGTTTGCAAGCTTTTTTGAAGCGAAGACTCGTTACGGAGCTAATACTGCAGGTGCATGTTATGCGCTTCAGCCCGGTGAAGCTGCAGGTCCCGTAAAGTGGGGCGACAGCGAGTATTATGGTTTCTTTAAGTGTATAGAACGCTCATTCGATCCAGGTTCTGAGTTTGCTTCGCAAGAGATTCAAAATGAATATACTGATATGTTGAATGAACTATCAGAAGAAGTTTTTGTTAGAGATAACGTTAAGGATCACCGTCGAGCTAAAAATTTCCGCTACGGCGGCTAACAATTTAATTAGGCCCCATCGTCTAATGGTTAGGACATCACTCTTTCAAGGTGAAGATACGGGTTCGATCCCCGTTGGGGCTATTTAACCTTTAAACCCGACAAAGCTGTGGAGGTTTGAGGTAAAAATAAAGTTAATATCAAGAGCTTTTGGAATACCACTATTGCTCTTATTATCAATAAGCTTCCCATTACAGGCAGGTTCTAATAGATGGGCGCAAAACGGCGCTCTTGATGTCTTTTATCCTTTAAGTACCGAACAAGGCTTGTTGACTATCCATGCTTTTCACGCAGCCCTAGGCTATACCAACGCTGTTTACGGAAAGTTCTATACAGGTATTGGTTTTGCACCTGCTAAATTCCTTGAATTCTCATTTGCTATTTCTGCTCAAGGGCTTAGGCAAGACGAAAATAATTATTACCTTGGGCCAATTATGGTTTCGCCTGTTTTGAAAGGCGGTTATCCTTTCTACATCGGTTCCAAAGATAATGTAATTCTTTCTCCAGGACTTTTGCTTCAGGCTCAATTTGCCACGGCAAGTTATTGGGCTAGCGATAGTTATCCTCTCACAGGGCCTTTTCCTGAAATGAATGCTAAATTAATTGCCGGTCTTGAGGTAAATAAGCTCTTTGCTTTGAATCTCAACGCGGGCTATGGCATATCTTTTGATACTACAGCCACGGTTCCTACCCTGCCTTATGCTTTGGCCCTGCAATACTCCCCCTTACCCTATCTTGATGTGGCGCTTGAGGCTTCTAATAATCCTTTGCTGACGGCTCCTTTATCTTTCGACAGCCTAACAATTGCTCCTTTGATTAGGTTTAGGACGCAAGTTATGGATTTTATGGGGCTTAGCTTTGATATAGCCGCGCCGATAAAATTGCACTCAGCTGCTCAGCCTTGGAAAATAGAACTGGGTGCAACCGCTTGTTTTGACATAATTGATCCTCCACGAGAACCTTTAGCGCGATTGACAGGTAAGGTTTTGGATGCAAGTAATGCAACAGCGCTTCCAGCGCAGATTACCTTCCCTGGTAAAAACTTAAAGGCGGTTTATGTTGATTCGCTGACCGGTGCTTACGAGTTTTCCCTTACCCCCGATGTCTACAGGATACGTGCGCAGGCAGCAGGCTATAAATGGAAAGAAAAAGGGGTAGCCCTTAAAGATGGCGAACTTAAGGTACTAGATTTCTATTTGACAAAGTCCAAGGAGTTACGCGCTCAAATTTCAGGAGTAGTTGTAGATTCACTTACTAAAGAACCTTTGAAAAATGTGAAGGTTTCAATCAATCGCCAGAATATTAAACCGCTATTTACGGATATCATGGGGATTTATAAGATTACCTTAATTCCATCGGATTACACATTGACTTTTTCAAAGCAGGGTTATTTAACCTTAAAACGACAGCTAAGTCTTGAGAATGGGGATTTTATTCGTTTGAATATTGCTCTTCCGCCATTTCAGGAAACACCAGCTGAAACACTTTCCTTAAACCTATCTGATACCACCTCCGCACCTCCCGTAACACCTCCCGTAACACCCCCCGTAACATCCCCCGTAACACCTGCCGTTACATTCGACACAACATACTCCTCGTCCACCTCAGTAACTATCACCCCTTCTGTAAGATCTCCTATAAAGTCAAATGATACACCTCAGCCCCCAGCAATAGCCGCGACACAAACAGCCTCTCCACAGGACTCAATTAAGGGTAAACCTGAGAACGCGTTTCAAAACGCCTCATTTATAGATAAGCCTGCATTCAAAAATATTCACTTTGATAGGGGAAGTGCAGTTATTTCCCAGTCAAGCTATGAAGCGCTTCAAGAGGTGCTTGCCTTTCTTACGGCTAATCCCGATATTAGAATGGAGATTCGCGGACACACAGATAGTGTTGGTTCTGCAGAAAAAAATATGGAGCTTTCCACTTTGCGCGCAAAAGCTGTTATGGATTGGCTTGTGAGTAATGGAATAGCCGTCTGGCGATTAAGTTCAGCAGGTTACGGTGAAACACAGCCCATAGCTGATAACAGGACTCGCGCCGGACAAAATGCGAATCGCAGAATAGAATTTATTATTTTACGTTAAGTATTTTTCTAATTCTCTCAATTTTTTCCTTAGAGACCCCACCCTTTTGCTCAACAATCCTTAAACATGCGAAAGAAAGCTGTTTATAAATCTTTAGCTGTTCAGGATACGATGTAAGTGAAGCTAAATTTTCCTCAATTGTTCTAACATCACCTCTTGCAATTGGGCCTGATAAAGCGCTGTTAAAGTTATTCTCCTTCAAGGCGTTTTCAAGAGTATTTCTTGCGAGGCTTAAAATAATCTCCGCCCTGTTTTTTACATCAATTCCAAGACTTTCACCAATCTGCTCAGCGCTTTTCAAAAGTCCTGTAAGCAAGCCTGAACTCATAACGCACATACTGTGATATAAGGGTTTCAACTTAGTTTCAATATAAATACACTTGGCCCCGATAGCACAAATAAGGGATTCTATTTGTTTTAGAGCTTCCTTATCTCCTTCTAATACGAAGTAGACGTCTTTGAAGGCGTTCTTGTTTAATTTGGGAAATGGGAATGTTTGAGCAGGATGTGCAGATACTGCAGGATGTTCTTTTATGAAACTGCTGGAAAGGGTTCCTGAAAATATAAGCACTATGGTTTCAGGGGAAAGATGCGCCTTTATACTGTCATAAAGAGTATTAATTTTGTCGTCCTGAACGGCAAGCAAAATTACATCCGCGGTCTTTGCAAGCTCATGGCTTTTTAATTCGGGACAATTGAGTAGTTTCGATGCTTCCTTCGCCCTATCTGCAAGAATATCATTTACGCCAACAAAGCTAATGCCAAGTTTTCTTAAAGCATAGGCAAAACTTAGGCCAAGGTTACCGGCCCCTAGCAAACCGAATCTCTTTTCCATAAAAGCAGCCTATTTATTTAATTCCTTCTGTCAAGCTTTTGATTATATGGGCGCGTTATACAGGAGTTCGTCAATTCTCAATGTTGCTCTTCTTAATCCAGTCTATAATCTAATTATTGATGAGGGTTTTTTGACATTTTGGGTTTACAAAAAAGAGAGGTTTAATGGACACATTTTACTTTTTATATGTTAGATTGCAGGATACTAGATTTATAAAAAAGAGATGTCTGGTTGACACTTTAAGTCTCTGACTTATAATTACCACTTTAGTTGTAAGATTGTTTAGCGAGGATGGCGGAACAGGCAGACGCGCTGGATTTAGGATCCAGTGGGGCAACCCGTGGGGGTTCAACTCCCCCTCCTCGCACTAGTGGAACAATTAGATTTTTCTTTTGAAAGGAAGATATATTAGTGGAAACAAGCGTTGTTAAAAAGGCGGACTGGTTAGTTGCCGTGGAAGGTAAGGTTTCTTCGCAGGAAGTAGCCAAGGAAAAAGAAAAGCTTTTGCGTCGCTATGTTGGACGAGTAAAGCTGCCGGGCTTTCGCCCTGGCAAAGCTCCTTTGTCTATTGTTGCTGCAAAGTATGATGATGAGGTCAAAGCGGAGTTGGTTGAGGAATTTGCCAGTCAGGCTTATCGGCAAGCGCTTGACGGAAAAGAATTCAAACCGCTTTCTCAGGGACGTATTACCCATTGGAACTATCTTGAAAACGATGAGCTTCGTTTTGAGGTTGAAGCTGAAGTTCTTCCTGAATTTGAGTTGAGAGGCTATAAGAGTCTGAAGCTTGAGCCTGTTCCAGCACCCGCACAAGAGGAATTGATTGAAAAACATCTTGAGGGTTTGCGTGAACGTATGGCCAGATTTGAACCTGTTGAAAAGCCTGCCCAAGAAGGCGATTATCTAAGCTGTGATTACTCAATTTACAGAAATGGCAAAAAGCAGGAAAAGCAAACAGGCGTTCTTATAAAAATAGGCGATAAGGAAAACTTTTCCGAAATAAACAAAGCGCTTTTGGGAAAGAAAGCGCAGGAAATTGTAGAAACCGTAGTTAAGTATCCTGAAAGTGCCGGTGACATGGCAGGTAAGGAAGCTACATTTAAGTTTTTCATAAAAGAAGTAAAGGTGCGTAAGCTTCCGGAACTGAACGATGAATTTGCCAAGGAAATGGGTCATAAAGATATGGCAACTATGCGGGAAAAACTTGCAGAAGAGGCAAAGGTTGAGTCTGAATGGATGGTTAAGGATAAGCGGGAAGACCAAATATTCGCTCAATTGCTTGAATTGCATCCCTTTTCTCCTCCGCCATCTATGGTTCAGGAAAGAATGCGTTACCTAATATCGCGCTTCCGTATTCCTGATACAGAGCAGTCAAGGCAGGAGCTTGAACCTAAGGCCACAGAACACGTTAAGTTAGATCTCATTCTTGAAGCGATTGCTGATGCTGAAGATATAAAAATCTCAGACGAAGAGCTGGATGCCTGGTTTGAAGACAGGGCAAAAAGAATGCGCATACCGGCAATTCAAGTAAAGGCTATTTGGAAGAAAGAGGTTGCCTTAGATGAGGCACGAAGGCGTAAGACAATAGACTACCTGCTGGAACGTGCAGCAGGAGGAGGTTTAGTTGTACATCCCGATAGTAATTGAACAAACAGGTAGAGGGGAACGGGCCTATGATATATACTCTCGTCTGCTTAAGGAACGTATAATTTTTCTAGGTTCGCCGGTTGACGATAACGTTGCCAATCTTGTTGTTGCCCAGCTATTATTTCTTGACGCCGATGATTCAGATAAAGACATATTTCTCTACATCAATTCTCCCGGCGGAGTAGTAACTGCAGGACTTGCCATCTACGATACAATGCGTTACATAAAGTCAAAAGTATCAACAATTTGCGTAGGTATGGCGGCCTCCATTGCCGCGGTGCTTTTGGCAGCAGGCGAAAAAGGTAAACGCTACGCCCTTCCCAACTCACGTATAATGCTTCATCAGCCCTCGGTTGGCGGATTGTCAGGCGTGGCTTCTGATGTTGAAATTCATGCCCGTGAACTTCTAAAGTGGCGTGAAAAGCTTAATGAAATTCTTTCCGAAGCTTCAGGTCAACCTGTTGAGAAAATTGCCGCAGACTCCGATAGGGATAACTTTATGAATCCTATTGAAGCTAAAGATTACGGGCTTATTGATGATATCTTGATATCGCATCATGCCTGATATAATATGATGAACGAAAAGGGTAATTCAACTTCAAAAGAACAGTTACACTGCTCATTTTGCGGACGTCCCAAGCAGCTTGTTAAGCGGATAATTTCAGGTAAGAACGGCTATATTTGTGATTCCTGCATAAAGGTGCTTTCAGAAGTTATTCGCAATGAGGAAAAGGCCGAATATAATTTATCCTTAAAAACCTTACCCACCCCTGCGGAGTTCAAAAATAATTTGGATAATTACGTAATAGGTCAGGAGCGGGCAAAGAAGGTGCTTTCTGTTGCCGTATACAATCATTACAAACGGCTTATTACTCGCATGGACGGTGTTGATATTGAAAAATCCAACATTCTAATTATCGGCCCTACTGGTGTTGGTAAAACACTGCTTGCTCAAACTATGGCGCGTTATCTTAACGTTCCATTCTCAATATCCGATGCAACACCTCTTACCGAAGCGGGTTATGTTGGTGAAGACGTAGAAAATATAATTCTTCGCCTCCTTCAGTCAGCCAATTATGATATTGAACGCGCTCAAACAGGTATAATTTATCTTGATGAAGTAGATAAACTTGGTCGTCGTTCCGACTCCCCGTCTATTACCCGTGATGTATCTGGTGAAGGTGTTCAGCAGGCGCTTCTTAAAATAATAGAAGGTACTGTAGCGAATGTTCCTCCCAAAGGCGGACGCAAACATCCTGAACAACAGTATATACCGGTAGATACAACCGGAATATTATTTATCTTCGGCGGCATGTTTGACGGTCTTATTCCCATAATTCGTTCACGACTCAGAAAAACCGCCATTGGTTTTGGTGTTGAACAAGACAGGGTGGAAAATTTAACAGATAACGAAATACTGGCCAAAGTTGAACCACAAGATTTAGTTCACTACGGTTTGATTCCTGAATTGGTTGGACGTATTCCTGTTGTAGTTACCATGACTTCACTGGATAAGAAAGCATTGGTACGCATACTTACAGAGCCTCGTAACGCAGTGCTTAAGCAGTATCAACACTATTTTGAAATGGAAGGTGTAAAGCTTAAGCTTACTGCTGCTGCTCAGTCAGCTGT
>Ga0256846_1000725_pt1 | contig 12205 bp, 9 predicted proteins | sample TevniametaG_FD_189098 | JGI IMG/M metagenome (GOLD analysis project Ga0256846, IMG submission 189098) | Tube worm associated microbial communities from hydrothermal vent at the East Pacific Rise, Pacific Ocean - Tevnia | ecosystem: Host-associated > Annelida > Integument > Unclassified ...
AAAGAAAAAAACAAAAGAGTCCCAAATTGTGAATTTTCACAATTTGGGACTCTTCTCAAGAAAATTAATCCTTACACACAAGAAAGTAAATTGTGTTTTCTTGTACGATGGAATATAATGATTTAAGGAATATTTTGAATAAATTACTGTCTATTTTTCTTCTGTTATCGGTTTTCTTGTTGCATGGGACAGACAAGAATGATCAGAATAAAATAATCACCCCGAAAACAAAAAGCCATAAACTTAAAACCCTCTTGGAAGAAGCCGGATCTAAAACAATTTTTTCGGGAAACAGGCTGATAAGGATAGGAAAAGAAATAATTTCAATTGCAGATAATGTAAAAGATCAGAAATCAAAAATTATCGGATTACAGACTTTGGCAAAAGGATATAGTTCCAACGGAAATAATAAAAAATCAATTTCTCTTCTCTTCCAAAGCCGTGAATTAGCGAGGCAAATCAATGATCCGAAAGGTGAGGCAAATGCAAATTCTGAACTTGGAAATCAATTATATTTTTCTTTCAATGATTTTAAAAGAACAATAACCTATTATCAAAAGGCTCTTGATATATATGTTAAAATTAAGGATAAATACGATGCAATAAGAATTCGCAATAATTTAGCAGAGGTTTATTTAAAGGTTGGAAGGTATCTGGAAGCTATCAAGCTATACACTTTAGCTTTAGAACAACTTGAGAATCTTGACAAACCTTATGCTTATTCTAAAATGGTTGTTCTTGGAAATTTAATTGATATTACTTGTCAAATTGGCAATTTGAAAATCACTAAAGAATATATTGACAAATACGAAGAGATCCTTGATTTAAATTATAATCAGAATAGATTGCTAAAATTATATATACTCAAATCAAAGTATTTTGAACGAAAAAAAAAATATGATAAAGCATTGGATTGGATTAATAAGGCACTTGATTTTCAAAAAAAAACATCAAATAAAAGCTCTTCACTCGCCAAAGCCAGAGTAAAGATGGGTATACTAATTTGCAAGTTGGGCATATTATTGAAAAAAAACATTTTAAAACAAGTTGAACTGAATTTATTAAAACTAAAACAATTGTTGAGTGTTTTTCCTGACTCTTTCACAAAAACAGGATACCTGTTAATTCAGTCTGAATATTACTATAGATGCGGAGACACCAAATCCGCTATCATTTTTGGAAAAAAGAATGAGTTGCTATGTAAGAAAAATAATTTTTTTAGAGAATTGGAAAAAATTTACTCAAAACTATCAATATGGTATCTCGAACTTGGTCAAAAAAACTTAAGTTTAAAATATCATAGAAAAAAAAGTTCGATAAATGAAGAGAAACTTATATACGAGCTCCCTGCAAATATTATGGAAATTATATTAAAATACGAACAGAAAAAATTATCAAATGAAATAATAATGGTAAAAAAAACAAATTTACATACAAGAATATTAATGATTTTTATAATTATTTTTCTTGTTTCCGTCTTTATCTATATAATGCAAAAACTCAAAAGAAAAAGTACAGATAAGTTAAAAGATATGGAGAGAAACCATATCGACCAACTGACTGCATTAAAAAGGCAATTGGAAAATCATGCAAAAAGAGGAAACAAAAAAGAAGAAAAAAACGAAAGTTTTAATGCCGAATATATTATGCAGCGCATTCTTAGAATAATAGAAAAAGAAAATCTATATTTAAATACAAATTTGGATCTTGATCATTTGGAAAAGGTTTTAAAAATAAATCGTAAATACCTTTCGAATGCCATAAATACTTGTTGGGGAAGTAACTTTAATGCCCTGATAAATTCATATAGAGTTAAAGAAGCAAAAAAACTTCTTACCGATCCAAAGGAAGAAAAGCTTACATCCATTCAAATAGCTTTCAAAGCGGGATTTAATTCCAAATCGTCTTTTAACAGAATATTTAAGGAGAATGTTAAAATGACTCCGAAAAGATACAGAGAAATATTTTTTGAATCGGATGTGAACAAATTAAAAAAATAATTTTATTCAATAAAAACAGTTGATTCATGCTAAAAAAAGTTATATTGTTAGGGTCTATAATTTTTAATTATAAGGAGGCACAATGTCAAAGATAGACCTTTCTTTAACCAATCTTGATGTACTATTTCCCGATAATTTCACACAGGAACAGATAGCAAAAGGGAAAACACTTTTTTTGAAGGAACTTGCATACACAACTCACAAGTTCTACGGTGGAAAGATACAGACGATGCCTAAAGCCGGAGTTTACGGTTTTAATTGGTTTAATGTCTGGTATACACCCGGTGTTTCCAAAGTTTCAACTTCCATACGTGATAACAATAATTCCTCCTTTGAAATGTCCAACAGAGGAAATCTTGTTGCGGTTGTTTCCGATTCGACAAGAGTTCTCGGTGACGGAGACTGTACACCTTCGGGCGGATTAGGAGTTATGGAGGGGAAAGCTTTCCTGATGAAATATTTGGCCGGTGTTGACGGAGTGGCACTTTGTATTGACAGCTATAACAAAAACGGGGAACATGATCCCGATAAGATAATTGATTTCGTAAAAATGCTTCAACCCAGTTTTGGTGCCGTAAATCTTGAAGATATATCCCAACCCAATTGTTATAAAGTACTTGATACTCTGCGTGAAGAAGCTGATATCCCTGTTTGGCACGATGATGCTCAGGGAACCGGTTCAGTTACTCTTGCAGGACTTATAAATGCCCTTAAAATTGCCGATAAAGATATTAAAAATGTTAAAATAGTCTTCTACGGTGCCGGAGCTTCCAATACTACAATAGCAAGATTGATAATTAAAGCAGGTGCCGATCCTGAAAAAATGATACTGTTCGATTCAAAAAGTTCACTCCATAAAGGGAGGGACGATATAAAAGCAGATTCCAGATTCTACAGAAAGTGGGAACTTTGCGAACAGACTAATCCCAATGGAATAACCGATATGGATACTGCAATGAAAGATGCGGATGTCCTTATTGCATTAAGTAAGCCGGGACCGGATGTTATTAAAAAGGGATGGATCAGTTCGATGGCTAAAAAATCGATCGTATTTGTATGTGCAAACCCCGTTCCCGAAATTTATCCTTATGCGGCAAAAGAGGCAGGAGCTTACATTGTTGCAACGGGAAGAGGTGATTTCCCCAATCAAGTAAATAATTCTTTGGGATTCCCCGGAATATTGAAAGGTTCGCTCATCGTCAGAGCAAAAAAAGTGACGGATGAGATGGCAATTGCCGCTTCGTATTCAGTTGCTAATTATGCTGAAAAGAAAGGGATATCTCCCGATTACATAATGCCGACGATGGATGAGACGGAAGTTTTTGCTCACGAAGCGGCAGATGTGGCAATGGAAGCAATAAAGAACGGCGTAGCAAGAATGGATTTCAGTTGGCAGGAAGTTTATGATAAAACCCTTGCCGATATAAAAGATGCAAGGAGTTCAATGAAGCTTTTAATGGACAATGATTTTATTAAAGAACCCGATCCTGCTATGTTGGAAGAAGCACTGAAAAAAGCAATTGAAGAGGTAAAATAGAAGATACTTTCCCTATCACTCGTCGGTTTTCTTCAAAAAACATTTTTTATATAGCTTAGCAAACTTAATAGTTGACAATAATAGGAAACTATTGTAGTATTGGAATATGAATTTTACCATTAAAACGGAATATGCTTTGCGAGCACTTCAAGAAATTCTAACCGGTAACGGTGAGCCTGTGAATCGGAAACAAATTTCCGCAAACCAGAATATATCCGAAAGCTTTCTGGAAAAAATTTGTCTCGATCTCAAAAAAAATAATATACTAAAAAGTAAAAAAGGTCCCGGTGGAGGTTTCGTAATATCAAGGGAACCGAAGAATATATCTTTCTGGGATATATACAGAGCCGTTGATCTTCAAAATATTGAATTCATCGATTGTTATCCGGGAATAAACGGTAAATGTGAATTGCACAACAAATGCCAAATTAAGGATATATGGACGCAGTTTAATCTGAAATTAAGAGAATCAATGAGTAATATAACTCTTGCGGATATAAGCTGACGGAAGGTTAAAATGGATAAGAATGAAGAGGGGAAAAAACTTCTCAAAAAACTTGAGGATAGCGAATATAAATACGGTTTTCAGACAGAAATTGACATGGATACCTTTGGAAAGGGTTTGAATGAAAACATTGTCCGATTGATATCCAAGAAGAAGAATGAACCGGAATTCCTTCTTGAATGGAGACTTCGTGCTTATAGACATTGGCAAACTATGGAAATGCCGGATTGGGCACATCTGGATATCAAGCCGATAAATTTTCAGGAGATTGTCTATTACGCAGCTCCGAAAAAGAAAAAACAGTTGGATAGTCTTGACGATATTGATGATGAGATTATTGATACGTTCAACAAACTCGGAATACCTCTTTCGGAACAAAAAAGGTTATCGGGCGTAGCTGTAGATGCCGTATTTGATTCTGTATCGGTAGCCACTACTTTTTCGGATACACTTAAAAAACTCGGAATAATTTTCTGCTCTTTTTCCGAAGCGGTTGAAAATCATCCCGAATTGATAAAGAAATACCTCGGATCGGTTGTCCCGTATCGTGATAATTTTTTTGCAGCACTAAACTCAGCCGTATTCAGTGACGGGACATTCTGTTATATTCCCAAAGGTGTTACTTGTCCAATGGACATTTCCAGTTATTTCAGAATTAATACTGCAAATATCGGTCAATTCGAAAGGACTCTTATTGTTGCGGAAGAAGGTAGTTCGGTAAATTATCTTGAAGGATGCACTGCACCGATGAGAGATGAAAACCAACTCCATGCTGCGGTTGTTGAACTTATTACTCTTGATGATGCAAAGATAAAGTATTCAACCGTCCAAAATTGGTATCCGGGTGACAAAGACGGGAAAGGTGGAATATACAATTTTGTAACTAAGCGTGGAATTTGTAAAGGAGTGAACTCAAAAATTTCATGGACACAGGTCGAGACAGGTTCTGCAATAACCTGGAAATATCCGAGTTGTATATTAAAGGGAGATAACTCTGTCGGAGAATTCTATTCCGTTGCCGTAACAAATAATTATCAGCAAGCTGATACCGGAACAAAAATGATCCATATCGGAAAGAATACAAAAAGCACGATAATTTCAAAAGGGATATCTGGCGGGTTCAGCAGCAATTCTTACAGAGGACTTGTACGTATGACAAAAAGTGCCGAAAATTCAAGAAATTTTTCTCAATGTGATTCACTTCTTCTGAACAATAAATGCGGGGCACACACCTTTCCATATATTGAAGTTCATGAAAATAATAATTCGGAAGTAGAACATGAAGCTACAACATCGAAGATCGGAGAGGATCAACTTTTTTACCTGCAACAGAGAGGACTTTCCATGGAAGATGCCATTTCAATGATAGTTAACGGTTTTTGCAAAGAAGTCTTAAATGAACTCCCTATGGAATTTGCGGTGGAAGCTCAGAAACTTCTGGATATAAGTCTTGAAGGAAGTATCGGATAAACGGAGGATACGATATGCTTAAAATTGAAAATTTAAATGTAAATATTGGAAATAAAAAAATCTTAAAAGGGATCAATCTTGAAGTTAAAAGAGGAGAGATTCACGCAATAATGGGACCTAACGGTTCGGGGAAAAGTACATTGACCCAGACAATTGCAGGTCGAAAAGAATATATTATTAAATCGGGTAAAATATCTTACAAAGGGATGGATATTTCGGGAATGGCTCCTGAAATAAGGGCAAGGGAAGGAATCTTTGCAGCATTTCAATACCCTATCGAGATTCCCGGGGTCAATAATGCCTACTTCCTCAGAGCAGCTTTAAATGCAAAGAGGAAACACGAAGGTCTTGAAGATATTGAAGCTCTTGATTTTCTTAATCTTGTAAAAAAAAAGATGAAAGAGATCGGTATGAAAGAAGATATGTTAAAAAGATCCGTAAACGAAGGTTTCTCCGGAGGGGAGAAAAAAAGAAATGAGATACTACAACTCTCAATTCTTCAACCGGATATTGCAGTACTTGACGAGACCGATTCGGGACTTGATATTGATGCTTTAAAAATTGTGGCGGAGGGTGTAAATAAATTTCATAGTTCCGAAAAAGGGATAATATTGATCACACACTACCAGCGACTTTTAGATTACATAAAACCGGATTTTGTCCATGTACTTTCGAACGGCAAAATCATCAAATCCGGAGGGAGTGAATTGGCTTTTGAACTCGAAAAGAGAGGTTATGACTGGTTGGATAACGGTAAAGATGAGAATGGAGATATTAAATGAACCGATCTCTTCCCGTATTAAATCTGATTTCACCCCTTCCGTCAAAATGGGGAAATGATGATACTACAGTGTCAAAACTAAGGGAAAACGGAAAATCCGTTTTTATTAGAAAAGGGATTCCCACAACAAAGGTTGAAGAGTGGAAGTATACGGATCTGACAAAATTTTCAGAGATTAATTTTCATTTCAATCCCGAATCATCACCGGAAACAGATCGTAGAACCGTTACGACAATATTACCAAAGAAATTATCTCCATGCTCAATTGTGTTTATAAATGGAAAATACTCTGAAGAATACTCCGATATTACACAGACAGAGGGTCTCTACATTCAAAATATCAGGAGTATTATTGATTCGGGAGATACGGATATCCTGAAAAACATGAAAAATATTGAAGACAGCTCAAATATAATGGCAAATTTGAATCGGGCATATTTTAACGACGGTATTATTATTAGAACAGATAAAAATATAAATATTGAATTTCCCATACATGTAATTTTCCTTTCTACAAAGAACAGTTCTCCCCAAATGATCCATCCTTTTAATCTGATAATAGCTAAAAACGGAAGCAAGCTGTCAATAATTGAAGAGTACATCGGAGAATCTGATTCACTATACTTTTCAAATCCGGTCACCGAAATAGTTTTAGATAAAGGTGCGGAAATAGATCATTTCAAAATTCAAACGGAAAGCAGTTCTTCGTTCCATATCCATTCCTTAAACATTACGCAAGGGAAAGATACAAAATTTTCCTCTCAATCGGCTTCCTTCGGAGGTGCATTAACAAGAAACAATATTTCATCCGAATTAAATGGAAGCGGATCAAAATGTACTATTGAGGGTATATACTCATTAAAAGGTGATCAACACTTGGACAACCATACTACTATATTTCACAACTCACCTTTTTGTAAAAGTTCCGAAGAGTTCAACGGAGTACTTGACGGTAAATCAAAAGCGATATTTGACGGTATGGTTTATGTCGGAAAAGATTCGATACAAACGGATTCATACCAATCCAACCGCTCCCTGCTGATCTCGGATTCGGCAAATGTTAATTCCAAACCTACACTCGAAATATATGCCGACGATGTTAAATGTTCACACAGTGCCTCAGTGGGACAACTTGATCCCGACTCTTTATTCTACCTTAGATCAAGAGGTATAGGGAAAAATGAAGCGATGAAGATACTTACATCGGCTTTTTTAGAGAAGATATTGGAAAGATTCAGTAACAATAAAGTTTCAGATAAAATAGGTAAATTGCTTAATAACGAGATGAAAAATGAAAATTCAGAACAATAATATTCGCAACCCGATTTTTAATGTAAATAGAATCAGAAAAGATTTCCCAATTCTTGAAAAAAAAATAAACAATAAACCTCTTGTATACTTTGACAATGCGGCAACATCGCAGAAACCGATACAAGTAATCGACAGACTTATTAAGTTTTATAAAGAAGAAAACTCAAACATTCACAGAGGTGTTCATACCCTTAGTAACATTGCAACGGAAGAATATGAAAAATCGAGAAACCGAATAAGAAAATTTATTAACGCTTCCGACAACAAAGAAATTATTTTTACAAGGGGAACTACGGAGGGGATAAATCTTGTTGCTCACAGTTTTCTTGAGGAAAAGTTGAAAGAGGGTGATGAAATAATAATTACGGCAATGGAACACCACTCAAATATCGTACCGTGGCAAATCTTACGTGACAGGAAAAAAGCAGTTCTCCGTATCCTTCCGATGAATCGTAAAGGAGAACTTTTGGTAGATCAACTTGAAGAAATGGTAAACGAGAAGACAAAGTTTATTTCAATAACCCAAATGTCAAATGCATTAGGTACGATAAACCCCATAAAAGAGATAATAAATACCGCTCACAAATATAAGATAAGAGTTCTCGTTGACGGAGCTCAATCAATCCCCCATATGAAAATTGATGTAAAGGATCTTGACTGTGATTTTTTTGTTTTCTCCGGTCACAAAATTTACGGCCCAACCGGAATAGGAGTCCTTTACGGTAAAGAAGAAATTTTAGAAGAGATGACCCCATATCAGAGCGGCGGAGATATGATCAGAAATGTTACCTTTGAAAAAACACTCTACAATGACCTCCCCTACAAATTTGAAGCGGGAACACCTGATATTTCGGGAGTAGTCGGTCTTAGTGAAGCGATTAAGTATGTTGATTCTGTAGGGATAGAGAATATCTCAAAACATGAAGATCAATTATATAAGTATGCGGTTTCCGAATTGGGAAAAATTGAAGGGATCGGATTTATCGGAGAAGCAAAAAAACGGACCGGAGTTATATCATTTGATATTAAAGGGATACACCCGCACGATATCGGGACAATCCTAGATCAGGAAGGAGTGGCAATAAGGACAGGTCACCATTGTGCACAACCCGTTATGGATTTTTTCAAAGTTCCTGCTACAGCAAGAACCTCATTTGCATGTTATAATACTTTGGAAGAAGTTGATATATTTGCAGATGCGGTAAGAAAACTTTATGAGGTGTTTAAATAATGACCGAATTGAAAGATCTTTATCAGGAGATAATTCTTGACCACAATAAAAACCCGAGAAACTACGGTAAACTTAGCGACCATACACACAAGGCGGAAGGGTTCAATCCGATGTGCGGAGATCACTATTCCATATATCTTAAAATTAAGAATGATCGGATAATCGATGTGACCTTTGAAGGAGCAGGATGTGCAATTTCAAAATCTTCAGCCTCAATGATGACAGCGACCCTAAAAGGTAAAACGGTTGAAGAAGCAAAAAAAATGTTCGATAAATTCCAAAATATGATGACAGGTGATAACCCTTGTGAAGAAGTTCCAGAAGAAATTTGTAAAGTCGAACCTTTACAGGGGGTAAAAAAATTTCCCACAAGAATTAAATGTGCAACATTAATTTGGCATACTATGAATAATGCTCTAAAAGGGGAAAACAAATCTTCAACGGAATAGAATATCAAAAAACCAAGGGAATTTTAAACAATAAACCTTAAATCTACTAAGGATAAATTATTTTTTTTGAATTTATCTACTTTTCCTTATTTTTAATATACCGCCCGTAAAGAGAATCCCAGTAAAAAGAGTCCTTTTTCAACCATTTGTCAAACCAGGCAATTATTGTCTTCATCCATCTGACTCTTTTGGAATAATCCATTATCCAATGAGCCTGTCCTTCAATGGTAATTAAAGCAACTTCTTTCCCAAGAATCTTTAATGCCGCATACATCTGATAACTTTCACCGGGAGGAACATTATTATCTTTATCTCCATGAAGAAGTAAAAGGGGGGTATCTATTTTATCCGCCATGAATAGCGGACTCCTCCCGACATAAATATCCTTTCTATTCCAAGGAAAACTATCGGCAGTTGCAACACCACTATATGTATAACCCCAATCACCCACTCCCCAGTAACTTGAGAGAGCACTTATCCCTGCATGTGAGATAAAAGCAGAGAAAATATCGGTCTGAGTTGCAATATACTGAGTAAGAAATCCTCCGTAAGAAGCTCCCATTGCTCCAACTTTTTTCGGATCTATGAATGTATGACTTTTTAGAAAAGCTTTCGTCGCCTCTATAACTTCTTGAGCGGTTGTCTTTCCCCAATCGTTGACATGAACAGCGGAAAATTTCTGCCCGTATCCGACCGCTCCCGAAGGCTGCATGATATAAACTATATACCCGTTGGCTGCATACCAGTTAAACGGATAGCGTCCTCCGAAACTCCTCTCCACCGGAGATGTCCCTCCATAATAGTAAACTATGCACGGATACTTCCTTCCGGTATCAAAATTAACAGGGTAGTAGATACGTCCGTATATTATTTTCCCTTTTCCAACATTATGATCCCAGTTTTCAACTTTTCCGAATATAACATTTTTAAAATCCTTTTTATTATAATCTTTTAGAATAGAGGTTTTTAGAGACCTAAGATCGGTTTTATACAGTTTGTAAGGATTGGCTGACCCAGATCCCCAAAAAATTGCAGTTCTCCCGTTTTTGGAAATCCATACTCTTCCTGTTACATCTACAGGTAAAGAAATCTTTTTAAACTTTTTATTTGAAATTGTGTATCTGTACAGATTTTCATACGATCCTTCCGTTACCGACATAAATATAGTGTTATTTTTTGTCCAAAATGCATTTTTCACCGAGGGATCAAAATCCTTGGTAAGAGACTCTGCCTTTCCGGTTTCAGGATTAAAAACATACAACTGATTGTCATAGTCATTTGGTATAACTCCCTTTTCAAGATTTCTTCCGACTCCATTAAATGCCGAAGGACCTCCTGCCATAAGGATTTTTCTTGAATCGGGTGACCACATCACGGGAGACACGTTATTGCTTTCATACAACTTTCTTAAAGATAGAGAATCAATATCAAATAGATAAACAATTGTTTTAAAATAGGGTCTTTTTTTATTGTCGGAAATAGTTTTCCTAAAAATGATTCTCTTACTGTCCGGACTGATTACCGGACTACTCAAATCATCTTCAAACGACGCTATCTTATGAATTATGCCTCCGACCGGATAGAATATATACGTTGAGCTCTTATAGACCGGAGATAATGATCTTTCCGGAATTTCACTAACATATTTAAATCCGTTTCCCATATTTTTTTTATGATATCTTGTATAGATAATGTAAGTATTATCGGGTGACCAAGTATAGTCGGAGAAATTTTTTATCCCTTTTTTGATAAGCTTTCTGCTTCCTGTCTTTATATTCATCCGATAAAGAGAAGTCCGCTCTTTATCTGTGACCGCATAACTTAAAGAAATTGAATCTTTAAGCCAATTTACATTTGAGAACTTCCCGCTCCCTTCCGTTGAGAATATTATTTTTCCGGTATCAACCTTTAATACTTCATTCCATACCGTCGGTTTTTTATCCTGCTCTCTCTTTTTTATTGTTACAAATGCAAGTTTTCCGTCAGGAGATAACTTTACATCCGATACTTTGGACATATTCAAAATATTCCTGAAATTTACACGCCTTTGAAGCTTTGTCGAAAACTTCAGATCCCCTCTCTCAACAATATCTCTATTTCCCAAAAATGTTTCAAGTTTAAACTCCTTATTCGCAGGAACGAAAACCTTCAATAGCAATATATGTTTTGAATTTAACATATCAAGTTCCGCTTTCACTATTCCGCTTTTTCCGTTATAACTTTTTTTTACCTTTCTACCATCAAAAAAAATATCTACAAAAGAGTCGGTTACCCCTTTTAAAATAAATGTGGTTTTAAGCCTTTTGTACGCATCAGGATAAGTTGCAAAATAGTAGATTGAATCGTTTTTCGGTTTGAATAAAACGGATTTTGCTCTCTCCCACTTCAGAACCACATTTGATAACCACCGAACATTCACTCCTATCTCGGGAATTACCGAACCGACATCAAGATAAGTATGATCGGCTCTATCTTTCTTAGAATCATATACTCTGTTCTCAAGCATAGTAACCGGAGCAGGTCCAAGTTGTAACCACTCCTCTATCCTCACTATGTTCGTCGTTTTTTTGTTTTCCGCAAAGATCAAATTAATGGAAAAAATCAGGAAAATAAAAATAAGTAAACTTTTAAATTTCATAGAACCTCCTGAAATATAATTACTAATATACGAAAGTTTGCTTACTTTGTATATAAAAAAAGTTAGTTTCCGATTTTTTTAGAACCTGAATACTACTCCCAGAGCAATTTTAATACCTGAAAAATCAAGTTCGGAATCTAACTCTTCAATCTTCATTTTATTAAAATCGTACCTTATATCGAATTTTAGATTAATATTCTCTTTAAATTTGTAATAAAGTCCTCCGATCCCTGAAAATCCCACGGATGTTCTAAAAGAAGTATCAAGTTCCAACTCCTCACTT
>Ga0256846_1000726_pt1 | contig 12186 bp, 8 predicted proteins | sample TevniametaG_FD_189098 | JGI IMG/M metagenome (GOLD analysis project Ga0256846, IMG submission 189098) | Tube worm associated microbial communities from hydrothermal vent at the East Pacific Rise, Pacific Ocean - Tevnia | ecosystem: Host-associated > Annelida > Integument > Unclassified ...
AACAGGGAAGTATTTAAAGGCACAAACGGAAAATATTATTCATTTATCAATTTTGAAACTGAATTCAAGAACTGGTTTAAATCAACCTTTTTATTATCTATAAATTCAGATGCCTTGAAAAAAAACTGTGCATCTGAAATTGCCTTCTGGTCCAATGCTGAATCTGACTGGATCACAAAGCAAGCAGATAAATTCCTGGCAGAAAATAAAGATTGCATGATTCGCCAGATCAATGATTTCCGCATGGGAAACATGGAGTATACAGTCCATAAAGAGCCATTAAATCCTTATATTTTTAATAATGAAAAATATGCCATATATTTTGATTCATGCGGCAATGCCAGGGAGTGGCAAAACCCTGTATTTACCGTACTGTCCTCCCATGAGAATGACAAAGGTATTTTAGAACTGGATTTTAAAACCTATTTTCAATTTTTGAGAACCAGAAAGGGCTATAAAATGATCAGCCTGGGTACAAAAAATAAAGAATTTAAACATTAGCTGATATCATCTTTAAACACAAATGAGTATTGCAGGCTATTCAGCAGCTCTTACCAGGGATAATTACCAAAAAAAATCAATGCGCAGAAAAGACAAAGAGATAACTGATATAAAAAGCATGGAAGAAATTATTGCCAAAGCAGAGGTCTGCCGTCTTGCCCTGTGCTTTGATAACCTGCCCTATGTTGTCCCGGTCTGCTTTGGGTATAAAGATAAAACAATATACTTTCACTCTGCAAAAAAAGGCAGAAAAATTGAAATATTAATAAAAAACAACAGAGTATGTTTTGAGTTTGATATTGACCATGAACTTATTGAATCTGAAAACGGGTGCAGCTGGGGCATGAAATTTAAGAGTGTAATAGGCTCGGGCAAAGTATATTTTATTGAAAAAGCAGACGAAAAACAGGCTGGTCTGGATATTATAATGCAGCAATACTCTGATAAGATTTTTAAATTTCCGGAAAAGCAGCTTAACAATACACTGGTTGCAAAAATTGATATTGAACATATGACAGGGAAAAAGTCTGGCTGTTAAACATTAATATTTAAGGGTATGGATAAAAAAAAACTTGACAGAATAATGCATGCGGCCCACAGAGCTGGTGCAAGCGCACTTAAGGTCATTGGAGCAAAAGAGATTGTTGTGGAACAGAGGCTTGCTGATATGTGCATAAAACCGGGATGTGAGAACTATGGATTATCAAAAAGCTGCCCGCCCCATGTTCCAGGACCGTCAGGATTTATTAAACTTCTTAAAAACTATACCATTGCAGTTTTTTTTAAAATTGATCTTACATCTGAAATTCTTTTTTCCGATGAACGCCATGAATTTTTCCGCCTGCTCCACGAAGTAGCCGCAGGTATTGAAACAGATGCAGTCAGGCTCGGCTTTGTAAAGGCAAAAGCTTTTGCAGGCGGATCCTGTAAACAACTTTTCTGTAACGAATTTCCTGAGTGTCTTGCGCTTTCCGGAAAAGGAGAGTGCAGAAATCCTGACCATGCACGGCCTTCCATGTCAGGGTTTGGTATTAATGTTTCAAAGCTGATTAAAGCTGCTGAATGGGGAAAACCGACTGCTGCCCTTGGCACAGGCCTTAACAGGGACACGGTAAAAAAAGCAAACATCTATGGCCTGGTTCTGATAGAGTAAAAAAATACTCCCATTGCAGGCTCTCTTTAATACCAGGCAATGGGAGCATTGTGTTAAAATCAGATATTATGATGGAAATGATGCAGTATCTATATCCACTGCAACGGAGCTTGTTTTCATAAGGCTGTTCATTCTGCCAAGTGTTACTGGAGCTTTTGTCTCTGTGAAAAATGTCAGGGATTTTAACATGCCTTCATAAAACGGCTTATCTTTTTTCTTTGCCTTTTCAAGCTTTGCTGCAGCAATTGCTGCCCTCCAGAGCAGCATCCATGCCATCATAACGTCACCCGTTGCATCCAGAAAGGGATGGGCATTGGCAAAGGCACTCAATACCTTTTCAGACATGGCAGTCTGTCCCATGTGCAAAGCAACTTCGGCAAGTTTATTAAAAAGCTCTTCAACCTTAACCGTATCTGCTTCAAGGGATGGAATTTTTTTGGCAGCAGCAACGGTTTTCTGCATTTCACCAAACAGATCCATGATTGGCTTGCCTTTTTTCAAACCAAGCTTTCTGCCCAGAAGATCCATTGCCTGTATGCCATTTGTTCCCTCATAGAGCATTGTAATTCTGCAATCCCTTAAAAGCTGTGACATGGGATACTCTTCAATAAATCCATAACCGCCGAATATTTGAACACCCTGGCTGCAGATCTCAAAGGCACGGTCAGTTATATAACCCTTTGCAACAGGTGTGAGAACCTCGATAAAACCTTCCCACTTTTCCTTTTCTTCCTCTGTTTCAGCTATTTTTTTCATGTCTGCGCAATAGTTAACGTAATAAAGAAGGCTCCTTGCACCTTCCACAAAAACCTTCATCTCCAGAAGCTGTCTTCTGACATCGGGATGATTTATAATTGGTACTGATTTTGCCCCCGGGTCCATCATCTCAAGGAGATTTTTCCCCTGGATCCTTTCCTTTGCATAATTGACTGCATGTATATAGGAAACTGAAGCACAGGCAAATCCCTGGTAGCCGACAAGCAGTCGGGCTTCGTTCATCATTAGAAACATGGCTTTCATGCCTTTATTCTCTTCACCAAGCAGGGTTCCGATGCATTGCCCTTTACTGCCAAGGGCAAGGGAGCAGGTGCTGTTGCCATGGATTCCAAGCTTATGCTCAATACCTGTACAGACAACATCGTTATGCTCACCAAGGGAGCCGTCATCATTTACCCGGAATTTCGGGACAAGAAAAAGACTTATTCCCTTGGTGCCTTCAGGGGCTCCTTCAATGCGGGCCAAAGTAGGATGGATTATATTGTCGGTCATATCATGCTCGCCACCGGAAATAAAAATCTTCTCACCCTTGATTGAATAGGTGCCGTCTTCATTTCTTGTTGCTGTGGTTGTAAGGGCGCCCACATCCGAGCCTGCACCTGGCTCTGTTAAAAGCATTGTGCCTGTCCATTCTCCGGAATAGAGCTTTCTTAAAAACAGCTCTTTTTGTTTCTCCGTACCAAAAGCATGGATAAGTTTAGCCGCACCATGGGTAAGACCCGGATACATCATGAACGGATAATTTGCACCATTAAAATATTCATAGGCTGCTGATGATGTTAATCTGGGTATACCCTGTCCTCCCCATTCAGGATCTTCAACCATGGCAAGCCATTCGCCCTCATTCAAAAGGTCATAGGCCCTTTTAAATGAATCAGGGGTTTTAACTTTGCCATTGTCAAATCTGCAGCCCTGCTCATCACCCTCTTTATATATGGGTAAAAGCTCTTTTATTGCAAAATTCCTTGCCTCTGAAACAATCAGGTCTATTGTTTTTTTATTAAATTCAGCAAACTCTTCACTTTTATCGGCAAAATCACCTGCCATGAATTGTTCATGGAGAACAAAATCAATGTCCCTTCTATCTGTAATCTGTTGTGCCATTTTTCCCTCCCAGACCCAAGGTCAGTTAAGATCTTAAAACTATTTTATTAAAAAAATGAATTCCGACTCATTAAATATTTATATTAACCCATGCTCTGAACTGATATAAGCATAATCTTTTTTCGCTATAAAAACAATTTGTTGTGCCTTGGTTTCAGCTCTCTTCACTTCCATTTAACCCGGGCAGCAATAAATGAATCTTCATTCATTATACTTTTTTAAAATCCAGAGTCAATGTTTTTTTTGATTCAAGGTAAAATTTGATGTAAAACTCTAAAGATGTTAATTGTAATCCATGGGAAACATTGTGCATAAAACAGCTGAAGGTTATATATTTAAAATTCAGAGATATTGTCTCCACGACGGCCCTGGCATCAGGACTACAATCTTTTTCCAGGGGTGCCCTTTAAGGTGCCAATGGTGCCACAATCCTGAAAGCCAGGTTTTTATTAAAAAAGCCGGCAGGGCAGATAAGGGTCATATTACTTCCATATCCACAGGTAAGATAGTTGAAGAGATTGAAAAAGATAGCATGTTCCATGACCAGTCAGGAGGCGGAGTTACTTTTTCCGGAGGTGAGCCCCTTGCCCAGCCTGAATTTCTTATCCATATGCTTGACCAGTGCAGAAAAAGGGCTGTTCACACATGCGTTGACACCTCAGGATATGCTTCCAGAGGCATTATGGAAAAAGTCAGCCGGAAAAGTGACATAATTTTATTTGATATAAAACTTACCAGTAATGGGGATCATATAAAATATACTGGCAAGCCTTTTAAGCCTGTTCTTGAAAATTTACAACTACTTGCCGGAACAAACAGGGCTGTAAAAATACGAATACCACTGATACCTGGTATTACAGACAAAAAAAATAATATAGATCAAATTATTGCCCTGCTTCTTGAGCTTAAAACATTTAAGGAGATCAACCTGTTACCCTTTCACAATACAGGGAGTGCAAAATATGAAAGACTTGGTTTAAAAAATCAGCTTAAAGATCTTATGCCTTATCCGGCAAAAAAAACAGACCAGATAAAACAAAAATTCACAGGCCATGGGTTCAATGTTACCATTGGCGGTTAGACCTGTGAATATTTTACAGGCAGGTATACATGAATTGATAAAAAAACAGGAGGATTGATGATTAAGTCAATACTCCTGTTTATTTTTTTTAAGGTTTTATTTTTTTTTTGAACTTAATTGGGGAAAATCCCAGTAATAGTATTCACTGGTTTTATCTCTTTCATTAATACCATCTCTTTCAGCTTCATTGTCCCTTAACTCCACCCTGCGGATCTTTCCGCTTATGGTCTTTGGCACTTCATCAACAAACTCAATAATTCTTGGAATTTTAAACTTTGCAAGCACGCTGATTGTTTTTTTAAACAGATCAAGGGCAAGCTCTCTGGACGCTTTATAATCCTGATTCAGGATCACATATGCCTTTACAAGCTGGTGCCTTTCAGGGTCAGGAACACCGACCACGGCTGCCTCGGCCACAGCACTGTGCTCCATGAGCGCGCTTTCCACCTCAAAGGGGCCTATTCTGAAGTCAGATGATTTGATAACATCATCAGCCCTTCCCACAAACCACCAGTAACCGTCCTTATCAATGTATGCCCTGTCCCCTGTATAATAACAGCCATCAATAAAAACATTTTCTGTCTTTTCAGGATCACCAATATATTCAATAAAAAGACCATAGGGACGCCATTTAGTAAGATCCACAACGATATTACCTGATACAGCTGGTTCTGTTATCTCTTTTCCTGTATCATCCACCAGCTTTACATCATACATGAATGAAGGATATCCAAATGAGCCGGAACGCATCTTCCCTTTCATCCAGGGCGGATTTCCTATCATGGCCGTGGATTCGGTCTGTCCGTAAAAGTCACGGATTTCTGTTCCGGTGAGTTCTTTCCATTGTTTGATCACTTCGGGATTAAGCGGTTCTCCCGCACCAATGGACTGGTTGAGGGCAGAGAGATCATATTGTGTAAGATCAAGATTGATGAGCATTCTCCATGCAGTAGGCGGAGCACAGAATACATTCACCCTGTGCTTTACAAGGGCTTCAAGGTATTGCCTGCCATCCAGGGTAACAAAATTAAATCCCGTTGCAGCTGCACCCACATTCAATGGAGCAAAAAAACTGCTCCATGCCCATTTAGCCCAGCCAGGGGAGCTTAAATTATTGTGTATATCACCGGGTTTGATCCCGGTCATCACAGAGGAAGACAGATGCCCCAGGGGGTAGTAAAATGCTGAATGTCCTACTCTTTTCGGCAGGCCGGTTGTGCCCGAGGTAAAAAAACAAAACATAAGATCCTCTGGTGTGATCTTTGCGGGTTCTGCTTTTGAAGACTCTTTTTTAAGTTCGCTGTAGCTTAACCATCCCTGTTTTTCCCCCACAACTATTTTGATTTTCGGATTGGAACCTGTTGCAGCAATGGCTTTATCAACCATGTCTGCATACTCTTGAGCACATATGACAGTATCAGGGGGATAGGATTCAAACCTGAATTCCATCTCCCTTAATGTCATTGATGTTGCAGTTGGTATGGCAACAATTCCACCCTTTGCACAGGCAAATGTTGCAAACCAGGTTTCAGGGACAATGGGAAGGACCTGATACATATTGTCACCCTTTGTCACACCTGCTGCATAAAGTGCATTTAAGCATTTGTTACCATTGGCAGCAAACTCTTCATACGTAAACAGCTTTTCCTCCTTTGAAGCAATATCTGTCCAGATGAGCGCTGTTTGATCTTTCCTCTCCTTTACATGGAGATCTTCAATAATCTCCTTTGCCCAGTTAAAATTTTCCGGCAGTTGCTTATGATTTAATTTTTCAAAAAAGTCCCTTGCCCTTTTTTCCTTGTTTTCATCATTGGCCATGCTGTTTATTGCCATAACTTCCCGAAAAAGCGACTGCATACTCATATAATTACTCCTTTTTATTCTAATGGTAAAAAATCCACGTAACTAATTACGGAAAGGCCGTGGTTTTGTCAAAGGATTTTTTTTAAATTTAAAAAAAATCCCAATTTAGTAAAACAATAATTTACAAACCTGTATTTTCAATGTAATAATTGAAAAATAACCATAACAAAGTGGAGCATAGAATGAACAGGCGGGTTCAAGCCCTGAAAGAAAAAAGTAAAAACACCAGAGTCTCAATATCCCATGAAAGGGCTCTTATTGTTACTGATTTTTACAAAACAGGAATTGATTTAAAAGAATCAGTGCCTTGCCAGCGTGCCCTGTGCCTTAAACAGATCCTCTTAAATAAAGAGATCTATATTGATAAAGATGAACTCATCGTGGGAGAAAGAGGTCCCTGCCCCAAGGCAGTCCCCACATACCCGGAAATATGCCTCCACTCCCTTGATGATCTTGAATCCCTTGATACCAGAGAAAAAATTCCCTATAAGGTATCAAAAAAGACAAAAACCATATACAGGGATGAAATCATCCCCTTCTGGACAGGAAAAACCATCAGGGAAAAAATCATAAAATCCATGGATGAAAAATGGCTTGATGCCTTTAATGCGGGTATATTTACGGAATTCCAGGAGCAACGTTCTCCTGGTCATACTGCATGTGGGGATATGATTTACTCCAGGGGGTTTTCAGATCTTAAAAAGGATATCAATCTTTCAAAAAAAAGAATCGATTTTTATAATGATCCCATGGCCTATAACAAATTTGAAGAACTTAAGGCCATGCAGATAGCAGCAGATGCCCTGATTCTCTTTGCCAACAGACATGCTGACAGATTGGAAGAGCTTAGAGCAGAAGAGAAAAATGCAGAAAGAAAAAAAGAGCTTAAAGCCATGGCCAGGATATGTAGAAAGGTTCCTGAACATGCTCCTGAATCTTTTTTTGAAGCCCTGCAGTATTACTGGTTTCTCCATGTGGGTATTATCACCGAGCTGAATCCCTGGGATGCATTTAACCCAGGTCGTCTTGACCAGAACCTCCATCGGTTTTTCATGCATGACCTGGAAAAGGGAGTACTGACCATTGAACAGGCAAAGGAGCTTTTATGCTGTTTCTGGATAAAGTTTAACAACCATCCTGCTCCTCCCAAAGTTGGAGTAACTGCAAAAGAGAGCAGTACCTATGTTGATTTCTGCCTTATAAATCTGGGAGGAGTCACGCCAGATAATAAAGATGGTGTCAATGAGCTTACTTTTCTTATACTTGATGTCATTGAAGAGATGAGGCTTCTCCAGCCAGGCTCCATGATCCAGGTATCAAGGAAAAACCCGGACAGGTTTATAAAAAGAGCCTTAAAAATCATTGCTACCGGGTTTGGCCAGCCTTCAATATTTAATACCGATGCCATTATCCAGGAGCATCTGCTCCAGGGCAAATCAATGCATGATGCCCGCAAAGGAGGGGCCAGCGGCTGTGTGGAAGCAGGTATATTTGGCAGGGAGGCCTACATATTAACAGGGTACTTTAACCTGCCGAAAATTCTGGAAATCACTTTAAATAACGGTATGGATCCGGGAACAAAAAAAAGGATGGGAATAAAAACAGGAGATCCTGAAAAATTTAAGACCTTTGAGCAATTGTTTGATGCGTTCAGGGCCCAGCTGGAATACTTTATCAATATTAAAATCAAAGGCAATAACATAATAGAAAAAATAAACAGTGATCATATGCCTGTACCTTTACTCAGCCTTGTTACTGAAGACTGCATTAAGAACGGAATGGATTATAATCAGGGAGGTGCAAGATACAACACCTCCTATATTCAGGGCGTTGGACTTGGCAGTGTCACAGACTCACTTATATCTTTAAAATATAATATTTTTGATAAAAAAATCATAACCATGAAAGAACTTTTAAAGGGACTTAAGGACAATTTCAGCACAAGCAGCAAACTGTTGAAAATACTTATACATGAAACCCCCAAATATGGAAATGATGATTCCTATGCCGATGATCTTCTTATACTTGTTTTTAAAACATTTTTGCAAAGCGTTAATAACAGGCCCAATACAAGGGGTGGTGTCCACAGGATTGCACTGCTGCCCACAACATGCCATATATATTTTGGTGAAGTTACAGGTGCCCTGCCCGATGGACGGAAAAGTAAAATGCCCCTGTCCGAGGGGATATCCCCTGTCCAGGGAGCTGACATCAATGGTCCTACAGCTGTTCTTAAATCAGCATCAAAGATAGATCATATTAGCACCGGAGGAACACTGCTCAACCAGAAATTCATGCCTGACCTGTTAAAGGATCCCAAGGGCATTGAATCCATTAAAAACCTTATACGAACATATTTCAGCCTGGACGGACATCACATACAATTCAATGTTGTGGCAAAAGAAACCCTGGAATATGCCAGAAAAAACCCGGACCAGTATAAGGATCTTATTGTCAGGGTTGCAGGGTACAGCGACTATTTTGTTGATTTAACCCGGGCCTTGCAGGATGAAATAATTCAAAGGACAGATCAATACGGATTTTAACAGTTTAAGTAATTGATTATAATATAACAAATGAAAGGAAAATCATGAAAGTCATTAAATCTCTATTGTTTTTAAGCTTGTTCGTCTTATTACTCATGGGCTGCATTGGCTCGCCATATGAAATTTCCAGGATGGATCAGACAGAATTGTCCCAGGTGTCGGATTATCAACTTCTCGGAGCATTATCAAACTCTGCATACAGGACTGAAATGATGTTCAACGAAGCAAAAAGACGGGGACTTTTAAATGATAATGATATCCGCATAGTTAAAAGCGGAAGGCTGCAAACCGGCATGTCTGAAAATGCCCTTATTGCAACCTGGGGTCACCCGGTAAATATCAAGACAGATACCTGGCACCACCAGGTTATTAAACAATACATCTATGGTTTTAAAACAAAATATACATCCCAGACCTATGTAATTGTTAACCAGGGCACAGTACGCAGCTGGCATGAAAAAAAGAAATAATTTATAAACTGTGCGTTAGTTAAGCTTAAACTCCCCTGCCATATTGTTAAGATTTTTAGCAAGACTTGATAATTTATCTGCATTGGAGTGCACCTGGAGGCTTCCGGCATTTACTTCATCAGCTGCATGGCTCACCTGATTGATATTTTCCGTTACCTCCCCTGCCACTGCCGATGCCTGGTTGACATTTTCATTGATCTCCTCAACCCCGGCAGCTGCATGGCTTACATTATTGGATATCTCACTGGTTGTGGCAGACTGCTCTTCCATGGCAGCTGCCACAGATGTGACAATGGTATTTATTTCATTGATTATCTCAACAATGGATTTAATGGCTGACACTGATTCAGTGCTTGTTTTCTGCACTTCATTGATCCTTGATTCAATCTCCTTGGTGGCATTGGCTGTCTGGTGGGCAAGCTCCTTGATTTCGCTTGCCACCACAGCAAACCCCTTGCCTGCTTCACCTGCCCTTGCAGCCTCGATTGTGGCATTGAGTGCCAGAAGGTTTGTCTGCTCAGAAATATCTGCTATGGTTTCAGTTACTTTGCTGATTTCCAGGGCAGCATTGCCAAGGTTATTAACTTTACTGGACACATCTTCTGCTTTTTTAACAGCTTCTGAGGTTGTCTGGCTGCCCTTTGCTGTATTTCCTGCAATCTCATTGATCGTGGCTGACATCTCCTCGGCTGCTGCAACAATGGTCTGGAGGTTACCCGTGGTCTCTTCCATGGCTGAGGCCACACTATTCATATTGGTTGTCATCTCCTCGGCTGCAGAAGCTACACTATTGGAACTTTGGGATGTCTGCTCCGAATTTGCTGATATCTGCCGGGAAACTGCTGACAATTCAGCAGATGATGATGTAAGTTCTCCGGCTCCTGCTGCAATATCTGCAAGTATTTTTTTCAATGAACCTGACATGCCATTTATTGATTTTACAAGCATGCCCACTTCATCCTCCTGATCAATATCAATTGACCGGGTAAAATCACCTCCAGCCATACTATCTGATATTTCAACGGTTTTCAAAAGAGGACGGGTAATCCACTGTATTGTAAAAAAGGAAAAGACCACACCTGCCACGGCTGCAATACAAAGCACTGTTACCAAAACCATTTTTGCCATTACCCCTTCATTCACCATACTCTTTTCCATTTCAAGTTCATGTTCACCAACAAGTTTTTTTAAATTATCAAACAGGGAAAAAACCCTGTCAAGGGCTGGCAGGGTCTCCTGGTCAAAAACACCTTCTGCCCTTTGCTGGATCTTTTCAAGGCCTGTTTCAAGGGCAATGATTTCATCAAACAGCTTTTCAAGATGATCATACTCCGGAACAACAATGGTTTTAAAAATTTTAATTTTCTTCTCCAGTGTCGGGGCATTGTTAATTTTCACAGCAGCACCATGGAGATTGTTGTGAGGGCTTTTAATCTTTGCCACCAATGTTGCAAATTCAGGCCACTCTTCCAGCTTTTTTTTTGTCTCTCCGGTTCCCAGCCATTTGCCAAGTTTGCATTTGCCGGGGTCTGTCTGCACATCAATCCTGGTGCCTGCCATGATAGAGGCTGATACTGCCTGGACCCATTTAACATGGGCTGTCAGCAGATGGAAAAGCTCCAGGCTTAATCCTTCATGCTTCTGCACCCAGATATCTTTAATTTTCCCTGCTGATTCATGGAGTTTTTTATGGACAGGGATTACTTTTTTCAATATTTTTGCAATTTCAGGATCCATTGCACCAAGGTTTTTCGCATCCCTGCTGTTGAGGAATTTTCCCAGGGTGCATTGTGTATGGTCAACTTCAACTGTTAACTTTTCCTTGTTTTCAATAAACAGTTTTTCTATGGAGCCTGCCCATTTCAGATGACTTATTTCAAGTTCCAGTACTTTCTGATTATAACCTGCTCCCACGCTGTATTCATGGCTGCTTTCAAGGATGGCACCAATGAGATAAATTGAAATTATACTGGCAGTTAAAGTTGCAGAAATCAGAAAAACAGTTAGTGACCATAACTTTGTTTTAACCGAAAGATTTTTTATCCATGCTAACATGGCAAGCCTCCTTTATCCATGCAAAACCGGAAAATTTCGCAGAGAAATTTTTCAAAATATAGATTGGTTTGAATTGATTGAAAATATTAATAAAAATTATAGATGACGATCTGTTTCATGTCAATAGAAAAATTACGACGTGCCGGGCAATAGGATGATTATACCTGATCAAGTGCTGTTTTTACTGCTGCGGCTGCATGTATCAAAGTTGTATCGTATAATTTTACATTGGTATCATCCTGGCTTACAAGGGTTCCAATTTCCGTACAGCCAAGTATGACTGCTTCTGCTCCCTCCAGGGCAAGAGCGTTGATAATCCTTTGATATTCTGTTTTGGAATCTTTTAATATTATCCCCTTACAGAGTTCATGGAAAATAACATTGTGAACAATTTTTCTGTCAGAGCTTTCCGGAATAATAACTTTTAAACCAAATCTCTTTTTCAGACGTTCCTTATAAAAATCATGTTCCATGGTAAAGGAAGTGCCCAGCAGACCAATCGTTTTTATACCTTTGTCAACAAGGAGTCCTGCCGTTGCATCGGCAATATGCAGCACAGGTATATCAAGGACTTGTTCCATTTCCGGCACAACTTTATGTATGGTATTGGTGCAAATCAACATAAAATCAGCACCA
>Ga0256846_1000727_pt1 | contig 12166 bp, 6 predicted proteins | sample TevniametaG_FD_189098 | JGI IMG/M metagenome (GOLD analysis project Ga0256846, IMG submission 189098) | Tube worm associated microbial communities from hydrothermal vent at the East Pacific Rise, Pacific Ocean - Tevnia | ecosystem: Host-associated > Annelida > Integument > Unclassified ...
ACAAATTGAGATTACTCCTGTCTGCGTAAATACACTCAGATTGATTGAACTCTCAAATGTAAATTATTCATTAATGCAGAATACTCCTAATCCTGCATCGAATAATACTACAATTTCTTATGCGGTCGGTTTGGAAGCACGCACTACAATTACTCTCTTCAATGAAAAGGGTGACAAAGTTGCTACTTTGATTGACCAAAATATGAAACCCGGTAAATATGAGATTTCATTTAATATTAATGAACTTGGAATTGGCTCCGGTGCTTATTTCTACAAAATGAAATCCGGTCCGTTTACTGATACCAAGACTCTGATTATTAAAAAATAATCAACGATTCTTATTCACACGAAACCCCGGCATTATGTCGGGGTTTTCTTTTATTAATTCACATAAATAAATCAAGACTTCATTTTTCTTATTATTTTGCTTAATTTGAAATTCAAAGAAAAACGAAATCATATATTGATATTTAAATGATTTTTAAAATTGATTTGCTAATAATGTCGGATAATATAAATAAACATAATATTGAAATTCTGAAAAATGACGCACCCGAACTTACAAAAATTGTAGTCAAAGGTGCAAGAGAGCATAACCTGAAAGATATTTCCCTCGAACTCCCACGTGATAAATTTATTGTTATTACAGGTTTATCCGGCTCGGGAAAATCATCATTGGCTTTTGATACTTTATATGCCGAGGGGCAAAGACGCTATGTTGAGTGTATGTCTGCATACGCACGTCAGTTTTTAGGTGTTCTTAAGAAACCTGATGTGGATTCTATTGAAGGATTATCACCTGCAATATCTATTGAACAAAAATCAGTAAGTAAAAATCCACGTTCAACTGTTGGAACCACCACAGAAATTTATCATTATTTACGACTTTTATATGCAAAAATAGGCACACAGTATTGCACTGTGTGCAATATACCTGTCGAGAAAAAATCAATTGAGCAAATCATTAATGAAATTCAATCAAAATATTTCAACAAACGTATCATTGTTCTCGCACCTCTGATTAGAGGAAGAAAAGGACATTATAGAGAACTTTTTGAACAGCTCCTACAACAGGGTTTTACCAAAGTCCGAATAGACGGTCAAATTGTAAATCTTGAATACAAAATGGAACTCAGCCGCTATCAAATACATGATATTGATTTGCTTATTGATAGAATGACTGTTGATATAAAGCACGAACACAGATTAATCGAAGCAATTGAATTAGCATTAAAAAAATCAGATGATAAGATTTTAATCCTATTTGAGAGCGAAAAAAATATATGGAATACAAACCTTTACAGCACTTCATACACTTGTCCGTCTTGCGGAATAGCTTATGAAGAATTAGCACCAAATAATTTTTCTTTCAACTCTCCCTATGGTGCTTGTAAAACCTGCGAAGGGCTTGGCTATCTTACTGATTTTAATCTTGAATTAATCATTCTCGACAAATCCGTTTCAATATTTGATGGTGGCATTGAGGCTATCGGTAAATATAGGAAGGTATTTATTTGGGACCAAGTTGATGCATATTGCAACGAAGTCGGTATTGACATATTGTCACCTATTTCTGATATTGAACCTGACAAACTCCACACTTTGCTCTTTGGGGAAGAAGAAGACAAACAGGTCTCTATTGAGTATAAACTCTCCACCGATAAAAGTGTTTCATATAAATACAAGTTTATCGGCATTTTACCTACCCTGCGTCATCAATATGCTAATACAGGCTCTGCTTCTATTCGTAAAAATATTGAGAATTTTATGAGCGCAGAGCAATGTCCTACTTGCGAAGGAGGAAGACTAAAACAATCAAATCTTTTTGTAAGATTTGCCGAAAAATCCATAAATGAAATTACGGCAATGGACATCAACAGTTGCTACAATTTCTTTGTAAGTGTTGCAGATGAACTTGAGCAAAGACAAAAAATAATTGCAACACCAATCATTAGTGAAATCAAATCAAGACTTAGGTTTTTAATCGAAGTAGGTCTCTCCTATCTGTCATTAGATAGGAATGTAAGAACTTTGTCCGGCGGAGAATCTCAACGCATTCGTCTTGCTTCACAAATAGGTTCCGAACTTGTAGGGATTACTTATGTATTAGACGAACCAAGTATAGGGCTACATCAGTATGATAATAACAAACTCATTCAATCACTTAAACACTTACGTGATATGGGTAATACCGTTATTGTCGTTGAGCATGATAGAGCAATGATAGAGCAATCCGATTATATTGTGGATTTGGGACCCGGTGCCGGTGTACACGGTGGTAAAATTGTCCTTTTAACAGAACCCTCAAAAATCAACAACTATTCTAATAAGAAAATTGCAAATTCACTTACAGCACAATATTTGAGAAAAGAGAAAGATATTCTTATCCCCGCAAAAAGACGAAAAAAGAACGGTGAATCGCTAATCTTAGAAGGAGCAAGAGGAAATAATCTTAAATCCGTGAATCTCGAATTACCTCTTGGTATGATTATTGGGATAACGGGAATGAGTGGTTCGGGTAAATCTTCACTGATTAATGACACCCTCTACCCTATTCTCTCACGTTATTTTTATCGTTCAAAAAAACTACCGCTCCCATATAACTCTATTAGTGGATTGGACTATATTGATAAAATAATTGAAATCAATCAAACACCGATTGGACGCACACCCCGCTCCAATCCGGTTACATACACGGGTATTTTTACGCAAATACGGAATTTCTTTGCTATGCTACCGGAATCAAAAATAAGAGGTTACAAAACTGGTAGGTTCTCGTTTAACGTAAAGGAAGGAAGATGTGAAGAATGCGAAGGCGGCGGCATCAAAAAAATCGAAATGAATTTTCTTCCGAACGTATATGTTACCTGTGATGTCTGCAAAGGGAGACGCTACAATAATGAGACTCTCCAAGTAAAGTATAAAGGCAAGTCTATTGCAGATGTTTTGGATTTAACCGTTGAGGAATCACTTCATTATTTCTCGGAAATACCCAAAATTCAAAAGAAATTACAAACTCTATATGACGTTGGTCTCGGATATATTAAATTGGGACAGCAGGCGCCCACTCTTTCAGGAGGAGAAGCACAAAGGGTTAAACTTGCCGCAGAACTCTCCAAGAGGAATACTGGTAAAACTATTTATCTTCTGGACGAACCAACAACAGGACTACACTTCGAGGATATTAATATTTTGCTCAAACTCCTTAATGAACTTGCTGACAAAGGAAATACAATTGTAATTATAGAGCATAATATTGACGTCATTAAATTTGCCGATTGGATAATTGACTTAGGTCCCGAAGGCGGCGATAATGGTGGCGAAATAATTGCCGAAGGAACCCCCGAAGAAATTGCACACAACAAAATAAGCTACACAGGCAAATACCTTTCTGAGGAATTAGGAATTAATAGATAAGTTCATTTTCGGAAGACACCTGACAAGAATTAATTATTTCTTCAATAACACTCTAACAAATGATTTTTTTGACATTCTGTCATATAATTTTAAGAAATAGAACCCAGCACTTGTAGGCTTATTGTCATAATCTTTACCATCCCAGACTAAATAGTATTTTCCGGCATAATTATGCAAAATATTCCATTCATCTACTAAGCGCATCTTAATATCATAAATCGTACAGACGAAATATGCAGATGTATTAATCGAATACTCCACTTTTGTTTCACTTACAAATGGATTTGGAACAGGCTGATTAACAACTATCATCTGACTTTTTTCATTAGTATTAATATTATCAATTATATTATTAATAACAATATTCGTACTATCATTATTCCAAGTAAGATGAATCCACATTTCATTTTTTTTCTTAATAAAAACTGCGTAATCATTATCAGGAATTATTAATGAAAAAGAATTTTCGATTTTTATTCTCTTGGAATTAATTTTAATAGAACCGGGTTTGAACGGAATATTATGAATACATAATTTTATATTTCGCTTATCAACCGATTTATATTTTCCATCTGCAGACTGTTCTGTCATAATAAAATGAATCTCATTTGACTTACACAATGACTTAAAATCCAAGAACTCAAATTTATTCTCACTAATGGAATTATTATTATTACCATCATCATTAAACATTCTGAAACTACTATTAACAGTAGAGGTATCAGGAAAATAATGCAAAATCAATGAATCAGCTTTATAGTTCATTGTATTCGACATTGGTTCTGCGGTCGGTATTATAGCACCGGAATGAACAAAGAGAAGCAACCTGTCAATAGGTACTTTCATTGTGTATTTATCATTCCCTTCAAAAACACTTCCAGTAAACCAATCAATCCATTTCCCCTTTGGCAACACAAAATCTCTTTGAAAAACAGAATCCAAAATCGGGGCAACTAAAATATCACTTCCCCATAAAAATTCATCGTTAATATTATGTAACAATTTATTATCAGATTCATAAAAGTCAATTGGTTTCATAAGTGGTAATCCACTAACAGTATTTAAATATGCTAAAGTATAATTATAGGGTAGAAATGTATATCTGAGATGTATAAACTTTCTAACGATATTCTGTACTTTTTTATTATAAAATATTGGCTCTGCCGGTATAGGCAATACCCTATGTGCCCTCATAATTGGCGAGAAAGTTCCAAGCTGAAACCATCTAATGTATAGTTCATTGTGCATTAGAGCATCTTTAGGAGCAAAGCCTCCAATGTCGGAATGTAAATATGAAATTCCACTCATTGAAGCACCTAACATCACAGGTAGCATAGCTTTTAATCCCAGCCAGCTTCTTGCTTCGTCGCCACACAAGGGGAAAGCTCCATAATGCTGTGCACCTGCCCAACCGGAACGCGTCATAAAAAACGGTCTCATTTCCGGAAAATCACTACGATAACCATCATAGAGCATCTTTAGCCATAATAGATTAATAATATTACTATATTCACCTCTTGTCTTTCCATTAAAGTGCAAAATCTCATCGGGATAGATATCAGGTTCGCCACCATCAAGCCACCAACCATTTACACCAAATTCCATCTGTTTCTTATACAAACTCCACCACCATTTCAATGTTTAAGGATTTGTCATATCATAAACTAAGAAATCATCTCGCTTTTGCAATCTACAATATACAGGTTTGCGAAATTTATCTGTACAAATAATTTTTGATTGTTTTATATAATTATAGTGTTTAGATAAAGATGATATATAAAGCTGAGTAATAGGTATTACATTAATACCTATTTGTGCAAAATCCTTAATCATTGATTTATAATTAGGGAATCTTTCAGTTGACCAAAACAGATTACCCATTTCGTCTAATCCACCATACCAAGTTGCATCAAAAACCAATGCATCCATAGGAAAATCATTTTCCCTCATACGGCTAACGACATCTCTTACCTCATCTTCAGAATGATAGTAAGCACGTGACTGCAAATAACCCATTGCCCAACGAGGTGGCAATCCCTGCTTTCCGGTTAAATCAGTGTACTTATTAAGTATATCAGTATAACTATTGCCGGCTATTAGAAAAAAAGAAAACTTTGTTCGAAGCGTATTGAATCGCAAAACATTCTTTTCCTTATCATCAATACATATTACACTATGACTTAAATCATCAAAGTATATTCCATAATTCAATGATGACATAAAAAAAGGTATGGCAAAATTCAAATTTGCTTCATAGGGCCACTCATAACCAAATCTATTTTTCTGAAGCAATTGCATTGAAAATTCGCGACGGTTGATATTGCGTGCTTGACTTCCAAAACCATAAATGATTTCTTTTGGTTGAATTCCAAATTTTATTCCATGATATTCATATCCCGGATAATAGAAAAATCCACCCAAAGTATCTTTTAACATCAACCTATTACCCTGATAATATTCCATTATCAAAGGTTTTTTATTGATTTTTATTTTTATATTCTTTGTAGAATAAAACATCGTTGCAGTTTCCTCAGAAATATCAACTGATTTACATCTACAGTGTTCATATACGGAAGGAGTAAGCGATAAATTTCCTTTATAATCTTTATCATAGGAAACACGCACTATATCATCGTTCCATGCTTCAATTTCTATTAATCCACCATCTGTTGTAATAATCAGCTTATTTCCTAATACCTTATGGCTTTGATAATTCTTTTCTATATAGAACTGTGAATACACCGAAAGACTTGTACACAAGTTAAGCGTAATGATTAACAGAATATTCAAACATATTTTTTTGAGCAAGTTCATATTATTAATACATTCCAGAATAGTTTACTTTTTTTCTTTAATTATTCTTACATATCAACCCGGAGGCCAGTTCATCGCCCTACCACCCAACAAATGGCAATGAATATGGTAAACCTCTTGCCCACCGTCCCGATTACAATTGAACACTAGACGATAACCGCTCTCGGCTATACCTTTTTCAGCAGCTAGCTTTTTGGCAACAAGAATAATTTTTCCTGTCAATTCCTCATCATTGGCTTGCAAATCATTCAAAGTCGGTATAGGCTTTTTGGGTATTATCAGTATGTGTACCGGTGCCTGCGGATTAATATCGGCAAAAGCAAGTACATCATCATCTTCATACTCAATTTTTGCCGGTATTTCCTTATTTATAATCTTAGTAAAAATCGTATCCGACATAATCCCTCTCAGCATTTCTTACATATATTCATATCTAATATAACAATTTAATTTCAATTTCCGAAATAAAAGCCCCCTGATTTTACAAACAGAGGGCTTATTATTAATCATAACAGTATGTTACCTTACAACTGTCATCTTAATCGTTCTCACATCATTGCCAGCTACTAAGCGAACAATGTATGAACCTGAAGGGACAGGACGATTCTTGCTGTCCAAAGCGTTCCATTCAACTGTATTCCTACCCGCACTTGTATTGTTGTTTACCAAGGTCTTAACAACATTACCGAATACATCAACAACCTCAAGTCTTACATTGCTCTCATTGGGCAATGTGTAAGTAATTGATGTGTGGTTGGAAACAGGATTAGGTACATTCTGCTCAAGAGTAAGTTCTGCTTGACCTTCAAATACCAAAGTAATAACCTTTGATAATGATTCGCAAGACAATGAACCATCTTTATCTACTTGTCTCAATCTATATTGATAAGTTACATTGGGCTGTACATTCTTGTCAGTATATGAATAATGATGTACTGATTTAGAATTGCCTGCACCCTTAATAAATCCAATTGAGTTCCAAGATTCTTCGCCTTTATTGCGTTTCTCTACATAGAACCCTTCATTATTAACTTCTGTTGCAGTCTCCCAGAAGAGTTCGATACTATTATTTCTCGAAATTCCATCGAAATATGATAATTCAACTGGTATAAGATCATCTGGACATGGATAATAACTCATATCACCACCAGAAGTCCGTTCACCGAAGTAAGGTCTAATCATAGGAATCCAAGTACCTCTTGAGAGTGTTAATGTAGTCATATCAGCCGGAGATGTACCGAAGTGATGCAAGTGAGCGTAAGCAGGATTACCAATTGTCGGCATAAACTGTGCCCACTGACCGCTATTACCTGAGTTCTCTAAAAGGAACTTATTATCATTGATTAAATTACCTGTGTTATTTAATCTTCTGAAATCTTTATCAATTACAAGATGATAACCCGAACCACCAACAGCACTTGCTCTAAATACCGGAGGCGGAATATAAACACTGGTAATTCTCATACCGACTCTTGTTTTAGATGCACCAAGTTCAAGCCCTGTTTCACCCAATTGTGCAATGGCCATCCAATATGTACCTGCATCAAGAACAACTGGTTTCGGTAATAAATACGTAACATACTGATTCCAGAATTCTTTATGACGCACATCATCAATTCCACGATATTTATAAATAAATGAACCAGGAATGATACCTCGTTGATCTAGTATTGAAAATGAAATGTCGTTAAAAGACTGATTCAAGCTACCAAAGAATGCTTTATAGCCATAGACTGTATCGCGTTGATTCAATGTGAATTTCATAGCAATTCTACCTGAACCACTACCACCAACAAAACCGGCACCAAAAGACGATTCATTGTAAACACTTGTAGGACCATTAATACTACCCATACCACCAACGGCAAAACCGAAGAGATTCAAACCTCTACCGGGAGTACTTGTAAATGCGGCATCAGGAACGTCGTTTCTAGGATTCTGTGCCGGGTCATAAGCAAAAACATCACCGAATTTTAATTTAATAAATGTAAAGTTTGTATCATTAGCAGGCTCAAGGTCATAATCAGGATTATTTGGCTCACCGAACATTAAATTCGCAAGCATAAAATACTCGCCATCTCCGGTTTTTCTTGCATTCCAATTAGGTAACGGAACTTCAATATTTTTTCTACCACTCATTACAGGGACAGGAAAAGTTCGGCAATAAATAGCATGATGTAATGCATAGTCACCTTTCCTCCAAATTTTAACTTTTACTTTGAACGGAGGTGAAGCAATATTTGTATTATTGCTTACCTTTACCCTAATAGGAACTTTAATTGCTTGCGAAGCAGGAGCAATTGTATAGGGCCATAAAATTTTAACAAGTGATAACTCAAGGTCAGTAATTTCTGTTGGGAATAGAATCCTAACATTATCTACAAAATATGCATCATCATCATCAGGTATACAAGCCATACATTTCTTGTTATTTCTTGCTTGCATATTAAGTCTAAATCTGAAATTCTTAGCTCCCTCGTTCTCGGATTTAATAAATGTATCCGGAATAGCAAGGAAAAACTTCTGATATTCAAAATCAATACCATCATCAAAAATATCAGGTCTCAAACCATTCAAATTTGGATTTTGAGGTCTTGATAAGGCAGAATCTCTATCAGCCTCCAACCAACCTCTTAAATATCCACCTGCTCCATATAGAGACAACACAGGCATATTGGTAACAGGTTTGGCGCCATCTCTTCTTGGATGATATCTCCATCTTCTATCGTCAATATTTGTAATATAACGAATTCCATCAGGACTTGGACGTGCAAACTCAACTGTTAATTCGTCAGGAGGTGCAGATGCGGCAAGGCGTCTTCCTGAAAATACAACAAACGGATTGGCATTAACAACAGTCCTTGGCTCAGGACCAACTAATTCTTGGTCAGCCCAACCTCTGGGCCAATCATCTCTCATAGCTGTTCTTTGAATTGACAATGAAAGAACCGCACCAAAACGACCACGTAAATCAATCGGGAATGAACGCAATTGATCGCCACCGGGTGATTGTGCAGGCTCAGAATTACTCAGAGTTCTTCTTGTCATCCTAATAACTGGAGATTCACGTGTATCTCTTGTAAAATCAGGTTCTGAAAAGTCAAAATCCAAATTGTTTGTAGGAGCATAGGTTCCTCTCGGAGGAAGAGGATATTTAGAGACATCGTCGCCGGAAACAACTTCTGCATCAATATTAACCCATTTCAATGTACTTGGCATAGCTACTCTATTTACAATATGATATGAAGTAACATCATCATTGAAATCATCTAACCTATTCATAACAAAAAGTTGTGTACTTGCAGTATCATCAAATGGCCAAGAATCACCAAATTTTTCATTAGTTCTGGGATGTGTCGGGTCAGCTATAATGTAAGTTCTCATTCGTCCGAGGTGATTATTAATGTACTCATTTGGCTCAAATGGCGGAAAGAAAACCTGTACATATCCATAAGGAGGAATTCCATTATAAGCATTAGGTCCAGGGAAAGGAAGCTCCGTTGCCTTATAGTTTCCAGCATTAACCTCTACATTTACATATTTCACACGTGTATATGGATTGCCTGCGCATTTCATTACATTTGCATCATCAAGAGCCAAACATATACTATCAATTGGCACTAATCTATTATATACAATTCTCATTGACGCTTCATTGATAATTCTAAATCTTGCACGGAAATTAATTTGCTGCTTCTGATAGTTTACACCGGAAGGACCTTGAATTTCATTAGTAAGATTCTGGATAATAGCAACAGGCTGAATAGCACCATTTCTTTCGTCTCCAGCAAGCAGTTCATAATTGTTTACTTTGCTCGTTGGTACTTCTTCTGTATAATCCAAATCGGCACTCGGGTCTTTTTTCCTGACACGATAAGAAATATCAACAACTCTTAAAGAATTCTTCCATTGTTTAAATTTAATTGCAAGATAGTCCTCAGGCCAATCAGAATCGCGATTTCTGAAACCTGCATAATAATGTGTATATTGTTCGTATTCACCTGCCCAAGGTTTGGTTTCCCCACCTGCTTGACCATAATTTGTATGTCGGGCAAATCCATGAACACCAACCGTAGTATTATAACGGAAAACTGTTGGGGCAGGCACAGAACGTCCTCTTACAATTGCAACACCATCAAATCTTTCATATACAATTGTAACACTAGAATCCCTTTTATCAAGAATCACCTGCGCACTTGCTGCTACATAACTCTGGTCCCCCGGGCGTAAGTCAAAGTTACCGAAATAATTTCCTCTTGGAGTAGCCAGAACTCTAACAGGAGCAATATTAATAAAATAAATTAACAGTCTGTCAGAATTGTTTGAACGTTTAAAGAATACCTTGCCCCAATCTTCAGGAAGATTAGTTACAGTATTATAATTTGACAAATGCATATCTCCAAAGAAAGGCGCTATCAAAGCAGATTTATTTCTCGCAAACTGTCCTTGATTTAACGTACCTCCTCTTGCTCTAATACCTCCACGCGGATTCAAAGGATTTCCACCGCAAACAGAATAATAATAGCCGAAATCATCTGTAATAGCATCATTTAAACCGTCTCCGTTATGAGCTCTTCCGGCAAAGAACCAATCCATTGACATTGGATTGTAACATGTCGTTGCCCCGGGAGGGATTATTCTGTTTTTTTGGCTATCATAGAAATATCTGTCATTTGTTAAGGCTATGATACCGTTTGTAGATACATAAAAACTATCATATTTCAATCCATTGAAATAGAAGTTAAATCCAATTGGCATTGGACCAGCAATTGCATCGTCAGTCGAATCAGTCGGACCGTTGAAAAAATCTCCATTAGGTAATGGTAATGCAGGATTACGGAAGAAACGCAATCCGTCAGGACTATTTGCCCAATCTGCAGGGTTCCTTAATCGAGGACCCGGTAATATACGACGCCACAAATTCGGGTCTGTCGTAGTGTCGATAATATTCGGACTTGGTCTCCAGAAATCCGGAGATTCATCTTTGCTGTCCACAAAGTAATAACCTGTTGAAATTGCGGGCTGATTTACAGGATTTCCAATCTGCCTAAAAGGCATTGGAAAGCTTGTTCTATCAGGTCCAAAATTCGGAGGTTCAAACATTTGGCTCTTGCGAAGAATCTCGTCATCCGATTTTTTGTCGTCATTAGCTTTTAAATAATTTGGTGATATTACCATACTAACAACAGCAAAAAGTAGCAATAGCTTTTTCATAAAAAAACTCCTTGTGTAATTGTAACACATAATGTTAATTAAAAAATATTATTTATTGTAAAAAAATATATCATTTTCTTTCTAACGAGCGAAAAATTATTAACGCTTAAATCGCCAGCCCTTATCCTCATGCTCAAAGACCCAGCCGATTATTTTTCCTTCATCTATTGTCTCAAAATTCTCCCAATAGTCCATATTGAAAGCATATCGCGAACTTGTATCATCTTGGGGATATGATTGGGTTTCTTCCATAATCTTTCTTATTCTATCCTGCCAAGAAACAAAGTTCTTCGCTCTCAAATCTACCCAACCTTCATTGCACCATGTATCCACTTTTTCTTCTGTCATATCTAATTCCGTTTCACCCATATTGACAGGAATTTTCACTACCTTACCTCGCAAATATTTTTTACCGTCATTTAGCAAAATAACCAAGCCGATTGACAGCATTTGCGACCTAAATTCCTTGTCTTCAAGTACAACATTCTGACACATATTTGCAAGTTCTTCCGCCGATGTATCCAATACCTTACGATAACTACCGACCGCTCTTTTCAACAAATGTGCTTCATACAACAATTTGGAAAGTCTCGGCGGTCCCAATAACTCAAAGGCAACACTATTTACATCGTGTTCTTTTTCCAATTTCTTTATTTTATCAACGGCAAAATGCTTTAGCCATCCACCGCGATATGTAGGTCCAAGTGTCGAAGCATCAAGT
>Ga0256846_1000728_pt1 | contig 12164 bp, 11 predicted proteins | sample TevniametaG_FD_189098 | JGI IMG/M metagenome (GOLD analysis project Ga0256846, IMG submission 189098) | Tube worm associated microbial communities from hydrothermal vent at the East Pacific Rise, Pacific Ocean - Tevnia | ecosystem: Host-associated > Annelida > Integument > Unclassified ...
TGATCAAAAACATGTGGAAATGTGAACGGCTTGGCCCTGGCCCTGCAAGAACAAGAATCGAAAATCTGTGCAGGACAGCCGGGCTTTCATATGCTGATATCCTGCAATGGAATCTTTTTGGAGGCTCCATGATAACAGCCGGAGTCATGGGGCTTGTCGGGAAATTCCGGTATATTCTTGTGACTCCGGCCCTGCTGACCGCCCTGAATGATGAAGAGCTTGATGCAGTTCTCATGCATGAGATAGGCCATGTACAGCGCCATCACATGATTTTTTATCTTGTGTTTTTTGCAGGATTCATAGGATTGAACTTTGTGTTTTTTGAACCTGTAATGCTTTTATTGTACATCATGGAGCCTGTATACACAGCTCTTGCCTATGTGGGTATTGACAGGGCAACTGCACTTCCAATGCTGATAACAATTATCATGATTGTCTCGTTTGTCGTGTATTTCAGATTTGTATTCGGGTTTTTCATGAGGAATTTTGAACGTCAGGCAGACCTTCATGTGTACAGGTTTTCCTCTGATGCCTCCTGGCTTGTTTCAACTTTTTATAAGATTGCCTCATTTTCAGGTCAGTCCATGGACACCCCGAACTGGCACCATTTCAGTATTAGAGAGAGAATTGGCTTTCTGGAAAAATGCAGAATCAATCCTTCTCTTATTGAGGCACATCATTTACGGGTCAAAAAGATGGTGATCTGGTATTGTGTTATTTCATTTTTCCTGATCGGGGCAGGCTATGCCATACAATACGGGCCTGCAAAAAAAATATTTGAAAATTTTATTGCAGAAAAAATTCTGTCCCACCAACTTGGACTTGATCCTGCAAATTCAGATATGTACGCGCTTGTGGGAGATTATTATTACAATAAAAATCAATATGAAAAAGCCATTGATGCCTATGAGAATGTGCTGAAAATTGATAAAGGCAATGTTCACGCCCTCAACAACCTTGCCTGGCTTTTTGCAACATGCCCGGATAAGAAATTTAAAAATCCTGAAAAAGCCCTGATATATGCCAGAAAAGCTTTGAAACAAAGCGGAAAAGAACAGGCATTCATACTTGATACATACGCCCAGGCCCTTTTTGTAAATCATGATATTCAGGGCGCTGTTGCCGCGGCAAAAAAAGCAGTGGACATTGCTGGGGATAAAAAAGAATATTACAGGAAACAATTACAGAAATTTGAAAATGCGCCGGCACAATGACTGACAGGCACCGGCCCTTATATGCCGATTGGCAGAAAAGCCATGCCAGCTATCTGCACAGCCTCCTTTATGGCTCTTCCTGTCCTGTTGGACACAATCAATGCCATTGTATCCTGAATGCTGATCAATTTTCCGAAAATACGCTCAAAACTTAAGTTCTGTATATTACCGTCAAGACTGTTGGTCAGAAGAAGAGGGCGCCCTTTGGCGCTCAGCCTTGTTTTAAGGCGCCATACAAGTATTTCAATATTCCTGGCACTATTATACAATTTCTGGCTGTCCAGATAATCCAGAAGAAAAAGTTCGCATTTATTATTATATGTCCTGCGGATCATTGTATAAAGACCATACATTACCGCAAAAACCCTGTCACCCGTGTATTTAGGGTCCAGGCCCATGAGTATGGCTTTTGTGCTGTCCTGAAAATCAAGCTCAGCATATTTTTCACTGGGACATCTGAAGATCTGGTCCAGGCGGGATGAGATCGACTGGCCTTTTTTCAACTGGCTGGGATTTTTTTTGTAGAGTTTGCAGGTCAGCGATTTTAAAAGCTTTACAGCCTGATTCATGTGGATTTCAGAGATTGTATCAATATTGGTTTTTGCAAGATCCTGTATCTTGAAACCAGAGCCCGGCACGCACCCCGGCAGCAAAAAAACACACAATACCGCAAGACAGCTAATTGTTTTCAGAACACTTAAGGGAATGTTTTCTCCTCTGGGGGTATAAGCCCCTGAATTTTCAGGTTCAGGGGCTTTCATGTCAGGCGCTTTTAGCGGCTTTGAACTCTTTAAGTCCTTTATGCATGGTTTTAACGGCCAGCTGAATGCAATGATGTTTTTTCTCAGGTATATTTTCAAGCACTTTAAATACATCTCCGTCATTTATCTCCAGAGCCTGGTCAACTGATTTTCCCTTTACCAGATCCACTGAAGCCATTGCAGCAGATACAGCTCCTGCACATCCGGTAATTTCATATCTGACATCAGTTATGATATTGTTCTCATCTATTTTCAGATAGATCCGCATGATATCACCGCATGATCCTATCTTTTCGGTGACCTGGTCTGCGTCTTCAATATGGCCCATATATTTTTTTTCAAGATAATATTTAATTGCCGGATTCCCGTAACCGGCGTCTGAAAGCATCTTACGTTCAGCTTCAGAAGATGAATTTTGAAAAACCACTTTTGTTTCCTCGTTTTTACCCTGATCAAAAGGGAATATTTTACCGGGTACAAAATAAAATATTCCAGTCATTAATTTAATCCATGCGTATCTACAATAAGGAATTTCTTTTTGATGTCAACACAATAGTGATTCCAAAATTAATTAATTGCAAATAATCCTTGAGATTATTAAAAGTTGTGATATTCTGCAATAAATGCAGTTCCGGGTTGATTTTCCTAAAAAATCAATGATTAAGGCAATATTTGCACTGAATTCATATGATATTTTCTTCTACTTTTGGATACAGAATAAGGAGAACAGGTTATGAAAGAGTTGATTAAGTACATTGCTCAAGCACTGGTTGATAATCCGGATCAGGTAGATGTTCAGGAAATCAAAGCCCAGCAGACCCTTGTACTGGAATTAAGGGTTGCAAAGGAAGATCTTGGAAAAGTGATCGGAAAAAAGGGAAGAACTGCACAGGCCATGCGGACCATTTTATCATGTGCTTCTGCAAAGGAGCAGAAAAGGGTTATCCTTGAAATTGTTGAATAATATGGTTTCTGATTCAGTGCTGATCACTGTCTCTGGGTCTGGGTAGATACGGAACTGCTGCAAGTACCATGTGTCTGATCCTCAGATACTGAATTGTCCAGCAAAGTTTATAAAAGTTTAAATTGACGCTTTGAACAGGGTTTTTAAGCTCTTTGTCTTCTGAACAGAAGGTTATTGCACAGATCTGGGCCCTGACTCCGTCCGGAAAGATGCACGGTCCCCTGTTGTCCTTGAGAAAAGGGCAGGGTGCAGGATACTGGAGTGCTGACCTGTCAAGGCATTTTTGAATATCATGTTCGTATTCCGGCATCAGGGTGAGGATGAAAATAAAATCCCATAGACTGAAAATATTGTCCAGATCAAGATTTCTGCAGCACAGCCCCTGACAGATATTGATGCATCTGTGCATGGCTTTCTGTGCTGAACTTAAAAGTTTTTTCTGGCAATCCTGTATCTGCAGGCAGCGATTTGCAACAATATCCCGCTCATGCTCTGACAGGCTGCTGCATATTTTCAGGGCCTTTGAAAACAGATATCTGATTCCCATTTTTTAAACCATGTGAATTTAAAATAATGTCAGTATCCACAGAAACGGGGTATCAATTACAGGGGGAAGGTCAGGTATTCCAGAGTTTTTATTGTGGTATAGTCAGTATTGTCACATTGAACAGGTGTTATTGAAATATAATTGTTCATTAAAGCATCAATATCAGTGCCGGTTTCACCGTTGTTGCCCCGCTCAAGCCTGGCATACCAGTAATATGGCCTGTTTCTGGGGTCAAGTCTTTTTTTAAATTTTTCTGACAGGTTTGATCCGGCCTGCCTTGTGATTTTTATGCCTTTGATATCATTGAATGAAACAGCAGGGACATTTATATTGAGAAATGTTCCCGAGGGTATATTAAAGGTTCTGAATTTTTTCACCATGGCGGCAGTGAATTCTGAAATTCCTGAAAAATCAGGATCCTGTTGCAATTTTACAATTGATACTGCCATGGCAGGCAGTTTGTTCAGGGCAGCTTCCCTGGCTGCGGCAACAGTTCCTGAATAATTAAGGTTTACTCCTGTATTGCTTCCTGGATTTATTCCTGAAACAACCAGGTCAGGCAGGGTTTTATAAAATTCATGCAGGCCCAGTTTAACACAGTCGGCAGGAGTTCCTGATACTGCATACCCGTTGCCGTTATCAGGCAGTTTTACCGGTGTGGCTCTCATGGGAAAATTAAGGCTTATGCTGTGGCCTGCAGCGCTTTTTTCCATGTCAGGTGCGATAAGAACAACCTGATGCTCTGTTTTAAGAGTGTTGTAAAGGCTGAGGATTCCCGGAGCGTTGTATCCGTCGTCATTTGTAAGGAGAATTCTCATAAATTTAAAGAGCCCCCAAAAAAACAGGCAGTATGGCGGAAGTGCATGGGAATCGAACCCACCCGGGACGGTTCTAGCGCCCCACATCGGATTTGAAGTCCGAGGGCCCCACCAGTGAGCCGCGCACTTCCGTTAATTACCTGTGGAATTACCAGAGGAAATTTAGTATATATATTTTTTTTGTTTTGTCAAGATAGTTTGCAATTGTGTTTATATAAATGGAAAAGGAAAAGAAATAATGATAAATCCGGAAAGGCTTGCCAAAAGATTTGAAAAACTGGTTGGAATAGATTCTTTATCTCGGCATGAAAAAAATGTTGCCCTTGAGCTTGAATCCATTCTTACTGCAATGGGAGCAAGTGTCTGTTATGATGATGCAAAAGACCGGGTAAACGGTGACTGCTCAAATCTTGTGGCAAAGTTTAGGGGAACTGTGGATGCAGAGCCTGTGTTTCTTTCAGGCCATATGGATACGGTTGGACCCGGGGAAGGCATAAAGGTAAAATTTGAGAATGGTATTTTCACAAGTGATGGTACAACAATTCTCGGCTCAGATGACAAGTCAGCTCTTGCCATTATTCTTGAGGTAATGGATGTCATTCTTGAAAACAAGATTGATTATCCCCCTGTTGAAATTGTTTTTACAGTGTGTGAGGAAGTGGGGCTTCTGGGAGCCAAAAATTTTGATTATTCACTGATGGATTCAAAATTCGGATTTATTCTTGATTCCACAGATACCCACGGAATTGTGACAAGGGCACCTGCTGCAAATAAAATTATCATAAAGATTTTCGGCAGGGCTGCGCATGCAGGGGCTTCTCCTGAAAAAGGTATCAATGCACTTGCCGTTGCTGCAAAAGCCATTTCAGAACTTGAGCTTGGAAGAATAGATGAGGAAACCACCTGCAATCTTGGCACCATACAGGGTGGAGAGGCAACCAATATAGTGCCTGATTTTGTGGAAATACACGGTGAGGCCAGAAGCCATGATGTTGAAAAGCTTAAAAAGGTGACAGATAATATTGTAGCTGCCTTTAACGATGCTGCAGCATTGTTCAGAAAGGATTCTGACCTGCCTCGCATTGAAGCCGTTGTGGAAAATGATTTTTTAAATACCAATATTCCTGAAGACCATAAAGTTGTGAAACTTGCCAGAAAGGCTGCGGCAAACCTTGGAAGAAAGCTTGAAACCAAGACCATAGGCGGAGGAGCCGATGCCAATGTATTTTTCACAAAAGGTATTGCAGCAGGGGTTCTTGGAACAGGAATGACAGATGTGCATACTGTTCATGAATCCATTGCCCTGAAAGACATGGAAAATACAGCAAACCTGGTCCTTGAAATTTTAAAGGTACATGCCCTGGAAAATACATTGTGATGATAGTTTATGCAGATATGTTTTCAGGCATCAGCGGCGATATGATGCTTGGTGCGCTCATTGATCTTGGGGTTCCTGCTGACTGGCTTGAATCTGAACTGCTGAAAATTGCCCATGGATTCAGATTGGATGCCCGTACCGTATACTGCAGTCATTTAAAGGCAACCAGCCTTTTTGTGAATGTGGATGAAAAAGATATGGTTTCGCGCAACTATTGTCAGATAAGGGCATTGATAGAAGAATGCAGTGTCTCTGATAATGTGAAACACCAAAGTCTTGCAGCATTTGAAAAAATAGCGCTTGCAGAGTCTGAGATACACGGCATGGACATGGAAAAACTTCATTTCCATGAAATAGGCGGAATTGATTCCATTGTGGATATAGTGGGAACATTTCTGGCAATGGAATATCTTGGCATAAAAAAGATTTATGGTTCCTGTATTGCTCTTGGTTCCGGCTTTGTAACCTGTGCCCATGGAACCATTCCTGTGCCTGTGCCTGCTGTGGTAAAGATTTTAAGAGATGTGCCTGTGAAATCTTGTGATGCTGAAACTGAAATTGTGACCCCCACAGGAGCTGCACTCATAACTTCCATGGCCCGCAGGTTCGGCCCAATGCCTGAAATGATCATAAAAAAAACAGGATATGGTGCAGGCAAACGCGATACAGGTTCAAAACTGCCCAACCTGCTGCGCCTCATAATGGGTGAAGAAATACCGGATCCGGCCGGTACAGATTCAGAACGCGGGCACGGCAGTGTAAACAAAGAAATGATTCATGTTCTGGAAACCAGTATTGATGATATGAATCCTGAATTTTTCGGGTTTTTAATGCAGGTGCTCTTTGAAAACAATGCGCTTGATGTGTGTTATATTCCTGTGCAGATGAAGAAAAACAGGCCCGGCACAAGACTTGAAGTCCTGTGCAGAAAAAGGGATCTTGACAGTCTTGTTGCCCTGATTCTTTCCCAGACAACTGCCACAGGCATAAGGCATTATGAATGTGAGCGTTTCTTTCTGTCGCGACAGAATGCTGTCATTGAAACAGGACTTGGAAATGTACAGGTCAAAAAAATCATCAACCCTGACAATACGGTGCGTTTTGTACCTGAATATGAATCTGTACGGCAGATTGCAGAAAAACATGGCATGCCTGTCAAAGATGTATATGCCACAGTCCTGTATGAGGCAAATTTAATGGAAACAACCTGCCCTTGACAGGGAAGGGCGCACCATATAATAAACAGCACAATGAGTTTCAAGGATAAATTCATATTATTTTTTGCCACAGGTTTTTATTCCGGCAATGCACCGTTTGTACCCGGAACATTCGGAACCCTTGCAGGTATTGTGTTTGCCTTTGCATTTACGGTGATCCCCATGCCTTTCAGGGGATTTTATCTTGTGAGCCTTATTCTTGCTGCAGTTTATCTTGCAGATCAGGCTGAAAAAATACTTGGCAAAAAAGATCCTGGCTGCATAGTCATAGATGAAATAGCAGGCTATTGTGTTGCAGTGTCTGTGGTACCTGTTACTGCAGGGTCCCTTGCAGCAGGTTTTTTTATCTTCCGGTTTTTTGATATTGTGAAATTATTGCCTGTAAAGTATTTTGAGGACAATTTTCCCGGCGGTGCAGGAGTGGTTCTGGATGATATAATGGCAGGAATTTTATCAGCAGTGGTTTTAAAAATTTTATGGGCATGGGCCATATTTTAGGAGATAAATCAATGGAAAAAATTTCAGACAGGGAAAAAGCTGTAAAAACAGCAATGAATCAGATCGAGCGTCAGTTCGGCAAAGGTTCCATCATGAAACTGGGCGGCAGGGCCATTGAGGCTGTACCTGTCATTCGTACAGGCTCGCTTGCCCTTGACAAGGCCCTTGGTGTCGGAGGGTATCCCAGGGGCCGTGTGATTGAAATCTATGGGCCTGAATCTTCGGGCAAGACAACCCTTGCGCTTCATGCAGTTGCCCAGGCCCAGCAGGAAGGCGGAATCGCAGCTTTTATTGATGCGGAACATGCCTTGGATGTGGCCTATGCAAAGCGTCTTGGAGTGGACTGTGACGAGCTTCTGGTATCCCAGCCGGACACAGGAGAGCAGGCCCTTGAAATTGCCGACATGCTGGTCAGAAGCGGAGGCGTGGATATAATGGTTGTGGACTCTGTTGCCGCCCTTGTTCCAAGATCGGAAATTGAAGGGGATATGGGAGATTCACACATGGGACTTCAGGCGCGTCTCATGTCGCAGGCTCTCAGAAAACTGACTGCCACAATAGGAAAGACCAACACCACCCTTATTTTCATCAACCAGATCAGAATGAAAATAGGCGTTGTATATGGGAATCCTGAAACAACCACTGGTGGCAATGCTCTCAAGTTCTATGCTTCAATGCGCCTTGAAATAAGACGTGCAGCTCCCATCAAGGACGGTCAGAACATTATAGGCAACAGAACCAAGGTCAAGGTGGTGAAAAACAAGCTGGCTCCCCCGTTCAAGGATATTGAATTTGATCTCATGTACGGAGAAGGAATTTCAAAGACAGGTGATCTTCTGGACATGGCTGTGAACCTTGAAATTGTTGATAAAAGCGGGTCATGGTATTCCTTTGAAGGAGAACGCATAGGTCAGGGAAGGGAAAACGTGAAACTGTTCCTGATTGATAATCCTGATATTTTTTCGACTATCGAAACAAGGGTAAGGGAAAAACTTGGAATTGCAGCACCGCCTGCCGGAGATGAAAAGGCCGGAGAAACCGGAATATAATGGTTCAGTAAATCAGGAGTTATGATATGACAGGCAATGAGGCCAGAAAAATTTTTATTGAATATTTTAAAAAACATAATCACCAGCATGTAAGATCATCTTCCCTTGTTCCACGGGATGATAAAACCCTTTTATTTGTCAATGCAGGAATGGTTCAGTTCAAGCGTGTGTTCACAGGAGATGAAAAAAGAGATTACTCAACTGCTGTAACTGCCCAGAAATGCGTACGTGCAGGCGGAAAACACAATGACCTTGAAAATGTGGGTTACACGGCAAGACATCATACTTTTTTTGAAATGCTGGGCAATTTTTCCTTTGGTGATTATTTCAAGGAAAAGGCCATTGATTTTGCCTGGGATCTTCTTACAAACGGATATGGGTTTGACCAGGAGAAACTGTGGGTTTCTGTTTTCAAGGATGATGATGAAGCCTATGACATCTGGAAAGGCCGCATAGGAGTGCCTGAAAACAGGATCGTAAGGCTGGGGGAGGAGGACAATTTCTGGTCAATGGGCGATACCGGCCCATGCGGCCCGTGCAGCGAGATTCACATTGACCGTGGAGTTGAATTTGGCTGCGGTAAAAAAGACTGTGCTGTGGGGTGTGACTGTGACAGATGGCTTGAATTGTGGAACCTTGTTTTCATGCAGTTTGAACGTGATGAAGATGGAAACATGACTGATCTTCCCAAGCCAAGCATTGATACCGGCCTTGGCCTTGAAAGGATTATCTCGGTTCTCCAGGGTGTTCCAACAAATTTTGATACAGATCTTTTTGTGCCCATCATGGAAAAGGTTGGTGAGCTTTCCGGCAGAAAGAGGCATGAATCTGAACAGGTGGAGGTTGCCATGAAAGTTATTGCAGATCATTCCAGGGCAACTGCATTTCTGATCTGTGACGGAGTTCTGCCTTCAAATGAGAACAGGGGCTATGTTCTGCGTCGTATTATGAGACGGGCCATAAGATATGGAAGAAGTATCGGGCTTGAAAAGCCTTTTATGCATGAAACCGTCAAAACTGTTTTCTCCATCATGGATGAAGCCTATCCAGAGCTTAAGGAGTCTTCCGCCTTTATACTTAATGTTGTAAGAAATGAGGAAGAAAAATTTCTTGAAACCCTTGATACAGGCATGAAACTGCTGGATGCGACAATCAGGGAAATAATGGAACAGAAAAAATCTTCTGATGGGCCTGCTGTCATACCCGGATCTGTATTGTTCAGGCTGCATGATACGTTTGGATTCCCCCTTGATATTGTTGCCGACCATGTCAAGGAAATGGATATTGATCTTGATCTGCATGGCTTTGAACTGGAAATGGCTGAGCAGAAGGCAAGATCCAGGTCCAGGGTAAAATTTCAGGGGGTGCGGGATGCTTATAAAGATCTGACATCCAGTGGAATTAAAACGGTTTTTGAAGGATATGACAGGCTTGAATCCCTTTCAAAGGTGATTGCAATTGTAAAAGATGAAGAAAAAACAGACAGGGCTGATAAAGGCGATGAGGTTGAAATTGTTACTGAATCCACAGTGTTTTATGCTGAATCAGGCGGGCAGGCAGGAGATTCAGGCATATTTGAAAATGATGGCTGCATTGTTTCCATCAAAGATACCCTGAAAGATCCTTCAGGGATAGTTATCCATAAGGGGATTGTTAAGAAGGGAAGTTTCAAAAATGGTGACAGTTTCAGGCTTAAGGTTGATGCCCGGAAAAGGAGGAATACTGCCTGCAATCACAGTGCCACACATATTCTGCACCATGCCCTGAGAAAGGTTCTTGGAGATCATGTCAAACAGTCTGGTTCCCTTGTTACCCATGACCGCCTAAGGTTTGATTTTACCCATTTCGCACCTGTTCCGCAAGAAGAGCTTAAGGCTGTTGAAAATGAAGTCAATTCAAGAATCTGTGAAAATGTTCCTGTTATCATACGTGAAATGGGTATGGACGAGGCTGTGAAACAGGGAGCCACTGCCCTTTTTGAGGAAAAATACGGTGATGTGGTAAGGGTAGTGTCCCAGGGAGATTTTTCCTGTGAGCTCTGCGGAGGAACCCATGCTTCCAGAACAGGTGACATAGGCATGTTCAAAATTGTATCCGAGGGCGGTATTGCCTCGGGTGTCAGAAGAATTGAAGCTGTGACAGGGCTTAAGGCCCTTGAAACTGTTCACAAAGATCAGGATATTATTGATTTTACCTCAAAACTTTTGAAATCCCCCAGGGAAGAACTTGCCTCAAGGGTTGAGAATCTTGTCAGGGAGAAAAAAGCCCTTGAAAAGGAACTTGTTTCCCTGAAAGGAAAAATGGCATTGAAATCCCTTGAAAATATTGAAGATGAAGTCAGGGATATCAACGGGATTAAAGTGCTCTCAAAACTTGTCAATATTGAGAACCCTTCCCAGATGAGGGATCTTGCAGACAAATTCAAGGCTGCAATAGGTTCTGGAATCATTCTTCTGGGAGCCAGGTCAAATGGCAAGGCCCTGCTGACTGCTGTTGTGACCAAGGATCTGACTGACAGGTTCAGGGCCGGAGATATTGTGAAAAAAGCCGCTGCAATTGTCGGCGGCGGGGGCGGGGGACGTCCTGACATGGCACAGGCAGGCGGGCCTGATCCACAGAACCTTGACCAGGCACTTGAATCTGTTTATCAAGCTGTTTCATGACCGCTTATTTCATAAGAAGGCTGCTTTTAGTTATACCGACATTCATCGGTATCACCATAATGGTGTTCACCATTACCAGGTTTGTGCCCGGAGGCCCCATTGAACGCATCATTTCCAATGCAAGGGCCATGCAGATGGGCCAGCAGGGGGCTTCTGTGTCTTCACGCACTCCCGGCAGCGGCCAGCCGCTTTCCAAAGAACAGATCAGACAGCTCAAGGCCTATTACGGGTTTGACAAGCCGGTTCTGACAAGTTATCTGATCTGGCTTGGAAAGGTATTGAAAGGGGATCTTGGCAGATCCACAAGATATTATGATCCTGTATGGGATATGATAAAACAGAGAATACCTGTTTCCCTTTATTTCGGAATTTTAAGCCTTGTGCTGATCTACGGGGTGTGCATACCCCTTGGCATGGCAAAAGCTGTACGGCACAGGACCGGATTTGACAATATAAGTTCGATCATTATTTTTGTGGGATATGCCATACCAGGATGGGTGGCAGGGGTTCTCATGCTGGTGTTCTTTTCATCGCATTTTGATATTTTCCCTTTAGGAGGGCTTGTGTCCGAGCTGTTTGATGACATGACCCTGACTGAAAAGATCTGTGACCTTGCATGGCATACTGTGCTTCCGCTTTTTTCATATGTGATCGGCTCCTTTACCGTGATGACCCTTCTTATGAAAAATACGCTCATGGACAATCTGTCTTCTGATTACATGCGTACGGCAGTTGCCAAGGGGGTTCCCTTTAAAAGGGCTGTTCTGACCCATGCAATGCAGAACAGTCTCATTCCCATTGCCACAAGTTTCGGCAACAATATTTCCATTCTTCTCATGGGTTCGTTTCTCATTGAAAAGGTGTTCAACATAGACGGGATGGGGCTTCTTGGATATGAATCCATACTTGACCGGGATTATCCTGTTGTAATGGGAATTCTTGTGATTTCATCCTTGCTTTTCATGCTGGGAAATATTCTGTCTGATGTCTGTGTCGCCATTGTGGATCCAAGGGTGAGGTTTAAATGATGATGGGCCTGACTCCTGTTACCCGCA
>Ga0256846_1000729_pt1 | contig 12163 bp, 10 predicted proteins | sample TevniametaG_FD_189098 | JGI IMG/M metagenome (GOLD analysis project Ga0256846, IMG submission 189098) | Tube worm associated microbial communities from hydrothermal vent at the East Pacific Rise, Pacific Ocean - Tevnia | ecosystem: Host-associated > Annelida > Integument > Unclassified ...
GAGAATATGGCTATTTGTTTGCACAGCTGTCCGTCAAGCGTTGTGTCATTCAGGTGAATAAACTTGTAATGCTCAAAGGATAATCTACTCATTACAGACGCCAAATGCTTCTGTAATAACTGCGGGATTCCGGCATTTTGCAAATAATACAAAGCCCCCTGCGATGTATCGACAACAAATAATGTTTTTTCATCAACATCAAGTGATTTGTATTCCTTGCCTGTGAACAGTGTTACATTCCCGTTTTCATATTGAATTCTTAGCAAAGCATTAATATAAGGGATTCGCCTGTTTCGTTTTGCAATTACGTACATTGTATCGCTTATGAATTGAGCCGCTTCCAGATATTTAATTTTATCTGTTATATTGTACGAAATATAATTCACATTCAAAGTTTTATTTACTGCTCGGTTAAATAACTGTTCGGGAGTACCCGCAGTGAGCAAATAAGATAAAATAAAGAAAGAAACAATGATATTTAGTTTCATAATTTACCTGTTGTTTACAAAATACCTTTACTTTGACGATTAAGTAAGATTTTAGTAATAAGAAATTTCTCTTATGATAACATTTTTAGTTTGATTACCGGAATAGGTAGTTCTTTTAGCCCAATTGTCTTGGTCATCATATTCGTATTTATAGGAATAAACAGTTTCCTTATTATTTGAATAATCAAATTTGTTTTCTTCGGTTACATTTTTATATTCATCATATTTATATGTGTATTTCCAAATCGGTGAAACACCTTTACTAAAACCTATCCACTCTGTCTTATTACCTTTATTATCATAAACAAATGTTTCTTTCCAAGTAATATTTCCTTTGGCATTGAAAAGTTCTATTTTTATCAAATTGGATTTATTATCATAGTGATAGACTGTTCTTTTCTCCAAATGTCCGTTTGGTTTAATACGTTTTACTTCGATAGGATTGCCTATATCGTCATATTGATATGCAAACCTAAAATTCTCGCTTGCAAGTGCATCGTAGCGAATTGCTTTTATTTTCCTGCCATCGGGAGTATATTTATAAACCCACTTTTCTTTCAATGCACCGGAACCATAATGATTGATTTTCTCAATCATTTTATTATCTGAATTATATTTATAATTCATAACCACCACAATATTTTCATTTGAGTCCAATAGAGTGAGTTTGCTTCTATTGCCTTTTTCGTCATATTCGTATTGCCAGTGTCTAATTACTTTGCCAGCGGGGTTAAATTCCTTGCCATCAATTTTTCGTCCCTCGGTATCATAAGAAGTAAGAAAAGGATTGTATTTAATAACCTTGCTATCCCCTTTATAGACAATTTTTTTCATTGATTTTACTTTTCCGCTTAAATCATCATTCTTCAAATCGCTCTCGGCGTTTAGCAAAGAATAAGCCAAAAACAACACAACAATAATAATTGAAAAAAATATACTTTTCTTCATTACACACCTCTTAATAGTTATTAATATGTACTTAATAAGCGGAAAAATTATTTCATATATACTCTTATTTGTTTAATAATTACAAATGTAATAAATAATAGACATATTTTCAAATAAAAATGCGGTGGCGGTGAAATTATCTTTTTTCAGTTTAGTAAATAATCTGTAATTTACGTTTGAACCGATAAACAATTAAAATACTATCAGCGAAAATAGAATGAAATTATTTTATATATTTATAATTACAGTATTGTTTTTGTCCGCATGCTCGGACTGGGGCGAAGATGAGGATAGATTTGTTAATGCCTATCGCGATATTCTTTCTATCAGATTAATCTATCCCGATACGACAGTTGCAAACCCGAAAGTTGATAAAATATTCAAGCATTACGGCTACACTGCAAAATCATTTAAGCGGGAATTCTTCAAATATGCCGATAAGCCGGAGCTATTCAATGCTATGCTTGACAGTGCTAGAGTAAGAGCAAGCCGTGATTATATTAAGTTAGAAAAAAAAGAAAATAAGAAAAAAATACAGGAGTAATAGAGCGCCTTACGAATTTGTTTTTTCAAATTTGTATTCGGCATATTTACTTGTATTAATTAATTAGATAATTAAGGGAATTTCTTATTTTTGTTATTTTGATAATTACAATTGAAGACAGAAAAATGAACGAAGACTATTTCAAAAATATTAGAGATAATATTATTGGAAACAATATTGAATTTGAAACACCTTATGGCACCAAAAGACTGCTCTATGCCGATTGGACTGCCAGCGGCAGATTGTATGCTCCGATTGAGGAAAAGATGCAGAATGAACTCGGTCCCTATGTAGGCAATACTCATACCGAAACATCACTAACTGGTACGGCTATGACTTTGGCATACCACAAAGCAAAAGAAATAATTAAAAAGCATGTCAATGCAGATGAAAATGATGTGCTGATTTGTGCCGAAGCCGGTATGACAGGGGTGATTAATAAATTCCAACGTATCTTGGGGATAAAAATACACGAAAAATTTAGGGATAAAGTTCAAATCTCTCCCGATGACAGACCGATTATTTTCATTACGAGTATGGAGCATCATTCCAATCAAACTTCATGGCTCGAAACTATTGCAGATGTTGTGATTATCGGACTGAATGACAATGGTCATACGGACTTAAATCATTTGCAAAGCCTATTAGAGAAGCATAAATCTCGCAAGTTGAAAATTGCCGCCGTTACTTCTTGTTCCAATGTAACCGGCATCCTAACTTGCTACCGCCAAATAGCAAAGATGATGCACGCAAACGGTGGCTATTGTTTTGTGGACTTCGCCGCATCGGCACCATATATTGATATTAATATGCACCCCGAAGAAGAGGGCGGTAATTTAGATGCTATTTTCTTCTCGCCTCATAAATTTCTCGGTGGTCCCGGCACAAGCGGCGTTCTGCTTTTCAATCGTGAGTTATACCATAATGAAGTGCCGGACAATCCCGGTGGTGGTACGGTTGATTGGACAAATCCCTGGGGCGGACATAAATTTGTTTCGGATATTGAAGCGAGAGAAGATGGCGGCACGCCACCTTTTTTGCAGACTATTAAGATAGCTTATGTACTTCAATTGAAGGAGGAAATGGGAGTTAATAATATTGGCTCCAGAGAAGAAGTAATTGTTAATATGGTATGGCAGGAGCTTGATAATATTCCTAATTTACATATACTCGCAGACAATATACGGGAGCGCTTGCCGATTTTTTCTTTCTATATTGACGGACTGCATTACAATCTTGCAGTAAAATTATTGAATGATAAATTCGGAATACAAACACGTGGGGGCTGTTCCTGTGCCGGAACTTACGGGCATTTGCTACTGAAAGTTGACCGCTTTGTATCGCAACAGATTACGGATAAAATAAATGCCGGCGATTTAACTGAAAAGCCCGGCTGGATTAGGGCTTCATTCCACCCGACAATGACGGATAATGAAGTTCGCTTCATATTAAATGCTATCAAAGATATTGCAAAAAATTTCAAAGAATACGAAAACGATTATCTTTACAATCCGAATACCAATGATTTTTATCATAAAAATATAGATAAATACGAGAAAAATTTAGTAAAAAAATGGTTCTGAAAGGAAAAAGCAAATGGCAATTATTGACGGAAGATATTTAAGCAACGGAAACAAAAATCTGTATATTAAGCCAACAGGTTCGGGTTTGCCGGCAATTGTAATCGAAACTGCATGGGGCAGTCTCTCTGCCGAGTGGCAACCTATACAAGATGAACTATCCAAGCATACAACCGTAATCAGTTATGACCGAGCCGGCTATGGCGAAAGCCCGACAAATATTAAGCCTCGCACAAGTAAGCAAATCGTCAGTGAATTATACACACTCCTTAGTAATACGGGGATACCCGGTCCTTATTTATTTATTGCCGAGGCGGCAGGAGGTTTCTACATACAACATTTTGCAAGATTATATCCCGAATTGGCGGCAGGTATGATTTTAGTAGATTCCACTACTTCCCGCATCTTTGAATTTGACGAGCTTGATGCTCCCAAGTTTCAGGAAGTGCTATCATTGCACAAGAGAATGGAAGGACTGAAAGCCTTTACAGTGATGGAGGAAGACGATTTTAACAAAACCGTACCGCATTTCCTCAAAGATTTATTTCCTCAATTTCCCGAGGATTTACAGCAGCAGATAACTGCATATATGTGCGACCAGCAGCTCTATAAAACAGTTATTGACGAATATGACGCATTGAAGGAAAGCGTGGAACAGTTTAATGATGCCGGAGATTTTCCGCAAATTCCGATAAGCGTTCTGTGCCGCGACCCGAAAATAATGATAGACACTGCTAAACAAATCGGCGTCCCCGAAGAAGAAGCAAAACTAGTCGAAGACCTATGGGTAGAGCATTCCGAATCATTAAAAAAATTGAGTAATGATACCGATTTCAAAATTGTCGAAGGTGGTGTATCCTCATTACATTTATCGCATCCGCAGGTTATCGTTGAGGAATCGCTTAAAATGCTCAAAAAACTCGTTGGCTTATCTGCAATGATGAATGAGGGCAGAGTTTTTGAGATTTAATTCTGTTTAAATAAGATTTATCTTTCATTCGTCATAGTATTTTCGGAAGATTATGTTTCACATTTTCTAAATAATAATAATGACAAAGAAGAAACAAAAAGATATACCAATTGAAGATAATTCGGAAATGCAAGAAGAAATAATGAGCAAAAAACAGAAGAAAGAAAAAGAGACGAAAGATAGCAAGACGTCTAACGCCGAATTAATTGAATCTCTTAAAAAGGAAAACTCTGAATTAAAGGATAAATTAATCCGCAAGACCGCTGAACTGGATAATGTCATCAAGCGTTGCGAAAAAGAAAAAATGGATATGATTGATTATGCCAATGAAAAGCTAATCATCAAATTGCTCGAACTCGTTGATGACTTGGACAATGCGGTTGAAGCCGGAAAAGAATCGCACGACTCGGCAACAATTCTGACGGGTGTGGAAATGATTCACCAAAAAGCAAAAAAACTATTAGATGACGAGGGGGTAAAAGCTCTTGACAAGTCCGAGGGAAAGCCTTTTGATGTGAACCTGCACGATGCTATGGTTTCTATGCCTTCGGATAAGCCGGAAGGTATTGTTATTCAAGAAATACAAAAGGGATATACCCTCAGGGACAAAGTAATCAGACATTCCAAAGTAATTACATCTTCGGGAGCCGCAGATGAGAGAGAAGACAACAACAATGAGTAAGCGAGATTATTATGAGATATTAGGCATAGCGCGTCAGGCAACAATTACGGAAATTAAGGCATCTTACAGGAAATTGGCTATGAAGTTTCACCCTGATAAGAATCCTGATGATGCCGCCGCCGAAGAGAAATTCAAAGAAGCGACCGAAGCATACGAAGTACTGAGCGATGACAATAAGCGAGCCAAATATGACCAATTCGGACACGAAGGCTTGCGTGCCGGCAGAGACTACCATAATTACGGCGGCGCCGAGGATATATTTTCTCATATTAACGATATGTTTGGCGGTAGTATTTTCGATGAGTTCTTTGGGGCTGGTCGCGGCAGAGGCGGCAGGCAAGCCCGTCCAACGGGTGAACGCGGCAGCGATATTAGGATTCGCCTACCTCTTACTCTCGAAGAAATTGCAAAAGGTGTAGAGAAAACAATTAAAATAAATCGTCATCAAACCTGCGACAATTGCAACGGGACAGGCGCCAATAGCAGTAATGGTTTTAAGCAATGCCCCGCTTGCAACGGGACGGGCGAAATCCGCAGTGTTTCCCGTTCGATGTTTGGACAGTTTATTAATGTTAGTCCTTGCACTCATTGCGGCGCTACAGGAAAAATCATTAGCGACCCTTGCAATATTTGCAATGGTGAGGGACGTAAGCATGGTGAAGACAGCATCAGCGTAAAAATTCCTGCCGGAGTGGAGGAAGGAAATTATTTACCTGTCAGTGGTAAAGGTAATGCGGGAAGACGCGGTGGCGAAACAGGCGACCTAATTGTTGTTATCGAAGAAAAGGAACACCCATATTTTGATAGAAACGGCAATGATATTATTTATCATTTGGATATTAGCTTTCCGGACGCCGTACTCGGCGGCAAGTATGAAGTGCCGACAATAGACGGAATTGAAAATGTAAAAATCGAACCCGGTACACGTGCAAATACAATCATCAAATTGCACGGACGGGGTATTCCCAATCTTAATTCCTATGGTAGTGGGGACGAAATAATTGTTGTGGATATACACGTTCCCAAATCCGTTCCGTCAAACCATAAAAGCCAACTAAAAGAAATGGCAAAGAGTACTCATTTCAAACCGAAAGCAAAAAAGGGAAAAGAAAAAGACTTTTTCAGTAAAGTTAAAGAAATGTTTTCATAGTATTTCTTATTGATTTTAATAATGTATATCAGAAAGAGCGGTAAGTTCCGCAGGTTTATTCTTCATACAGAATATAACACCAAGTTTCCCGCTTGGTGTTTTTTTTCAATATGATTAAATAATTCTTTAATTTTAACTTTACTAAAAATAATAAATAAAAAATTTTGAACATAATAACATCAAATATTAATAAATACAGACAGACTTTTGCAAATTCCAAATCTTTTCGTAAACAATTTGTTTTTGCATTGTCTGCTCTTGTTGTCATCTTATTCTTTTTTACAAAATTTCTAACATATATTGAGTCTCGACAAGGTAGTGTATTATATGACCCGATATTAAATCTATTTACCCCCGTTGATGTTACTTGGTTTACTTTTATTCTACTATATTCCTCAATAATTTTAGCAATCATATATTTTTTGCAAGAGCCGAAATTATTATTATTGATGATGAGTGCTTATGTTATTATGCTACTATTCAGAATGAACGCAATGTATATAATGCCGCTCGAACCACCGGTATTGATGATTGCGCTCAATGACCCGTTTATTGAATTCTTCGGACAGACAAAAACGCTCACACGTGATTTGTTCTTTTCCGGGCATACGTCTATATTATTTCTATGCTATCTGACTGCCGAAAGCAAAAGAATAAAGAATTATTTCCTTCTTGCTACAATTTCAATAGCAGTTTTATTATTAATCCAACACGTGCATTATAGTGCCGATATATTGATTGCTTTCTTTGTCTCCTATGTTTCATATACTATTGCCAAACGAATTGTTGTGTAAAAAAATCCGCAGACCTCACTACATTGATTTATTATTTGCCTAATGAGATTCCTGCTGTTGCAGGAATGACAGTAATGGGAGAATGAAAGGCAAACAGCCACTCCTCACCCCAGCCCTCTCACAATGGACGTGGGAACAAACAGCCACTGCTTTTCTTTCCTCTCCCGTTGGGAGAGGATTAAGGTGAGGGTACAAAAAAACACAAAACAGCCGACCTCTCTGTCGCTTCGCGACATCTCTCCTTAGCAAGGAGAGAAAAAGAACAGCCGGATATTTTGCCTTTTGCATTTCTTTCCCCTCCTTGGAGGGGGTTGAACAATACAGTGTATTGTTCAACGGGTGGGTTCAAGAGCATCAGAACAGCCGACACACCCCTAAATCCCCTCTTTTTAGAGGGGACTTAAACAGCCGCTCCTCACCCCAGCCCTCTCACAAAGGGCGAGGGAGTAAACAGCCGAAAGACAAAATCGCACCCTGAAGGCTCCGGTTTCGTAGTAATTTTTTCTACACTTTTCTACGTTTTAGTGAATTTTTTACTACGATGCCGCAGGAAAAGCAGTAATTACAAAATATCGTATAAATAGTTGTATTATCAATTGGTTATAAGATTTGTGCAGTTTGGTAATTTTCTACGTTTTTCTACGTTTTTCTACACTTTTCTACACTTTGCAAATTTCTTCTATATATACCTATTACTTTTCAAAGAACGTGGAGTGAGCGAACACTCATTTGCAATATAATGTAATTGAGATGTGGCGACAAGAAAACGGTTTTAAAATTATTTTTGAATGGAACAACCGCTCCTTACCCCAGAAATATTGAAAAAAAAATTGTGATTTGCGGAGAATAATCATTATATTTGTCGCAAATAATGCGGAGAATAGCAAATGAATATTACAAAATACATATATCAATATGAAGATTGGCCAAATTTTATTTGGGATATTAAAGAAATATCCAATTTATTGGCAGAAGTAAGAAATCAACAAGGTCGATTGATTGGCAAAATGGAATCTTTGGGTTTTAATTTGCAGAATGAGGCTTACCTTGAAACGTTAACAATTGATATATTAAAATCAAATGAAATCGAAGGTGTTGTTCTAAATAAAGAAGAAGTTCGTTCATCTATTGCTCGAAGATTAGGAATTGATGTTGGAGGTTTGCCACCAATCAATAGGAATATTGAAGGAATTGTTGATATGATGTTTGATGCGACAAAGAATTTCGATAAAGCTTTAACTAAAAAGAGATTATTTGATTGGCATTATGCGATGTTTCCAATGGGAAGAAGTGGAATGTTTGAAATTGTTGTTGGAGATTGGAGAAAAGACTTAAAAGGTCCTATGCAAGTTGTTTCCGGTGCTTTTGGTAAAGAAAAAGTGCATTATGAAGCACCGCCGGCAAAAGTGATGGACAGCGAAATGGTAATATTTTTAGATTGGTTTAATAGTAAGACGGATATCGATTTGGTGTTGAAAGCAAGTATTGCGCATTTATGGTTTGTAACGTTACACCCTTTTGAAGACGGAAACGGAAGAATAACCAGAGCGATTACCGATATGCTACTTGCTCGTTCAGATGGGCTTTCTCAAAGATTTTACAGTATGTCATCTCAAATACAAAAAGAGAGGAAATCATATTATAGTATTCTTGAAAAAACACAAAAAGGCAAACTTGATATTACTGAATGGATTAATTGGTTTTTGAATATCCTGCAAAAAGCCATAACAAATTCCGAAGATACGCTTGCGTTGGTAATAAATAAACATAAATTTTGGAATACTTATGGAAGCGAAATAAAAAACGAGAGACAAAAAAAGATATTAAATATCTTATTAGAAGGATTTGCAGGGAATCTAACAACATCTAAGTGGGCTAATATTTCCAAATGCTCGCAAGATACTGCATTGCGCGATATACAAGATTTGATTGATAAAGGTATATTAATAAAATCAAATTCGGGAGGAAGAAGCACTAAATATGAATTAACAACCGAATAAAAATGCACTACAACAGTGTATAAATCATAAAGAATTTATACGCAAACCAATAGGCAGAAGCAAATAAATGAGACAGGTTCTTTTTCTTGTTGTTTATAATATATCGAATTCATAATATTGGCAAAAGTAATGCAATTTTCTCCGCTTAATATAGGAATATTCCCATATAGTTCCGATAAAATAATTTATATTCATATTAGTTTATTAATGTTTATTGGATAATAGTTCCATTAAAAAATGATTTGACAAGAATAGCAAAGATTGGATAAATGGCAGAGCATATATATAGTATCATTACAGGGACAGGTAAATATATACCGGCGCGGAAAATTACAAATAATGATTTTCTTACTAATGAGTTCTACGAATCGAGCGGTAAAAAACTGGACAAGGATAATAAGGAAATCATTGAGAAATTTCTGGAAATTACAACTATTGCCGAGAGACGTTATGCACCTGATGATTTATTGACTTCCGATATTTCTTTCTTTGCCGCAGAAGAAGCAATAAAATCTGCCGGTATTGATAAGGAAGAACTTGATTATATTATTGTCGCTCACAATTTTGGTGATGTTAGGGCTGACAACAGGCAGTTGGATATTGTTCCCAGTATTGCCGCCCGTGTGAAACATAAGTTGCAGATAAAGAATCCATATACCGTTGCTTACGATGTACCTTTTGGCTGTCCGGGTTGGTTGCAATCCGTTATTCAGGCAGACTATTTTATCAAATCTGGCGATGCTAAGAAAATCCTTGTTATTGGTGCAGATATACTTTCGCGTATATCCGACCCGCACGACCGCGACAGTATGCTGTATGCGGACGGTGCCGGTGCCGTTATTATGGAGGCAAAAGAAAGCGATACTCCGACAGGGATATTATCGCATATTACGCGTTCGGATACATTACTGTATTCCAAAATGCTGTATATGGGGAAGTCTTATAAAATCACCGAAAACAACAAAGATGATTTTTATTTGAAAATGAACGGTCGCCGCCTATATCAATATGCCCTTGAGAATGTGCCGCCTACAATTAAAATTGCTCTTGACAAAATCAATATGCACATAAGCAAAGTTAATAAAGTTCTTATACATCAGGCGAACGGCAAAATGGACGATGCAATTCTTAAACGGCTCTTTGCTCTATACGATATACAGGACATACCAACCGATATTATGCCAATGACTATATCTTGGCTGGGTAATTCCTCTGTTGCCACTATCCCCACACTGCTCGACCTAATACGAAAGGGTGAAATGGATAAACAGGAAATTAAGAAAGGCGACATAGCAATTTTTGCTTCGGTCGGAGCCGGTATGAATATCAATGCTATTGTTTACAAAGCATAAATAGTGGTTTAATACATTATTAAGTCAGCATTATTGTTAGGCAAATAAATTGTATTAACATCTAAGTATTTGCAATATTCTATCTAATAGATTTAGTTTCTGCTTAATAAACTGCAACTGAATTTTTTTTGCTTTTCTCTGTAACTTTTCTTACATTTGGAGTGTCTATATAAAAAAACACAAATGTAAACACAATGAAAAGCCCTGTTTGTCCCCCTTTGGAGGGGGTTAGGGGGTGGGTTACCATGCAGACACCCAGTACATTATACACCTTAACCGCATTCTTCAGGGTGCGGTTGCCAGCCACGGCAATATCTATGTAGTCCCCGGCGGGGTTGGGCGTGATACGCAGTTCCGGGCTTTGGCTTTGCTCTGCCGCAGATGTCGTGGGGCGTGTCCATTTATATACCCAGTTATACCCGCCACTAACAGCAAAAGCTATATTCGGACCAGGAACTCGTATTATTCTGATGTGTAAAGGACTCATCGGTTTATCTAAAAATTCGGTATGAAGCCAATGTTTACCGCCGTCAAAAGTCATTAACATTAAATTTTCGATACTACCGCAAAAGCCGAAGTTTTTATCATAGAACTGCACGGGACCTAAATAGTAATTTAAATAGTTTGTGTCCCTCTGTTTTGTCCATGTTTTACCACCGTCTGTAGTATGGTGGATTAATTGAAAGGGGGTGTCTATGCCGGCGGAATCTTTTGTCCGTCTATTACCGGAAGTCCAACCTATATTTTCATTAAGAAAGTGCCTATAATAACCACCTGGATGCGGAACCGTATACCAACTTGTCCAATCATTGTATATTTTCATTATATTGTATTTGTAATTCCCTTTGCTGTCAAGGTAGGTTACATTAGCCATAATTAAGTCGCGATTAACCATTTGGAAATTATTAATATTCAAAGGCAGGTCTAATATAGGGGTTTCGAACCATGTTTTACCTCCGTCTCTGGTTTTCCATAATTTATAATCCTTAGCGCTTTCAGGTAAAGGTTTGCCTCCGAAAATAAAGCCGTCCTTTTCATCATACATAATAACAGTCCCAAATGTAACGGAAGTATCAATACGAAAAGATTCCCAAGTTTCGCCGTTATCAGTTGAGCGTATGACAATGCCGGAATCTCCCACAGCAATAAACAATTTTTTATTCGGATAAGAAAAAGAAAATATTCGCGGTCGCGTTTTTATTACCGTATCAATATAAACGTTTTTCCATGTTTCACCACCGTCTGTAGTCCGTTTTACCAAGTAACCGTAAGTAATATTACCATTTTGATATAGTTGCATACAATTCAAAGTATCAATACATTGGAAATCGACGACCGAATTAAATCGTTTAATACCATTTTTATCATCACTAAGAGTCCATTTGCCGAAGTCCTGAGATTGAAGAACAGAAGAAAAAATAAATATGAAAAAAAATGTTGTTAATATTTTCATAATGAGTCCTATTTAAATTTTGTTATACTACTCCAACGGGAATTTTATAATTTCACAAACTTATACATCTTGCTACCGCTCCGTACAAAATACACACCCGCCGCCAAGCCCGACACATCAAGCCGAATATGTCCCCCTTCGGAGGGGGTGCCTGCGGAGCAGGCGGGGGAGGACAAAACAGTATTGCCCAGCACGTCATACA
>Ga0256846_1000730_pt1 | contig 12150 bp, 7 predicted proteins | sample TevniametaG_FD_189098 | JGI IMG/M metagenome (GOLD analysis project Ga0256846, IMG submission 189098) | Tube worm associated microbial communities from hydrothermal vent at the East Pacific Rise, Pacific Ocean - Tevnia | ecosystem: Host-associated > Annelida > Integument > Unclassified ...
AGTATACTTTACGTGCCGCGTAAAGAAAGTCCACTTTCTTAGCGAATTAAGGTTTTCAGTACACAATCTTGGAGAGCGATTTAATTCAGATTAAACCGCTCTCCATATCCCTAATTCCTAGAAAGTCCTAAATCCAATCAACACATTATTGGATACTATTCGTATCAAATGCTATATGTTTATTAGCCTTTTGGATTGCCGTAAAACTTCAATTTGTGTATAAGCGTCTTAAAATCTGCAATTTGTATCTTTGTAAAAACTTTTCCATACGTAAGTCTGTATCAAAGTGTTATAGATGTCTGCACAAGATTAGTTGGGGCTGATGTCTTCACTACCCAAGTTAGTGCCCAAGTCCAAGTATCATTGATGCCTGCGGCTATTCTCGTTTCAGTGGTTCTGTCGAACCTGGATTTAAGATATAAGGTTTAGCTTTCAAGGGATTTATTTCTAGCGAAGTTATTAGTGGACAGCTGTTCATGAAAATGCCGATAGGGAGGCTGATAGTCATAAATTAATACTTAAAAGTATTAATACTTGACAAATATAGTTTTTGCTGTATACTCCCTTGTTAGAGTTATAGGTTTATTACACTAACCTCCCTCCCCCATGCTTAGTAAAAGCTAGGTGCCTTTGCGCACCTAGCTTCTTTTTTATAAGCCGGTAATGTAACTTGTTTCTTAAAACTCACTTTTGGAATTATCGAATAACTTCAAATGGACTATATCGCCATACCTGCGTATTTCGCCATAGCGACGAAAAAACAACTTGACAAATGCAGTTTATACGTTATACTTACTTTACTTGTGGCATTGTTTTGCCCCCTCCCATACTTAATGGAAGCTATGTGCCTCTCCAGCACTTAGCTTCTTTTTTTCAAAAAATTCAATAAAGTTTACCAAAAAACTCTACGCACGACGTTACAGCAAAAGAGGAGTCTACTTTTTTTCTAGCTTTTCCTAAAGCTTGCTGTAAGTATTCCCAAGGCGACTAGATATTTACTGCAAAGCTAGCCTCTGTCCCCAAAACAACTACTTACTTACCAGTCAGTCATAAAAACTAAAAATAAGCCTTGTGGTACTTGACAAGTGTAAAACAGAGACTATAATTACGCCTAAATATAACTGACCGGTCAGTAAGTTAGCTCCGGTCGGATGATTTTTCGCTAATAAACTATGTGAAAGTTGAAAACTGTGAGAGGAATTCGATGAAATCTAAAACTCAGGAAAGAAAACCGGCAGAGGTGCGCCGCTTTGAAATTCTCCATGCTGCAAAGGAGCTTTTCACCAAACGCGGTTTCTTTAGCGTAAGCATGGATGAAGTTGCCGCAAAAGTAGGTATCTCAAAAGCCGCGGTCTACCTTTATTTTAAGAGCAAAACAGAGTTGTTTCTTGGAATGGTACATCAGGGCATAGATAAGCTGTTTTCTGAAATGGAAAGCGTTTTCTTAGACCCTGCCAACGACACTTTTGAAAAAAAACTGCGCGCCGCAAACAAGGCTCAGCAAAAATATGCTCCTATTTTTAAGACAACTCAGGAACTTTTGAACACCGGTCTGCCCGACGGTGAATTCCCGCCGAAGATAGTTAGTGAATTTATGCGAAATATACACGTCCGCAGAGAGAGGATTTTGGAACTTTTGACCAATTTATTTGCACAAGCTCAACGGCAGGGCGAGGTTAGAGACGATCTCTCAGCTAGGGAGTTGGCAAGGGTTTTCGGTGTTTACGGGATGCTGATGAGCCGTTCGGAGATATCTTATGAAACGGCAAGAGAGATTCTTTTTAGCGGAATTCTTGCCAAGAAAGATAAGTGATGGTTTTAGGTCGCCTTCCGAGAACATTTGACAGAAGTTTAGCTAAGGATATGTTAAACCACAAAGCACACAAAGCTCTCAAAGCAGGGAGGAAATCCAGTTTTTCACTAAATCTTAGTAGTAAAAATCGAAATAATTACATATGCAAAAATTTCAAGGAGGTAATAGCGTGAAAACCTTTAGGTGGCCGGCGGTAATCATGTTTGTAGCATTGATTATCTCAACACCGGTCGTTAGCAATGCAATCACATACAACCAAGCCTTGCAAATGGCGTTCCGCAACAATCCGGGTTTGAGCATAGCCGACTTAGGCGTTGCCGAATCGGAACAAAAGCTTACAGAAGCTAAATCGAGTTTTCACCCTTCGGTAAAGTTCTCAGCTTCCTATACCCGTCTGGGAACCGTTCCCATGAAAAAGGTTGAGGTTGCCCCGGGGGTTAAACTTGATTTGCCTATGGGAGCGGCGGATAACTACAAGGCTGGTTTTGCAATAAACGCGCCAATTTTTTTAGGCGGCAAAAGGCTGTTTGGACTTGAAATGGCTGAACTTGGGGTAGATGCAGCTGTTGAGAAGGCCATGACGAGCCGTGCAGACTTGCACTCAAAGGTAACCACCGCTTTTTACGGTCTTATGCTTGCCGAAGAGTCAGAAAGAATTGCAAGACTTAACCTAAGCAGAACTCAGGAGCAGCTTAAGGAAACTAAGGCACGCTGGAAGGTAGGTTATGCCTCTCCGCTTGACCTTAAGCAAGATCAGGTTGCCCTTTCACAGGCTAAAGCGGCATTAGTTCAAGCAAAGAACAAAACCTTACGTGCCAGACAATTCCTCAATATGGTTATAGGGCGTCCGCTTAGCGATTCCGTAAGTGCGCAAGGTTCGCTTGATGTAAAATATGAGAAGCTATCTGTAGATTCTTTGGTTGAGCGGGCGCTTGATATACGTCCTGAGGTATCGGCTTTAGGCAGGGCGGCGAAGATAGCGAAACTTTCTTTAGATATGGCACGCTCCAGTTATTCTCCTTCGGTCGTCTTTATAGGTTCGCCTTCATGGAGCAACCCTGATCAGGCTTCAGGTGAAGGTTGGGGAAGTTCAATGGCTGCAACCATAGCTCTGGAATGGCCGCTCTACGACGGCGGTAAGGGGCTTGCAAAGGCCAGGGCCGCCGAAATTCAACTTAAAAAATTCAAGTACTCGAAGCTGCAAGCTGTTGATGGAATTGAACTTGAGGTTCGTCAGGCCTATGCCTCATGGGAAGAGGCCGCACAGCAGTTAATGGTTCAGCAAAACCTTGGCGCACAGATGGCTGAATTGGCATCCATGGCCACAGAACAATACAAAATGGGGGTTATAAGTTCCATGGATTATCAAAAAGTTATGCTTTCTAAAACTCAGGTTGAGCTTGCCAATTTGGCTTCGCGATATCAAATGATACTTGCAAAAGAAAAACTTGTAGCAGCCGCATGGCTGTGGGATGCAAAGACTCTGGAAGAGTTTAAGAAACCTGCCAGCAATAATGGCAAGGAGGACTAGAATGAATTTTGGATTGAAAGGAATATTCAAATCGGCAATAGCAGCTACATTCCTTGCATTGCTATTGGTATTTTCGGGTGGATGCAGAAAGCCTGCCGCTAAAATTAAACAAAAACCGCCAACTTCTGTAATAATTACTCATCCAACAAATAGAAATATTAGGCGCACTGTGCGTTTTTCCGGTCAGCTCAAAGGCTCGCGTGAGGTTATGGTTTTTCCTCCCATGCCTGGTAAGTTTATCGGTTACTCTCGTAGCGATGGCTCATACGTTTCCAAGGGCGCAACTGTCGCTAAAATAGACCGCGATATCCCTGGTGTTTCATATGAACCTGTTCCGGTTGAAGCTCCAATTTCCGGCAGATTCTTTTCTATGGGAATAAGCCCGGGTGAAGCAGTGCTTCCTCAGAAACCTATTGGAAGGATATCTGAAACCTCTCGCCTAAAGCTTGCCTTCAACATACCTGAAAAGTACGTGAATAATGCCAAACAGGGTTCTGCGGCTGAAGTCTACGTTCCGGCAATAGACCTTCATACCACGGGTAGGCTGTCGCGTATCTCAAGATTCGTAGACGCCCGTTCAGGCGGTGCGCAAGCTGAGGCTATGGTTTCCAACCCAGCAGGTAGAATTGCTCCCGGAATGCACGCTGAAATTAAGGTTGTGGTTGCTTCCAAAAAGGCGAAATTAGCTCTGCCTATTGACTGTATTTTAGGCCTTGAGAAAAAATTCGTCTACGTTGTTGAAAAAAAGCAGAAAAAAGACGACGCTCAAGCAGATAGGGGTGAACAAAAAATTGCCCTTAAACGTAACGTAGAGGTTGGGCTGGATGACGGAAAATTTATAGAAATTATCTCCGGCCTTGAGCCTTCAGATGAGGTGCTTTATGTTGGGCAGCGTATAGTTGACGAAGGTGGCGCCATAAAGGTAAACGATGTCTATACACCTGCGGAGGATTAAGGATGACTAAAATAGCTATAAAGCGTCCGGTTCTTACGGCTGTAGTTTTTGCCGTCGTAATTCTATTCGGTTTCATTTCGCTCTCCCGTCTGCCTATTGATTTTCTTCCTGACGCTACCTGGCCTCAAATTACAGTTATCACGCCGTATATTGGTGCTGCTGCAGAGGATGTTGAAAAGAATGTTTCTGAACCCTTGGAGGAAGCCTTTTCAAACGTTCCTGAGGTCAAGAAGATACGCTCTGTATCTCAGGAAGGTATCTCTACTATCTACGTAACTTTTGAGTTTGGTAAGGACCTTGCAGAGGCTGCGAACGAAATGCGTGATCGCATTGACTGGGTAACAGCCAAATTCCCTGATGGTGTGCAAGATCCTGTCCTTTTCAAGTTCAATACCGCTCAGATACCAATTATTGAATACGCCGTTGTTTCATCAGACCCGCGTATCGACTTGCAGCAGTTGATTGACAATAAGCTCATCAACGACTTCAAACGCGCTTCAGGTGTAGGTAACATAATGGCAATCCACGGTGGGGCAAAGCGGGAAATAACCGTTAACATCGACAGGGTAAAGTTTGAGCAATCGGGGCTAAACATGCGCTCCATTGCAAAATCACTTGCAGCCTCAAACATAAATTTTCCTGTAGGCGAAGTAAGGCAAGGTCGTCAGAAGCTAACCCTGCGTGTGCCTGCTGAGTTCAAAACAGTTGAGGAAATTCGTCAGGTTCCGGTGGGCTTTTCAGGGAAACAGGTAATTAGGCTTGGCGACATTGCCGATGTTCGTGAAAACATGTATAAGCGTTCGGTTGCCTTGCGGGCAAATGGAGAAAACGGCTCTTTTCTAATTCTGCAAAAACGCTCTGGCGCAAATACCGTCCAAACGGTTAAGAATGTTGAAAAAACTGTAGCCGAAATCCAGAAACAATACCCTTATCTTTCCTTTACAACAGTATTTAACTCCGCAGAGATAATATCAACATCCATTAACAATCTGTTGCGCACCCTTGCTATAGCCTTCATCTTAGTCGTAATTATCTCATTCCTGCTTTTGGGCAATACGTCAGCAGGTTGGATAACCTCAATTACAATTCCAGTATCTCTTATAGCGGCCTTTATATACCTCTACCTTTCTGGAGGAAGCATCAACATTATATCTCTCTCCTCCTTAGCGATTACCATAGGAATGGTGGTAGATAATGGAATTGTGGTTTTAGAAAACATCTTCCGACAACGTGAACGCGGTAGAGAGCCTAAGTCGGCTGCCGAATGGGGCGTTAAGGAAGTTGTTCAAGCAGTACTAGCTTCTACCCTTACAACAGTCGCCATCTTTATTCCCTTCCTGCTTGTCAAAGGATTTATAGGCATTTATTTTAAGGAATTGGCCTTTTCTGTACCAATTATTCTCTTCGCTTCACTTGCTACAGCGGTTACCCTTACGCCAATGCTGGCTTCGCGTTTTCTTAAGATGTCTGCTAAAAAGACCAAAAAGGGCAAAACGCCATGGCTGCAATGGATTCCCAACGGTTTGGAAAAACTGGGAAAATACTACAGGCGTATGCTCGCATGGGCGCTTTCTCATCGCTGGGTTGTTGTAATTTCAGCCGTTGTTCTTTTCGCAGGAGGTATGGGACTTTTTAAGACCATTCACACTTCCTTTATGTCAAAGGGGTCATCGCCTTTCATTGAAGGCAGTGTAGTTATGCCTGCAGGAACCAATTTTCATGTTACCGATTCCGTCAGTGCCTATGTAGAAAAGCAAATTAGGGAAAAGTATGATAATGAAGTAGCAGATATACTGGTTATGGCAGGTGACGGAGGGGGCGCTCAAATGATGGATGAAGTTGGCTCAAAAATAGAATCAAAGCTCTATCTTACCCTGAAAGATAATCTGACGCGGTCTGATGAAGAGATTGCCAACGATATAAACCAGAGTTTTTCAAACCTACCCGGGGTTAAAAAATGCTACTTTGCAGTTCGTCACGGAGGTCCAAGCGGAAAGGGTAAGGCGATAAGTATTGAGGTGTACGGTCACGATCTCAATCTTACCGATAGTCTGGCGGCAATAATAGCAGACGACCTTGAACAAACCCCAGGCTTTGTTGGCGTAGAGCTTAGTCGTGAGTCTTCACGTCCTGAACTATGGCTTGAAATCAATAAAGAAAGAGCCTATGCATATGGACTTACTCCGGTTCAAATAGGCGCCTATCTTAGAGATATAACTCAGGGCAAGGCGGCAACTGAGATAGATTTTAACGGTGATAAGCTTGAGGTAACACTTCGTTTTGCAGGAGCTGACGACTGGTCACAGCTTGACTTTGAGTCAATTCTAATTCCAACACCTGCAGGTGGCGTGGTTCCTATTTCCAATCTTGTTCAATTCGTTCCGCATGAAGGCCCAATGTCTATTGAACGTAAGGAAGGCGAACGTTTGGTTAAGGTTGAATCCGATCTCTACGGCAAGGAACGGTCGCTTGGGCAAGCCCGAGCCTATATCAACGATACCCTGTTGGCTCAAAAAATGGGCGATTTACCGAATGGAGTCCGTATTGCTATTTCAGGTGACGCCGAGGAACAAGCGGAGTCTTTCAAATCGCTCTTCTTTGCCCTAATTGTTGGAATTGTACTGGTATTTTTGGTAATGGCTGCTCAATTTGAAAATTTCAGGGAACCCTTCATAATCCTCTTCGCCATACCCTTTGCCATGACCGGTGTTGCCATAGCCCTTGCTATCAGTGGAACAAGTTTCGGAGTTATGGCCTTTGTTGGAATGGTGCTTTTGGTTGGCGTAGTGGTAAATAACGCCATTGTACTCATAGACTACATTAACATGCTTCGCAGACGCGGTGAATCGATCCGTGATTCCATACTCAATGCCGGAGAACGACGTTTGAGACCGGTTCTTATGACTACCCTGACCACTGTATTCGGCCTTGCTCCTCTGGCCTTCCTTAACACCGAAGGTTCAGAAATGTGGGCGCCTCTTGGTGTAGCCGTTATTGGCGGATTGCTGTTTTCTACCATGGTAACACTTATCTTTGTGCCGGTTCTCTACAGCGGGTTTGAAGCCCGTGCAGAACGTCGCAGGCAGAGAAAGGAGCAGAAAGGTGTCTAAATCTAACTCTAAACAGCAGGCCTTGTTCAATAAACTGCAGACTGTAGATATCGGCTACCCGCTGCGTCAGACAGCGGTTCACAAAATCAAGGAGAGTTGACATGAACGTAAAAACTCAGTACAAATTACTTGCAATAACATTTGACGCATCGCTTGAAGAGCAGCTTCATAGCCTTCTTCAAGATGCAGGTATAGATAACTATGTAAAAAGTAACGGCTATCTTGGCAAAATGCGTGGCTGTCGTTTGATGGACGACAACACCTGGCCCGGACACTTTATGCGCTATTTGGTTCAGGTTAGTCAAGATGAGTTGAATGAATTAAAACCCTTGCTTGCTGGGCTTGCTGAAAAGTACAGCGAGGAAGGATTCAGGGTACTTGTTCTACCCGTGGAGGAAGTAATATGAAGACAAGAACATACACCGCTATGCTTTTAATTACAGGACTGCTGTTTTCAGCTCCCTTGTTTGGTTTTGCGCTAAAGTTTGCCCCGGCCGGTGGCGCTGTCTGGGTGCTTGGCAAACAGATTGACGAAAGCAAAACAGGTTTTGTAACCGGCGCAAGTCTTGAACTTGAAGTATGGAAGGGCTTTGACTACGGTTTCCGTTACCTTTATTCAAATGTGGATGTAGTAATGCCCAATAGCTTTATTGCAGATACCGCTGTTAAATCGGTTGACGCTAAGCTTGTTCACCAGTCTTTTGCCTTAACCAACAGCTGGTCACCGGGTTGGAAATGGGTAGACCCCTATGTTCGCGGCGCAATGGGGCTTTATTCTTGGCGCTTGCTTGATGGTGAGGATAGTCTCTTTAAGCATACTATCATAAACAAAAAAGACACAACGGTAAATGAGCTTAAGGCTACATCGTTCGGACTAAGTGTAGGCGGCGGTCTGCGTATTTGGCCAACGGAATGGATTGGTCTGCGTCTTGGTGTTGACTATGATCTTATTTTTTCTGAAGATAAGAAGAAGTTTGGTGAAACGGATGCTAATGAAAACTTACTTCGGGCCGGCGGCGAAGTGATTTTTAGGTTAGGCTTAAGGTAAAATTAAGCATTTCACATACAAACTAAAAGGCCGATTCTCAAAATCGGCCTTTTAGTCCTTGTAACTCCACCAATATCTGAATCAAATTAACACAAAGAACACAAAACGCACAAAGTTACGGAGGGGGATGTGGAGTGGAGTTAGGACAGAAAGGGATAAAGGGCACCTTTCCCTTAATCCCCTCCCCCTAGTGCTTCGCACTTCCCCCTCCACAAAGGGAGGGGGAGTTTTGGTTGACCCAAAACTCCCAAGGTCACGCTGAAAGCGTGGATAGTTCTTGTTCATAAAATAATCTAAAGGATATGGAGTTTACAAAGTAAACTCCTAAAGCCACGCTGAAAGCGTGGATAGTTCTTGTTCATAAAATAATCTAAAGGATATGGAGTTTACAAAGTAAACTCCTAAAGCCACGCTGAAAGCGTGGATAGTAGTAAGTATATATTTGTATGACTTTACTCAATGTGAATCTTGATTGAGCAGCAGAGCTGACTAAAATGTCCTATGGGTTTAAGTGTCGATACATCGGTTCAGTACCTTAAGGGCATAGGTCCCAAACGGGCGGCACGCCTTGAAAAATTGGGCATAAGGACTATAGAAGATTTGCTTTTCCACATCCCGCATCGCTATATTGACCGCTCAAAACCTATTCCAATATTGCAGGCTGAAATTGGCGCTCAAGCCACTTTTGTTGTTAAGGTAATGGGTTCAAGCTTTCGAAGAACCCGTAGAGGCCCTGTGGTTCAAATATTGGTATCCGATAAATCGTCTCAGCTGTATGCGGTTTGGTTCAACCGTCCTGATTTAGCCTCTAAGTTCAAACCCGGGGAAAATATCCTTTTGTCTGGACAGGTGAGCTTTTACGGTCAACGGCAGATGGTTAATCCATTTTTTGAGAAACTTGACGAACATCCTAATTTTTTTGAACGTGCCATTTTCTCAGTCTATCCTCTTACCGAAGGCCTTGCCGCATGGGAGCTAGGCAAGGCTGTAAATAAGGCGCTTGACGCGGTGGATGATATTCCTGAAACCCTGCCGCGCGATATTATGTATTGGCGCAGGCTCCCCGGAATAAAAGACGCCCTTTGCAAAATTCATCGGCCAGCTAAGATGCAAGACCTTAATGACGCCTTAAAAAGGTTGCGTTATGAAGAGTTATTCTACTTTCAGCTTCTTATTGCCTTGTACAGACAGGGAGAGAATGAACAGCCAAGCCAAGCATTACAGGTAGATAAAGTCCTCATGGAACAATTTGAGAAAATTGTCGGTTTTGAATTCACAAGGGGACAAAAAAAGGCTATTGAAGATATATGTTCAGATATTGCTAAACCAAAAGCTATGCACCGGCTTCTACAAGGTGATGTTGGTTCAGGCAAAACCGTTGTTGCTATCTATGCGATGACGGCTGCTATAAGTTGTGATTCCATGAAACATAGGTCTAAATCCGAATCTGTAGTAATTAAATCATCCCTTGCAGAAACCTATAATATGCAGGCGGTTATAATGGCGCCTACAGAAATTCTTGCAGAGCAACATTACGCCGGCTGGAGAGAAAAATTAGAAGCCCTTGGAATAAAATCCGTTCTTCTTACTGGAAGTATGAAGGCCAAGGAAAAAGCCAGCGTTAGAGAAGCGATTGCAGCCGGAGATGCAGGTATCATATTCGGGACGCATTCCCTTATTCAAGAAAATGTGGTTTTCAAGAATTTGGTGCTTGCGGTAGTTGACGAACAGCATAGGTTCGGAGTAATGCAAAGGGCAGCCTTGGCTGAAAAAGCTGAGCTAAAGCCTCACGTTTTAGTTATGTCGGCTACCCCCATACCACGAACCCTTACCCTTTCCTACTACGGTGATCTTGATATATCTGTTATTCGCGAAAAACCTTTGGGACGGGGAAAAAGAACAACCCGAATTGCCTATGATTCACGCAAGAAAGGTGTTTATAAATGGTTGCAGGAAAGCTTGCAAAGGGGCGAACGTGCATTTGTTGTATGTCCATTGATTGAGGAAAGCGAAAAGCTTGAACTTTCAAGTGCCAAACAGACCTATGATGAGCTTTCTACCATACTCAAGCAAAATAAAATTGCTCTGGTTCACGGTAAAATAGCTGCCGCCGAACGCAGCCGAATTATGGAAGCTTTCAGGCTCGGTGAAATAGACCTTTTGGTTTCAACAACAGTAATAGAGGTTGGAGTAGATATCCCTGAGGCCACTATTATGATAATTCGCCATCCAGAACGCTTCGGCTTAGCCCAGCTTCATCAATTGAGAGGCAGAATAGGCAGAGGCACGCGACCGGCAACTTGCGTATTGCTGTTACCCTCAACTTTAAGCGTAGAGGCAAAGTCGCGGTTGGAATTTTTTGCATCCGTAGAAGATGGTTTCAAGCTTGCAGAAGAAGACCTACGCATTCGTGGCCCAGGCCAAATTATGGGTACGCGACAGCACGGGCTTCCCGATTTGAAAATTGCCGACCTTATTCGCGACAGAGAATTGATGCTTCAGGCCAGAGAGGACGCTTTCAGGATAATTGCAGACGACCCGAAACTTCACAAGTATCCTGAATTAAAGGATGTTATATCACGCCGCTATCCGCATTCCATGGAATTTCTTAGTATCGCCTAAGTTGGTATTACTCTCCACGCCGTAGGCGTGGCTTTGGGAGTTTACTTCTTTTAGTCGTAACTCCACCTGAAATATTAACCACAAAGTACTCAAAGATCACAGAGTTATAGTCTGAAATTATCTTCGTTAGGAATAAAAAACTCCACAGAGCTGTAATCTGGAATCCCAGTTAGTAGGTACGAAACCTTTCAGGATGAAGACTACGATCCCTTCCCTTGATGGGAGGGGATCAAGGGAAGGAAATTCTGCCTTGAAATATAACAAACACTTGACAAGTTTGTTTAGTTGCATAAGCTGAAAATAAAGGAGGTTACAGTGCGCAAACTTCTCGCAGGCATTCTTATAATTGCATTTTTTACCGGATGCGGGCTGCTTTCAAAGAACAAAAAAGGAAACGGCTCAAGTGAACTTGAAAAGTGGGACAAGCTGCTGGTTCTTGACTACTCAGGAACATACGACGTAGTTGGTCAGGACTATGAAGCCAAACTTACAATTAAGCACGCGGATGAACATGTTTACCGTATGAGGTGGGTAAGTTCTGATGTAGATGACATCGATGACACGCTTTTTGCCTTTGGTGTGGAAAACGACGGCTACCTTGGGTTCGTCGATTCCGATTCAGGGGATGAATGGGGAATAGTTGGCGTATACAAACGTCAAGGCGACAAGATTACAGGTTTGTGGGGACTAATCGAGGGCGATTTAGTGTTAGCGCAGTGCTCACCCGGTGTCGGCAGAATGCCCCTTTCTTACCCAAACATCGAAGGTCGCTGGAAGGTTAATCATTTGGGTGTCAAGAATCCATACACCTTCTTTATGACTATTGAGGAAAACGGTAACACCTGGGTGATTTCGCAAGAGTCTGAAGACGGCTTCATTCGTGTAGGCATGGGAATGAGTGTTGACCAGATTTTGATAACTTGTTTCGGTATGATGGATTCAAAGATAATTACGGTCTATACAATAGATGGCGACAAACTTTATGGCCGATGGGCTTATCAGTGGGTTGAAAATGAAAGCAATAGGCTAAATTTTGAAACTGGTACAGAGGTTGCAAACAGGCAGAAAAAG
>Ga0256846_1000731_pt1 | contig 12148 bp, 11 predicted proteins | sample TevniametaG_FD_189098 | JGI IMG/M metagenome (GOLD analysis project Ga0256846, IMG submission 189098) | Tube worm associated microbial communities from hydrothermal vent at the East Pacific Rise, Pacific Ocean - Tevnia | ecosystem: Host-associated > Annelida > Integument > Unclassified ...
CTCTATTTAACCCGAAGTATCCATAATAACCAATTAACAAAAGGAGGAACTATGAAAAAAGTTTCAATTTTATTATTTGTTTTAGTGTTAACACTTTCCATGGGAATTTTCGGTACAAATCGGAAGATAGTAATTGACGGGTCAACAACAGTCGGACCTATTGCCAAAGCATTTGCAGAGTACTATATGGCTCTAAACAAAGATGTCAATATATCCGTAAGTGAGTCGGGAAGTGGGAACGGTGCCAAGAGTTTTATCAACGGTAAATGTGACATTGCGGATATGTCAAGATTTATGAAAGAGAAAGAATTCCAAGCGGCAGTCGCAAAAGGTATCAGTCCGGTTGTACATATTGTTGCACTTGACGGTCTCCCGATACTTGTACATCCGAGTAATCCTGTAAAAGAATTAAGTCTCAAACAGGTAAGAGATATTTATAAAGGGATAATAAGAAACTGGAAAGAGGTTGGTGGTCCGGACAGAAAGATAGTTCTTATAAGCAGAGATACTAACTCAGGTACATACGAAACGTTCAACAAGCTCGTTATGAAAAAACAAAAGATAGTTAAAGGATGTGAATATGTCGGAAGTAACGGTGCGGTCAAAGGTAGAATACAAAACACAAAAAATGCCATAGGATATGCCGGACTCGGTTTCGTTGACAGGACGGTTAAAGCACTTAAAATAAACGGAATTTATCCCTCGAAGAGAACCGTTATTTATGGGAAATATCCTATTGCAAGACCCCTCTTCATGTTCACGAACGGTTACCCGAAAATGGGAAGCCATTTATACAACTTTATTAGAATCTATTTAACGAAAAAGGGGCAGGAAATAGTAAAAAGAATCGGATTTATTCCGGTGACCGAATACAAGAAATAAAGTGGAAGAACAAGTTTATAAGAGTATTTTGATAAGTAAAGGGACTAACCGTTTTAAACGGTTAGTCTCTTATTTTACAAAGTTAGGATTTTTTTTGGTGACATCCGTCTCAATACTTGCAGTTTTCCTTATAATTTTATTCGTTGCAAAAGATGCCATCCCCTATTTTAAAATACGTGGAATTAGTGAATTTTTTACAAGTATAAAATGGTATCCTGCATCCGATCAGCCGGAATTCGGAGTCCTTCCGATCATTTTCGGAAGTATCCTTGTTACAGTCCTGTCAACCTTAATATCGGTTCCGCTTGCATTATTCTCGGCATTCACCCTTTCCGATATTCTCCCTTTCTCCGCAAGACAAATAGTAAAACCGATAATTGAGATTATTGCTGCAATACCTTCTGTTGCATACGGATTTTTTGCACTCGTCATATTTGCCCCGTTTCTTCAGAAAAACGGCGGACATCTCCTCGGAATTACCGTTTGGATGATAGGAGTTCCGGTTTTAGGTGTTTTAACCATAATAATCGGACAGTCTATAGTTAACATTTTTTTTTCAAAACGATCGAAATGGTTTGGTATTCTTACATATTCTATTCTTATAATGTCCACACTTTTTATTTTATGCGAATTATTTTTAGTAGTATCAAAGATAAAAGTTGAAAGTGGAACCAATGCATTCAATGTGTCGGTTATTCTTGCTATCATGGCTCTTCCGACAATAGTCAGTGTTTCCGAAGATGCTCTGTTCTCAGCCGGAAGAGAGATACGTGAAGGTAGTTATGCTCTCGGTGCTACAAGAGCGGAAACATTACTGAAAATTGTTGTACCGGCTGTGAAATCAGGAATTCTTGCAGCAGTAATTTTAGGAATTATGAGAGCACTCGGTGAAACAATGGTAGTGTGGATGGCATCCGGAAACGCTGCACAAATTCCCGAACCTTGGTTTAACATAATGGAACCGATAAGAACATTAACCGCTACCATTGCGGGAGATATGGGTGAAGCCGACCATGTGACCGGATCGGCAAGATACCATGTTCTGTTTGCAATGGCTCTATTTTTACTTATTTTCTCGTTTATAGGAAACCTTGTAAGTGAATGGATAATATCAAATCAGAAAAAGAAACGGAGTAGATAGTGGACATAAGATCAAGAAAGTTATTAAACGGATTGTTTAGCGGATTCGGATTTTTTTCCATCTCGCTTTTAGCCGCCTCTCTTATAATAATTCTTACACCTATATTTGTAAACGGGATAGGAGCCTTTATATTCAAAGGGACAATTGAATTTCGAAAGTTTAACTTTGAACAATTTAACAGAGGGGAGAAAGAAGAATTATTTAAAGAGATAAACAAAGTTTCCAAATCAAGGATGTACATATACAACCTGATATCAAATTTTGAAAAACAAATTGAGAATGAAGAGCTCCCGAATTCGTATAAGTATGAAGAGGATCTCAGAGAAATAAAAACTTACCTGCATGAATTGATGGGTCCGTTTCCGAATGAATCCCCCCCTGTTATGATGAGGGATAGATACGGTGCAACGAGGTGGGAAAAAGCAAAGGAGATTCGAGATAGAATTCTTTTTGTTGAAAAATGGGACTATTCGATCAAGGAAAGTATGGGAAAAAAGGTCCTAACTCCGAGAATAAATGGTTTCAAAGGGACAACACTGGAACACCTTTTCCCATACCTTGAGAAGAATTTAAAAAAAATTACAGAACCTAAGCTCACATTTTACTGGAACTTCTTTTCCGACAAATCATTCGATTCTCACTTGTTTGGAGGAATAGGACCGGAACTTCTCGGAACTTTATATCTCGTGCTCGGAACAATGATATTTGCAATTCCTATTGGAATTATTTCCGCTATCTATCTCACGGAATTTGCAAAACCCGGAAAAATAATAAATTTTATTAATATATCAATCGGCACACTTGCAGGTGTTCCCAGTATCGTTTTCGGCTTGTTCGGACTTGCATTCTTTATTATGACGGTAAAAGTATCCGACTCAAAAAGTGTACTTGCAGGATCACTAACACTCGCACTCCTCGTACTTCCTACAATAATCAGAGCATCCGAAGAAGCATTAAAATCAGTACCGAAAACATATAAAGAAGCAGCATTAAGTTTGGGAGCAGGAGAAATATTTACTATCTTCAGAGTAATACTTCCGGCTGCACTTCCCGGAATATTAACAGGGATAGTTATTAGTATGGGACGTGCCGCAGGAGAAACGGCTCCGATTATTTTCACCGCCGCAGTAAGTATCGGGAATCCGTTAAAACTTTTTGAGACACTATCACAGCCTACTCCTGCTTTGTCATGGAATATTTATAATCTCGTAACAGAACACGAATCCGTAGAATCAATCAGGCATGTTCAATACGGGATGGTATTTGCTCTGGTACTTCTTGTCCTTGCCCTAAATCTTACGGCAATAATTATGAGAGCAAAAATCAGTAAAAAACTTAGAGGATAAACAGATGATTTATAGTAACTCACCAAAACCGATTGCGGTTTTAAACAAAAAGAAAAAAAATTCCCCTTTAAAAAGGATTCACATTAAATCGGAAAAATTTTCAGTTTTTTACGGTTCAAACGAAGCCGTTAAGAAAATCGACCTTAACATTCCCGAAAAATCCGTTACGGCAATAATAGGACCCTCCGGCTGTGGGAAAAGTACATTTCTCAGAGCCGTGAACAGGATGAATGACCTCATCCCTTCCTGTCATACATCCGGTAAGCTGTTTTTTAATAATGAAGAAATATATAGTCCTCTGGTAGATACTGTCCTCCTTAGGAAAAGGATCGGAATGGTTTTTCAAAAACCTAATCCTTTCCCCAAAACAATTTTTGACAATATTGCTTTCGGTCCCTCGCTTCATTCAACCGGAAGAAAGGACAAACTCTACAACATAGTTGAAGAGAGTCTGAAAAAAGCAGCTCTATGGGATGAAGTTAAGGACAGATTAAATCAAAATGCTCTCGGTCTGTCAGGCGGACAACAACAGAGATTGTGTCTTGCAAGAGCTCTTGCAGTTGAACCTGAAATCCTCCTTATGGATGAACCTACATCGGCATTAGACCCCAGAGCAACAGAGAGAATTGAACAGCTCATAGACGAATTAAACGGAAGATACACAATTTTGATTGTAACACACAACATGCAACAAGCAGCAAGAGTTTCAAACGATATTGCTTTTTTTTACGAGGGTGAATTAATAGAGTTTGCTCCCACTGTAAAACTCTTTACAAAACCTGAGAAAAAAAAGACCGAGCAGTATATAACCGGAAGATTCGGTTAAGGAGTAATAATGGCATTACATTTGGAAAAAGCGATCAAAAAACTTACCGGTGAACTAATACAACTCAGTTCACATGTCGAAGAAAGTGTTAAACTATCCATAAAATCTCTTATTTATAAAGATATTGAACTTGCAAAAAGGGTCATTAAAGATGACGAGATAATTGACCGAAAGGAGATTGACATTGAGGAAGAGTGCTTAAAAATATTTGCACTTCATCAACCCGTTGCTATTGACCTGAGACGACTTGTAACAATTCTAAAGATCAATAACGACCTTGAAAGGATAGGAGACCTGTCACAAAATATCAGCAAAAACGTATTGAGGATATTATCATCATCAGTCTTTGTCGAAGGTTTTGACATTGGTAAAATCTGTAACTCGGTACAATTAATGGTAAAAAAAAGTATCGACTCAATCTCTTCGGTTAACATAGAAAAAGCAAGAGAAATACTAAAAATGGATGATATAGTCGATGAGCAAAATTCAACTCTTTATAATGAAATGATAAAAAAAATAAAAGAATCGCCGGAAAAGATGGAAATCTTAATTCAATACATCCACATTATAAGACACCTTGAAAGGATAGCCGATCATACAACAAACATAGCGGAAGATATAATATACATGATTAAGGGCGAGATAGTACGCCATCAGCAAACTCAAACCGATAAAAAATGAACTTTTGGTATAAATCTCCGTTCTAATAGAATAAGGAAGTTTAAACGGAGGTTGACATGAAGAAAATAATTGTTTTAATATTTTTAATGTTTTTTGCAGGGTCTGTTTTTTCAAAAACAACTATTAATGCAGACGATGTTATAAGAAAGATCAACTCAGGAAAAGAAGTTATTTATTCAAACACAATTATTAGAGGTGACTTGGATTTTAGAAAAGTTGACGAGAAGACACTGAATAAAGGATTCTTCAGTAATAACAAGACATATACAATCCATGTTCGTGTCCCTTTAAGATTCTCAAACTGTACTTTTGAAGGAGAGGTTATCGCCTACTTCAGCGATGATATTGATAATGAACTTTACAATGTAAAATTTCATGAAGACGCACTCTTTTCAAATTCCGTTTTTAAAATGAGAGCGGCTTTTAAATATGTAAAATTTACGGAAAACTCCGATTTTATCAAAAGCGTTTTTTACGGAGAAGCTCTGTTCAAATATACTACATTTAACGATGCCGTTGTTTTCGCAGGGTCGGTATTCAAAAAAGAAGCGAATTTTAAATACACGAAATTTAAAGATGATGTAGACTTCTCCAACTCCGAGTACAAGAGAGTTGCAAATTACAAGTATACCGATTTTAGTGAAAAATCAATTTTCACCAACTGCATTTTTCGGGATGATGCAAACTTTAAATATACAAAATTTCCGAGAAAAGTTATGTTCGAAGGATCAAAATTTCTTCACGAAGCAAATTTTAAATATGCTCGCTTCAAAAGAGGTGTAAGTTTTAAGAATACCAATTTCGATGATGATGTGAATTTCAAATATACAAAATTCAGCGACGATGTAAACATCAAAAATACAAAATTCAACGGGGATATTAATTCCAAATATGCAAAAGTGAACGGACAATCATTCACAAAATATCTTTTAAACAATAGATAATAAAGCAATCAAGGAACGGAGATTAAAATCTCCGTTCCATATTATTTTATCCGTTATTCCAAATCTTTTACTATACTGATATAATATAAGTATGAGAACCATAATTGCAGCAATAATATTATTTCTATTCCCCTTCGGACTAACAATACCCCAGGAAAACCTCAATTCCGATAAAAATTCTTTAGAAAAACCGATATCGGATTATTACAACGATGACAGCGATAATGGGTCTGCTTTGACTGAGTTTTTGTCTTCGGAACCGGATACATTCTCAAGAAAACATTATCAAAAAGTGCTAAAACCTCTTTCAGATAAAGATAAAATAAAATGGTCGTTTAAAATGGCTGATTCAGATATTTTTCTATGATAAAAAAATATCCTTGGCATTTTATTTTCCTCATATTTGTGATTTTTTCTCTTACAAATATTTTCCAAAAGATCCAGTGGAAAACCAGAACGGATAATATTGAATGGTCAGAGACATCAAGCGGAATAATTTGTAAGAATGCTCCGAAGGAGTCCGGAATAAAAAAAGGAGACATCCTTTTTTCCATCAATAAATATGTAATAAGAAATAGAATTGATCTTGCCAGAGTAATAGAAAAAAATGATATATGTATTTACGAAACAGAAAGAGACGATCTCTTAAAAAGATCTGTCATTAACATAAAATTCAAATATACACCGGCTTTTTATTACATTTTAGTACTTTCCGGTGTGTTAATGTTATTCATAACTCTTATGATACTTAACTTCAATCTGAAAACAGGAGAAGGGATTATAGTACCGAAAAACTTCTATCTCCTAAGCCTTACATTCTCGGGATTCATGATTTTCTCTCCTACCGGAACATACGGCTTCACTGATTTCGTCTTCTTTTTTCTTGACAGACTCTGCTTTGTCTTTTTCCCTGCACTCCTTCTCCATTTCTCACTATTTTTTCCTATTCGATCAACAATATTTAAAAAATTCAGATTAAAAATAATTTCCATATCAATATTCACTCCTCCGGCAGTAATTTTTTCATTGTATATGTATTTCCTTTTTTACAATATGATTAACCCTAACACCGGAATTATAATCTTAATAATAAACTATTTTAAAAAGATTTCATCTGTTTATTTCTTGCTTTATATAATCTTGTCAATACTCTTTTTTATAGTTTCCTCTCTAAGAATAATAAAAGATCAAGGTCAAAAAAGATTCTTAATGCCTTTAGTAGGGATTTTAACGGGGCTTCCTTCAATGATTGCATTTGTCTTTGTAGATTATTCTGAAGTACCTTTGGTTATACTTTACTTCTGTTTGTTAATTATTACATTTATCCCGTTATCAATCACATATTTTCTAAGTGGTAAAAGATACAGAGACATTGAAAATATAATAAAAAGAACCGTTTATCTTTCATCGGTTTTATTCTTCATCTTCGGTGTTTTCTTTTTTCTCGGTTTCAATATAGAGAGCAACAGACTTGTTGGTATTTTCTGGTCTATTCTTGCAATTATCACCGCAGGATTACTCTTCAGACCTATAGAAGGGACAATACAAGAATACTTTGAAAAATATTTTTTAAAAGGTACATTCCGTTTTAGGAAAAAACTTAAGGACCTCATTCAGGCTCTCCATTCGGAAAGGGATCTTGTTTCCCTTGCAAAAAACTTTCTGGCAACAATAGAAAGCGGTTTTCAGCTTAAAGATAGTAATCTGATAATATATGTCAAGAAAAATATGTTTATATCTTATCCTGAGAATAAAAAGGTCATTTTTTCTAAAAACTTTCTGAATGAGCTTATGAAAAATGAAAATTTGGTTTTCACAAAAAAAAATAATTTTGAACAACGATTCCCAAAAGATTTCAAAATAATGAAAGAAAAAAATTATTACCAGTTTCTTCCGCTCAGGACAAAGGAAAAACTTATAGGGTTTGTCGCTTTTGGGAAAAAAAACGATGATACTTTCCTTACAATTGAAGATTGGGATCTTCTTTACAGTATAACCAGACCTTTAGCACTTTCCGTTGAAAATGCTTCACTATATTCCGAACTTGAGTCACAATTTAACGAGATCAATATTTTAAAAGAATTTAATGATAACGTTATTAACAATATCAATATGGGACTTGTAGTTCTTACGAGACTGAATTTGATAAAAACGTGGAATTTTTTCATGGAACAAAATTTCAAACAGCCCTCATCAAAAGTTGTAAATAAGAAAGCACTGAAAGTTTTCGGTAACGAGTTGTGGAAAGAGATATATTTAAATATAAAAGTTTCGGGAACTCTCCCTAACGTCGAAGTAAGTATAGAAGATAATAATCTGATTTTTAATATCCACATTTCACCCCTTATTGATAATATTGGCAAAAATATAGGTACGATTCTTATATTTGAAGATGTCACAGAGAACATACTTATGCAAAATCAACTTATAACATCGGAGAAAATGGCATCTATCGGATTACTCTCCGCAGGCATAGCTCATGAGGTCAACACCCCATTAACGGGAATTTCATCTTATTGTCAACTCATACTTAATGATCCCGAAAATCCCGAAAATATATCTCTGGTATCAAAAATGCAAGAACAGATAGAGAGGGCAAACAAAATTATCAGGACACTCCTTGATTTCTCAAGGCAAAAAGGTGAGAATCCCATGGAGATTGACATTGGTAAACTGCTTAATGAGAGTATCTCACTTGTTGAATACAAACTTAAGAAAAAAGATATTAAATTGACAAAAGATATTGCGTTTTCCAATACAATAAGCGGATTTTCCACAAGATTGCAACAACTTTTTATTAACTTGTTGATCAATGCTGTTGATGCCATTAACCACAAAAGTGGTGAAATTTTCGTTCAGGGTGAAGAGATAGATAACCATTTCGTTATTAGGATTGTGGACAACGGATCAGGAATAGAAGAAAAATATCTAAAAAAACTTTTCGATCCGTTTTTCACAACAAAGGGAAAAGGGGAAGGGACAGGTCTCGGGCTATCAATAATTTACAATATTGTAGAAGAACATTACGGAAAAATATTCGTTGAGAGCGAACCGAAAAAAGGGTCAACCTTTACATTGATCTTCCCTTTTAAAAGCCCTTTAAGGAGTATAAAAATATGAAAAAGAAAATAATTCATCTTATTGATGACGAAAGTATAATCCACGATATTTTCAAACGAATTCTTAACGATTCGGAATATGAAATAATAATATCGGAAACAAAACCACAGGCAATTGATAACCACAGTGAAGACGTAGATGTCACAATAATTGATCTTATGATTCCGGGAACATCGGGTATTGAAATTTTTGCCTGTTTAAAAGAGATTGATCCGTCAATAAATGCTCTGTTTCTTACGGCATTCGGAACTATAGAAACAGCAATAGAAGCAGTCCAAATGGGTGCTGTAGATTACCTCCAGAAACCATTTAACAATATGGAGATAAAAAATAAAATTGACAGGATAATAAAAGAGAAAAGGACCAAGACAGAAAACATTCAATTAAAAAGAGTGTTAAACAAAAGATTCTCTTTCGAGAGCATTATCGGGAACAGCAAAGCAATTAAAAAAACTTTATCTTTGGTTGAAAATGTTGCAAATTCGTCATCAACTGTTTTGATAACCGGAGAAAGCGGAACAGGTAAAGAGATGATAGCAAAAGCAATATATCAAAATTCAAACAGGAAAAACAAACCTTTTTTTTCATTCAATTCCAGTAATATCCCTGAAACTTTATTTGAAAGCATTCTTTTCGGTTATAAAAAAGGGGCTTTCACAGGTGCTGTAGCAGATAAAAAGGGGGCTTTCGAGGAAGCTCACACAGGGACTATTTTTTTTGATGAGATTGCCAATTTAAATGCCGAAACGCAAAAAAAAATACTAAGAGTAATTCAAGAAAAAGAGATACAACCGTTAGGAAGCAATAGTACACTCAAGATAGATGTAAGACTTATTACGGCAACAAATGTTGATCTATTGGAATTGGTCGAAAAAGGAGAATTCAGGAAAGATCTATATTACAGGTTAAACATAATCAACATTGAACTTCCTCCCTTGAGAGAAAGGAAAGAAGATATTCCGATTCTTTTTGATTTTTTTCTAAACAAATATAACCTTGAGAACAATAAAAATATCAAACCTCCCGATGAAAAATTCATGAAGTATCTTATTGATTATGACTGGCCTGGAAATGTGAGAGAACTGGAAAATGCCGTTAACAGATGTGTCCTGCTTACAAAAGGGACGAATCTAACAAAGAGTACTTTGACACCGGAAATTCTCAATACAAGGAGAATTCAAAAGAGAGGAAATTTTAACGATCTTGTAGATAATTTTAAAAAGGAGATAATTCTTTCTGCATTGGAAAGGAATGATTGGGTTCAAAAAAAAGCATCGGAGGAACTGGAGCTTAAAGCAACAACATTCTCGGAACTAATGAAAAGATTGAACATAAAGAAATAAAATGGGAGAAATCAAACTACAAAAATTTCTTCAAGATTCCGGATTCGGAAGTAGAAGGGAGATAAGAACTTTAATAAATGCAGGGAAATTCACAGTTAACAACAAAAAGGTTGATGATCCGAATTTTATGGTTAAACCAAACAAAGATATAGTAAAAATAGGATTAAAAAGGATTAAAAATACCATTGAAAAAAAAGTATATTTTATTTTAAACAAACCTTTGGGAGTTATCTCTTCACTTAAGGATCCTGAGGGAAGAGCTACATTGACCGATTTTATAAAGAAAATCAGAGAGAGAGTATATCCTGTCGGTAGGCTCGATTATAATTCAGAAGGACTTATTCTTCTAACAAATGACGGGGAATTAACAAACTTTATTATTTCACCGAGAAATAAAATTCCCAAAGTATATTTAATAAAGATCAAGGGTTTATTATCCGATTCACTTAAAGAGAAACTGATCAAGAAGGGGATTTTTCTTGATGGGAAAAGAATTCGTCTCCTTAGTATTAAATTTGTTAAAAAGACAAAAACAGGGAACTCTTGGTTAAGAGTTTCCATTGTAGAAGGGAAAAAACATATTATCAGAAAAATATTTAAGTTTTCGGGACATCCGTTAGACAGGCTAAAGAGGGTGGAAATCGGTAATTTTTCTCTCGGGAACGTCCCTTCGGGACATTGGCGGGAATTAACAATTGAAGAAATAGAAAAATTCAAAGAACTATACAAATATAAAGGATAATTATCCCTTGGCAATTTAATATCCGAAAGTTATTCCATACCAGAAATATCTCGAATCACCTATTGAATCAAGCAGTGTTGCACTATAACTTGCAAAAGGGATGACATATATCTTTCCAAGTTTTATCGGAAGCATTGCCGTAAAATTAAAATCACTGAATCCGGTTTTTGCTCCTGCGGGAAGCCATTGACCGGCATTGTATCCTAAAGCGGAATAAAATTCCAAATTAATATGTTTTAAGAGACTAATTGCATGCCTAAGTTTAAATTGGAAATAGAGTCCGTTCCCTGCTCCAAAATCGTAATATGTTACCACTTCCGGTTGAAAAAGCGTCCATGGAAGTCCAAAAGATATGAAAAATTCTCTGCTATCGGACTTAAAAAAATGATTCGGAATATTAAAAAATCTGTATTCCGTATAGCCGAGTTTAACTAAGAGACGCCTAATCGGATTAAAAGCAAACGTGAGGGTCAAATCAAGTTCCCTCATCTCTTTCTTATCCAACGCATAACTTCCCCAAGCGGTGATTGAGAATCCCGTATCACTGAGAATAATATTTGCATACGGATTGATCATCAACTCATTTATCGGATTTAAATCAAACCCTCTCCAAATATAATAAGACGATGCACCGATATAGAATTCCAAAGAAGCAAATATTCCACATGTTCCCAAAAGAACCACTAATAGAAAAATAACAGTTAATTTTTTCATAGTTGTAACCAACCTTAGATTATTATCACACAAAGGGAAAAATAAATAAATAATCCGTTTCCACAAAATCTCCTGTTTTTTTTGATTAATATTCATAAGTTCTGATATAAAATAAAAAAGTGTCCTGCCCCCTTTTGTTTGCAGTAGGGGTAAATGGCAATTTACCCTATTTCTTCTTAAGGACAATTCCATATCCCCTATCTTGAAAAAAAATCAAAGAATAAAGTTAACCGAACGTAGAGAGGGAATCCCTTTTGGACACCGTCACCCTAATATGGAGGTTGATCGAAGGGAAGGAATACTTTTTAGTACACCGTCCCTCAATTTTACTCTATAACTTCTCCCGACAAGATATTTCCTTCCTCATCAAGAAAATAGACTTTACCGTCATCCTTTTTTTTGTAATATC
>Ga0256846_1000732_pt1 | contig 12138 bp, 13 predicted proteins | sample TevniametaG_FD_189098 | JGI IMG/M metagenome (GOLD analysis project Ga0256846, IMG submission 189098) | Tube worm associated microbial communities from hydrothermal vent at the East Pacific Rise, Pacific Ocean - Tevnia | ecosystem: Host-associated > Annelida > Integument > Unclassified ...
TCAATCAGGCCTTCTTCAAGCATGTCCATGGCCATGTTCAGGGCCGCAGATGCAGTTCTTTTGCCAACACGGCACTGGAGCATGTAAAGCACGCCTTCCTGGATGGTAAATTCAATGTCCTGCATATCCCTGTAATGGGATTCAAGCAGATTCCTGATTTCACAAAGCTGTTTATAGATATCAGGCATGAGTTCTTCAAGGGAATCAAGATGCCTGTTCTGTGCGTTTTTTGTGTCATTGTTCAGGGGGTTGGGAGTACGTGTGCCTGCAACAACATCTTCTCCCTGGGCATTGATAAGCCATTCCCCGTAAAACTTGTTTTCACCTGTGGCAGGGTCTCTGGTAAATGCCACTCCGGTTGCAGAAGTTGATCCCATGTTGCCGAAAACCATGCTCTGCACATTTACAGCCGTACCCCAGGAATCAGGAATATGCTCTATGCGGCGGTAGGAAACGGCTCTTTTCCCGTACCAGCTTTTGAATACAGCTCCAATGGCACCTTTAAGCTGGTCTTCAGGATCATCCGGAAACGGAGCATGAAGATAGGTCTCAATTTTTTTCTTGAATCTTTCACAGAGAATCTTCAGGTCTTCAACACTGATGTCCGTGTCGTTTTCATATCCTTTGTCATTTTTAAGATTGCTCATCATCATTTCAAGATGAAGCCTGATGCCAAGCCCGTCTTCAGGTTCAACCTGCTCGGCCTTTTCCATTACAACATCTGAATACATCATGATCAGGCGGCGGTAGGCATCATATACAAACCATTCATTGCCGGTTTTTTTTATCAGTCCGGGAATTGTCGCAGGACACAGACCCACGTTCAATATTGTTTCCATCATGCCCGGCATGGAGCTTCTTGCACCTGAACGGCAGGAGACAAGCAGAGGATTGTCAGGATTGCCGAACTGCATACCCATCTGTTTTTCAATTGTTTTCATTGCCGCGTCAAGCTCGGCTTCAAGGGTGTCTGGAAATTTTTTTCCAAGTTCAAAATAATGGTTGCAGCATTCAGTGGATATTGTGAAACCGGCAGGCACAGGAAGTCCAAGCCTTGCCATTTCTGCAAGGTTTGCCCCTTTGCCGCCAAGAAGATTGTTTTGTGAAGCATTGCCGTCTGTGTGTTCGGGCCCGAACTGATAAATATATTTTGTCATTTTTCCTGCTCTTCAATAAATAAATTAAATTTACGTAATTAAGAAATAAATTTTAAATATTGTAGAATTTTAAATTCAAGTCAAGCAAATTTTTGACAGACGAAAGGTATATACAGGCAGCAGAGTACCAGAGCAGCATGGAACAGAGGAATCAGAATTCAGCAGGTCTCAGATTCCCTTGTCAATAATATTTTTTTTATGGCTAAGTCTTTCCTGGATTCCTCTTGAGATTTCCCAGTTTTTTTCAAAATCATCCCAGAAATCCCGGTTTTCGTTTTTCCATCCCTTTCCGAACCTCTGATTAAAATGGTTTCCCAGTTTTTCAAACAGGATTTTCCATGTGGGCCTGCCCTTGCTTTTTTCTCCCATCAGTTCATCAAGCAGGGAATCAAGATCACTTAGATGTTCCTTGGAAAGATAGGAAACAGCCCCTTTTTTGATTGATTGCATTAAAGAATCCGGATTAAGGGAGTTGGCAGTCAGCATGACAGCCGGAATGTCCTGTTTGACACACTCCTCCAGCAGTTTGATACCGTTTACTCCCATGATGTCAAGGATCGCCAGGTCATATCTGGTTTGCATTATTTTTTCCAATGCAGTTTCATAGTCCTGGGCAAGGTCAACCTCTGCTTGCTCTAAAATTTCCTGTATGGTTTCAAGCACATCATATTCGTCATCTACTGCCAGTATATGTTTGCCTTTGAGAAAAGAATCGCTCACAGTCATGGCTTTCTCCTTGTAAGAGAATATTTATAAAGGTGTTAAGGTTTTTGTCTTGTGATTATTCTGCAAACACCTCGTCCGGGTAATGGATGTTAGCTTTTTTATTTTTTATGCCTAATTTTATAAACTAATCAACAAAAATTAAAAAGTCAAGATATTCAGATTGTCTGTTCGATTATTGCTGTATATGCATCCACTGCCTGGCTGATTTTTGATATATAACAGAATTCATCTGTCTTGTGCGCCATGGATGCTTCTCCCGGCCCTAGAAGGACAGTCGGAGGATTGCCCAGTGCATCATGAAGAGCAGATGCATCAGTGAAATATGACGCAGCTTTTGCCACAATTTTTTTCTGGAGCATTTTTTCCATGATGGAGAATACCGATTGTATCCACTTGTTTTCCGGATCTGTGACAATACTTTTTGCCTGTTCAAGCAGGGTGATCTCGATCTTTGGATCCAGGACAGCCTCAAGGGCCTGTTTTACGCTGATATGGCTCTGCCCTGGAATGATTCTGATATCAACCCCGATGCAGGTTCTGTCCGGAACCATGTTGATATTTTTCCCGCCTGAAATTCTTCCGATACAGATGGTCGGGCTGCCCAGAAGTGGATGGGGCGGAATACCAAAATCAAGATTTTCAAGCTGTTGGACTGCACGGGCAGCCTTGTATACTGCGTTATCGCCGAGTTCCGGCATTGAGGCATGGGCAGCTTTTCCAAAGGTTGTGATGTCAAATCTGAGGCAGCCTTTATGCCCTGTCAGGGGATAATTGGAGGTTGGCTCTCCCACCACCAGTGCTTTTACCTTTTTAAGTGCGCTGTCGGTTCCTGCAAGATGATATGCCCCTTCACAGCAGGTTTCCTCTCCTGCGGTAAAGACAAAGAGAATTTTTTCAAGAAGAGCAGGACTGGTTTTTGAAATCCTGTGAGCTGCGGCAAGCATGGCGGCAATGCCGGCTTTCATGTCAGATGTGCCGCGCCCAAAGATTTTGCCGTCTTTAATTTCTGCTGAAAAGGCAGGTCCGGCCCATGGGGTTTCTCCAGGAGACACAACATCAAGGTGCCCTGTGAAACATATTTCAGGGTCCTGCGATATGCCCTGAAACTGTGCAACAAGAGATGTCCTTTCAGGGGCAAATTCATAAAACCGGGTTTGAAATCCAAGTGATTCCAGGAAATTTCCTATAAATTGCGCACATTCGCATTCATTTCCAGGCGGGTTCACTGTCTTAAATGAGACAAGTTTTCTTAACAGTTCCAGAACATTCATTAATCTGCTCCATATGGGTTGAAGTGGACAGCAGTAAAAAGAACATACAATTAATATATATATATGTACAGTATAAAAAGATTGACGGTGCAACAGTGAAATTATATGTTTACCAGGTGTCTGTATATTGCACAGGCAAAGGCAATTAAAGAGGGATTGTGGATAGCAGATTTAAAGCAGGTTTTGTTCAGTTTGATGTGAGAAAAGGGCAGGTTGAGGCAAACCTTAAAACTGCGCTCAGATATCTTGCACAGCTGGCATCATGTAATGTCAGGCTGGCTGTTCTGCCTGAAATGTTTTCCTGCTCTTTTGACAATGAAAATTTAAAAGAACACTCAAAACATACGGATGATATTCTGAATGAATTGTCCAGCCTTGCTGCAGACTCAGGCATGGCAGTCTGCGGAAGCCTGCCCCGGATAAAAAATGGCAGGATATACAATACACAGGTGTTTATTGATATTGACGGAAAATTGAAGGCTGAATATCACAAGATTCATCTTTTCAGGCCGACCGATGAGCATATGTATTATGCCTGCGGCAGTGAAATGGTAGTGGTTGATTCAGCAGTTGGCAGGGCAGGGCTGATGATCTGTTATGATCTCAGGTTTCCTGAACTTGCCAGGTCTCTTTGTGTGGAAGGGGCAAAAATAATTGTGGTGTCGGCACAATGGCCTGAAAAGAGAAAAGATCACTGGCAGATACTGATCAGGGCAAGGGCTGTTGAAAACCAGGTGTTTGTGATATGTGCCAACAGGACAGGCAGGGATCAGGAATTGAGCTTCCCTGGAATGTCCATGATTGTGGATCCAACGGGTAATGTGCTTGCAGCAGCAGGTTCTGAGGAGACGACCGGCTGCGCCGTGATTGATCCTGGCCTGACAGAGCAGTGCAGAGCCATGATCCCCTGCATGGAGGACAGAAGACAGGATGTTTATGGACAAGATTGCAAGTTGTGCTGAAATCAGGCAGTTGTGCGGACAATACAGGCAGGCCGGTAAATCAATAGTATTTACAAATGGATGCTTTGATATTCTTCATGCAGGCCATGTCACTTACCTTGCCCATGCTGCCCGGTTCGGTGACGTGCTTGTACTGGGGCTGAATTCAGATATTTCGGTAAAAATGATAAAAGGGGAAAAAAGGCCTGTAACCGGTCAGGAACACAGGGCGCTTGTGGTTGCCGGTCTTGAATGTGTTGATCATGTTGTTGTTTTTGATGAGCCTGACCCGGCCAGGCTTATTGAGGATGTATGCCCCCATGTTCTGGTGAAAGGCGCTGACTGGGCAGAAGATGAGATCATAGGCGCAGATTTTGTAAAGGCCATGGGCGGATGTGTAAAAAGGGTCAGGCTTGAACCTGATATTTCCACAACAAAAATCATAGAGCGCATAGGCAGGCTTTATTATGGAAAACACTGAGATCAGGGTGTATGAATTCAATCATTTAAAGCATGAACCAGGTGTTGCCCATGCAATTTTTACAAGGTTTGGCGGCACCAGCACAGGTGCGTTTGAGTCCCTTAACATAGGTATGAATTCAGGTGATGATAAAACTGTAATCGCACGCAACAGAAAGCTCATTACATTGAAGATGGGCATGAAGCCTTTTGTGTTTCTGAATCAGGTACATGGTGATAGTGTCAAGGTGCTTAAGCATGATGACAATGATATGGATCAGACTTTTGAGCCTGGAATTGAAACCTATACAGCAGATGCAATTATAAGTGATATAAAAAATGTATTTCTTGTTATTCAGGTGGCAGACTGTCAGGCTGTCATGCTTTATGATCCTGAAAAGAAGGTTGTAGCCAATGTGCATTCCGGCTGGCGGGGCAGTATTGCCAATATTACAGGTAAAACGATTGATAAAATGGTGGAGATATTTGGCTGCCTGCCTGATAATATGCTGGCAGGGATATCGCCTTCACTTGGCCCCTGCTGTGCTGAGTTCAGGGATTATAAAACCTTGATTCCTGAACATCTGTGGAAGTATAAACAGACAGACAGGGATTATTTTGATTTCTGGAAAATGACTGAAGATCAGTTGATGGAAAAAGGCCTTAAAAAGGATAATATCGAGAATATGCGGATCTGCACTGTATGTAATAATGATGTATTTTTTTCCTATAGAAAGGAAAAAAATACAGGCAGGTTTGCCTGTGTGATCTCCCTGGCTGAATAGTATATAAGGATTATAAAAACAGATATGGAAAAAGTTTTTTTAACACAGAAAGTAAAGGCATCGGGGTGAGCGGCAAAACTGGATCCAGGGACGCTGGATCGAATTGTGGGTTCACTTGAGATCAAATCCCACCCAGACCTTATTGTCGGGCTTGATTCTCCTGATGATGCCGGTGTCTATAAGTTAAACAATGATACTGCATTGATTCAGACGCTTGATTTTCTTACCCCTGTCACAGATTCTCCCTATGAATTCGGACAGATTGCGGCTGCCAATTCCCTGAGCGATGTCTATGCCATGGGAGGGCAGCCCCTGACCGTGATGAACATAGTCTGCTTTCCAAGCTGTGACATGGAAGAAGAAATTTTAAAACAGACGCTTGCAGGCGGCATAGACAAGATCAATGAATCAGGAGCAACCCTTGTCGGTGGCCATTCTGTGGATGATCCGGAATTCAAGTACGGGCTTTCTGTTACAGGAATTGTAAACCCTGACAGGGTGCTGACAAACTGCGGCGCTTCAGAGAATGATGCCGTTATTCTGACCAAACCTGTGGGCACAGGGATAATGTCAACGGCAATCAAAGCAGGGCTTGCCTCAGAAGAGGATATAAGGGGGTCAGTTGCTGTAATGTCCATGCTTAATAAATATGCTGCACAGGTAATGACCGGGTTTAAAATCAGCGCCTGCACAGATGTTACGGGATTCGGCCTTGCAGGTCATCTTCTGGAGATGGCAAAGGGATCAGGAAAACAGATTACGCTTGATACGGCAATGGTTCCTGTGCTGGATCATGTTCTTGAATTTGCCGCCATGGGCATGGTTCCTGCCGGTGCCCATAAAAACAGAAAATTTTTTGAAGGATTGACCAGTATAGATCAGAAGGTTGACAGAGCTCTTGTTGATCTGATGTTTGATCCTCAGACATCGGGCGGGCTTGTAATCTGCATTGACGCAAAAGAGGCTCAGGACTGTGTTGATGCAATGAAAAATGCCGGGATCGAAGCTGTGATAATAGGTGAGATTTCAGGTAAAACAAGTAGTGGATTTTTAAAAATTGTTTAATGATTTTTCACATTGACTTGAGAATCAGCATATGTTATTTGCTTTCAGAACAATGATCTTTGACGGCTGAATAAAGGCTTTGATAAAGGCGGAAAATGAAAAAGGAAACCGGCAGGACCATAAGGGAGCTTGGATATTTTGCCAGTCTTGGAATGTCGGTGGCTCTTTCGATTTTTATAGGGCTTTTTATCGGGCGGTGGCTGGACAAGAAATTTGGAACTGACCCTGTGATAATGTTTATTGGACTGGCTTTTGGTATTGCAGCCGGGTTCAGCAATATCATCAGGGCAGGAAAAAGAGGAAAAAGGTTTTAATGCGTGATATTCAGAAACTTGTTGATTTTGTCACAACTTCAAACTGGCTGATCCTTCTGTTTGGAGGAAGTATAAGCCTGATGGCGGCTCCTTTGAATATTGCCCTTGGCATAATTATCGGAGGGGTGATTGTGGCTGTTAATTTTCATCTTCTGAAGAATACGCTTAAAAAAATGTTTCGCCCTGAGGTTGTGGCAGAGCGGGGGCGCTCTGTTGTAAGCAATGTCATGGTGAAATATTATATCAGATTTGCAATAAGCGGGATCGTGATATTCCTGCTGATATCAAAACATATTGTTCACCCACTTGGTCTTCTGGCGGGACTTTCAGTGGTTGTGGCAAGCATTTTTATGGCAGCGGCGCTGGCGATAACAAGATTATTATTTAAGGAGGCGGTATAAGGTGGAACATCCATATTTGATTCTTACATCTTTGTTCGAAAAGATAGGGCTGGGAGAATGGGCAGGAGCTCATCCCCATGTTACTTATATGTGGCTTAACATGATCATTCTGATATTTTTCGGCTGGCTGGCAGGAAGAAGTGTCTCTCTTGTGCCGAAAACAGCTCAGAATGTTTTTGAGGTCATTATTTCAGGTCTGGAGGAGTTTGTTGTCTCCATCACAGGAGAAGAAGGAAGAAAATCCTATCCTCTTGTTCTGACCCTGTTTCTGTTTATTCTTCTTGGAAACCTGATGGGGCTTATCCCCACATTTTATCCGCCCACAGCCAACCTTAACACCACACTGGCATGTGCCATAATTGCTGTTCTGTGGAGTCATGTGGTCGGTATAAAGGAACATGGGATCAAATATATAAAACATTTTACAGGCCCTGTGCCTGCAATGATTCCTTTGTTTCTGCCCATTGAGATTATAGGGCATTCTGCAAGAATCCTTTCACTTTCATTCCGTCTTTTTGGAAACATGATGGGACATGAACTTGTTGTTGGCATACTTCTGATGCTTGGCGGCATGTTCCTTGCTCCTCTGCCGATAATGGGACTGGGCGTGTTTGTGGCCCTGGTTCAGGCGTTTGTTTTCTTTTTGCTTGCAACAATGTATATTGCAGGCGCGATCGAGGAAGCTCATTAATAAAGCGGTTACGGGAACCGGAAGAAGCCCGTTATTTTATATTATTTCATTAATTTTTATAAGGAGTAAGACATGGAATTTCTAGTTGGTAGTGTATGGGCAGCAGGTATTGCAATTGGTATCGCAGCATTTGGTTGCGGCATTGGTCAGGGTATGGGTCTTAACGGCGCCATGACCGGTATCGCAAGAAACCCGGAAGCAGCCGGTAAAATTCAGGTCAACCTTCTGATTGGTCTTGCAATGATCGAATCTCTGTGTATTTATGCACTGGTTGTAGCCCTGATCCTTATGTATGCTCATCCTGCACTTAAAGGTGCCATTGCAGCTGCATTCGGCCACTAGGCCATACACTGAATCATAATAGATATCAGTCTTGAAAAGGGTGGAGAGCTTTGTCTTTCCACCCTTTTTTATATGCGGTTCCAGCTGGTGCGGGCTGCATACAGCAGGTTTTTATCTGGAATTGGTGATAATAAACGATTTTACTTGCCTGCCTCTTTCTTTATTGTTATATTTTTTCTCAAGAAGATGAAAATCGGCTGGAACGGCCTGCCGGTGATTGAGTTTTCTCAGGAACTTGTGAGGTGATTTCATGAATAATCCAGGCACTGAATCGGGTAATCTTAAACAGGATTCTGCTGTATCAGATGGTATCCGCAAATCATTCCGTGTCCCGACCGATGATAATGAGGATATCTGGGTGGTTATTGACAATAAGAAATACCCTGTAACAGATATCTGCCCGGATGGTATTGGCATTGTTTTCCGGGATGACCCGGGATTCACAGTTGAACAGATATTAAATAACTGCAACCTTAAAATTTCCAATGTAATGATTCAGAACCTCAATGGCAGGATTGTTCATTTATCCTCTGAATCCGGCAGAAATTTTCATTGGGGAATACAATGGGTGGGACTGGAAGAAAAAACTGCCAGTCATCTTTCAAAAATTGTCGGAAAAATGAAAACCCAGCTGTTAAAGGATAATATTATTGGTTCTGTCGACGGAACTGACAGGGAACAATAATTTGTACCATTTTCAATGCTGTCCGGAAATATATGACAAGGAGGGATAGTGGCTACCATTGTCTGCCCTAAATGTGCTAAAAGGCATAAAGTCGATATAGACTGGCTGAAAAACAATACTCCTGCCGGCAAGAAAATTGCGGCCAGATGCAAATCATGCGGCCACAGATTTCCGGTGCAGTTTGACGAACCTGTTTCACAGCAGGGCTCAGCGCCTGAAACTTCTGAAAAACCTGAAAAAAATACAAGAAAAATATGTGTCTCTTTAAGCAAGGGTGGAGTCGGAAAAACCACAACTGCTGTGAATCTGAGCGCAGGTCTTGCACTTGCAGGACATAAGGTATTGCTTGTCGACACAGATACCCAGGGGCAGTCTTCCTATATACTGGGGAAAAAACCAAGAGCAGGGCTTACTGAACTGCTTACAAGAGAACTGACTCCTGAAGAATGCATTTACAGGGCCAGAAAAAATTTATGGCTTCTTTCGGGCGGAAAATCCCTTGCCGGTGTCAAGCGTATTATTGACAGAAAAAGCTTTGGTGCAGAATGGACTTTGTCCGAGGCTATGAAGGATCTTGATCACCGCTATGATTTTGTTATTATTGATACAGCACCTGGATGGGATCAGCTTATTGTGAACGTGCTTTTTTATGCCACAGAGGTTCTGGTGCCTGTTGCCCTTGAGGTGATGCCTTTACAGGGACTTGCAGAATTCATGAAAAGCCTGGGTTCGATCCAGAAATACAGAAAGGAAATAGCTCTTAAATATATTGTCCCTACTTTTATGGATACGCGGATAAAAGGGCCTGAAACCATATACTGGCAGTTGAAGAAACTGTATGCCCAGTATATGTGCACACCAATCCGTTACAGTGAAAGTCTTTCTCAGGCCCCTTCCTATGGAAAATCAATTTTTGAATTTGCCCCCGGATGCACTGCTGCGGCTGATTACAAGGCACTTGTGAGAAAAGTGACCCTTGATGATTCAGCCCTTCTTTGATTTTGATATATAAATTTGTTTTAAGGTTATGGGGAAAGTCCAGTGAGACTAAGAACCAGAATTATAATTGCTGTTGTAATTGCCTGCAGTATCATTAATTTTTCATTATGTTTTTATTTTACAGGCAAAATAAGGCAGTTTGAACTTAAAAATCTTTATTCAGGGATTGAAAAATCTCTGTACATGATAAGGCTTGTTTCTGCCAGACCTCTTTATAATGTGGATCAGGAAACCCTTAAAGCCAATCTTGAAACCTTTTTTGATGATAAAAATATGAAGAGTATATCTCTGCGGGCAGAAGATATTAATATCAATATATCACTTGAACGCGAATTTGACTGTGATGCAGGAACCGATATATGCAAAGAACTTGATATCACCTATCAGGACTTAAAGCTTGGCACCATGAAGATTGTTTATTCAACAGCCCTTATTGAAAGAAAACTTGCAGGGCTCAGGAATCATATGCTGTATTTTACAGGGTTGATTATTGCGCTTCTTGCAACGGTTCTTGTTTTTTTGATAAATCAGCTTATGCAGCCTGTATCACAATTAAGCCGCGCAGCATCTGAGATTGCCGCAGGAAATCTTGACAGAAAAATCGAGCAGACAGGGATTGGAGAAACTGGTGAACTTGCCCGCAATTTTGCTGTGATGCGTGATGCAATCAAGGAAAAAATCAATGACCTTGCCAGAATCAATTCCAATCTTGAACAACAGATCCGGTTAAAAGAGATCAATGAGAAAAAAATCCTGCGGCAGAGCAAGGTCATAAATGCAGTGAATCATTTTTTTCAGCAGTCCATGGTTGCAGAATCCTATAAGGATATTGCCCGTATTTTTTTCCCCATTGCCTTTGAAGTGATTCCGGGCAGGTATGGATTCATAGGGGAGGTTGCGGGAAAAAGTGAAACCCTTATGGATATACTGGCAGTTTCTGATCAGGTTTCAGAAGAATGCCGAATTATGCTGACAGATGCAGGTGGTGATTATTTTGGTAAAGGTGGCAAGCTTCATAAAATCAAAGGTGTCATCTCAGAAGTAATTTTTGGACAAAAATCCATTATCCTGAATAAGCCTGAATTATATCCAGGTTTCAGCTGTCTTCCTGGCCACCATGTGCCAGTTGAATCTTTCATGGGTGTGCCCATGAAACTTGGTTCAGAAATGAAGGGAATCATTGCTTTTTCAGGCAAGGACGGAGGATATGATTCTGAAGACCTGAAAGCCTGTGAAATACTTGTGCTTGCCCTTGTGGAGGCCTTGAGCCTTAAAAGGCGTGAAGATGAAAAGGCAAAGCTTGAGGAAATGATGGTGCAGTCTGAAAAAATGGTGTCCATTGGCGGCCTTGCTGCCGGAATGGCCCATGAAATAAACAATCCGCTTGCAGGAATTCTGCAGAATGCCCAGGTCATAAGAAACCGCCTTAAGGAAAGGCTGCCTGCAAATCTGGCTGTCGCAGACCAGTTAGGTATAGAATTTGATTCTGTATGTGCCTATATGGAGCAGCGAAAGATCTATAAGATGATTGATTCGCTTCTTGAGGCGGGCAAAAGAGCTGCTGCAATTGTTTCCAACATGCTTTCCTTTGCACGGAAAAGCTCATCCGGATTCGTGGCAGAAGATATATGTGCCATTCTTGACAAAACCATTGAACTTGCTGCAAGTGATTATAGTCTGAAAAAGAAGTTTGATTTCAAGAAAATCAGGATTATAAAAAATTACAGCCCTTCAATACCAAAAATACGGTGCAAAGCAAGTGAAATTCAGCAGGTGTTTTTTAATATATTGTCAAATGGAGCCCAGGCCATGGTATCACAGGGTTCGTCAGAACAGCCGTGTTTTGAAATCAGGGTCTGTACCGAGGGCAGGATGGCAAGGGTGGATATCATTGATAACGGGCCCGGCATGGAAACTGAGGTGAAAAAAAGAATATTTGAGCCTTTTTTTACAACCAAGGACGTGGGGGAAGGTACAGGGCTTGGACTTGCAGTGTGCTATTTTATTGTGACTGAAAACCATAAAGGCAGTATTGAAGTAACTTCAGCCCCCTCAAAGGGATCATGCTTCATTGTCAGACTTCCCTTTGCTGATGCATGAAAAACCTTAAGCCGGCACAGGGTTTTCTACAACCCGTTCTATGCTGTGCCGGCTTCAGGTGATCATATGTTAAAGATTGCAGACTTCCTGGCTGGAAACCACTTTAATACCTTTTTCATTAAGAATTTTTAAAGCCTTGTCATGATCATCAAACCTGAAAATCATTATGGCGTTTTTGCATTGAGGATTTGCAAAGGCATAC
>Ga0256846_1000733_pt1 | contig 12099 bp, 11 predicted proteins | sample TevniametaG_FD_189098 | JGI IMG/M metagenome (GOLD analysis project Ga0256846, IMG submission 189098) | Tube worm associated microbial communities from hydrothermal vent at the East Pacific Rise, Pacific Ocean - Tevnia | ecosystem: Host-associated > Annelida > Integument > Unclassified ...
GAATTCTTATCACTGGAGGGCTAGGTTTTATTGGGAGCAACCTTGCCCATAAATGTATAAAATTAGGTGCAGAAGTAACCATCTTTGACTGTTTGGATCCAAGATCCGGTGGTAATCTATACAATGTGCGTGATTTTAAGGATTCAGTGGAATTATGCTTTAAAGATATTTTAAACTTTGATCAGATATCAGAACATGTTGTAAATAAAGATATCATTTTTAATTGTGCGGCTTCCACGTCTCATTCTTTTTCCATGAAAGAACCATGGATCGATATGGATGTTAACAGCCGTGGTGTCATCAACCTACTTGAAGCTGTACGCAGGTTTAATAGAAAGGTCAGATTTATTCATATTGGCACCACAACTCAACTTGGTCACCTGCAATATGAACCTGCCGATGAAAAACATCCTGAATTCCCTACTGATATTTATTCTGCCAATAAATGCGTTTCCGAAAAATATGTGTTGATTTATTCAAAATCTTATCAGATTGACGCTTTTGTCATTCGATTGTCCAATGTTTTTGGACCGAGAGCCAGTATCCATAGCCCAGAATTTACATTTAATAACTATTTCATTGGTTTAGCACTACAAAATAAAAAGATAAATTTATTTGGCACTGGAGAGCAAAAACGGAATGTAATATATGTTGCAGATGCTGTTGATGCGCTTATAAAATCTTCCCAGGCAAAGAACCTGACAGGGGAAGTTCTGTTTGCTGTTGGAGATTCACATTATAGTGTCGCAGAGGTTGCTGAAAAAACCGTTAAATATATTGGATCGGGCAAAGTTGTCTATATTGACTGGCCTAAAGATAGGCAATTGATCGAAATTGGTAATGCAGTCATTAGTAATAAAAAAATTAAAGAATTAATTAATTGGAAACCAGGGTATAGTCTGGAAGATGGTCTGTTGGCAACAAAAGAATACTTCCAGCCCTGTTTGCAGGAATATTTGAGGTGAATTGAATAATGAGAATAATCGTTACTGGTGCTTTAGGGCATATTGGTTCAAAAGTTATACGTGAAATAATTCATATTGATTCAAATATGGAGATTATAATGATTGACAATCTGGCAACCCAGCGCTACTCATCATTATTTAACCTTCCAGGCAGCGCTCGATATAAGTTTATCGAAGCCGATGTCTTGGATACAGATTTATCAAAAATTTTTGAGGGTGCTGATATTGTTTTACATCTGGCAGCTATTACAAACGCTGCCGGCAGTTTTGAAAACAGAAAACAGGTTGAGGATGTTAATTATAATGCGACTGTTAGAGTGGCCAAGGCATGCCTGAAAGTCAATGCTGCTATGATTCATTTGTCATCAACCAGTATTTATGGCACTCAGAACGATGTTGTTGATGAAAACTGTTCTGTCGATGAATTAAAACCCCAGAGCCCCTATGCAGAAATAAAGCTTAAAGAAGAGAGATATTTGCAGGCTCTTGGCCAATCGGATAACTTACAGTTCATAGTTTGTCGTTTTGGAACTATCTGTGGCATATCTCAAGGTATGAGATTCCATACTGCTGTAAATAAATTCTGTTGGCAAGCTGTAATGGGACAGCCAATAACTGTATGGACAACTGCATTGCATCAGAAACGGCCATACCTGGCACTCAGCGATGCTGTTCAGGCTCTTGGTCATATTATTGAAACCAGATTGTTTGATCAAACAATCTATAATGTTCTCACAGATAATCTTACTGTAAATGATATTATTCAAAAGATAGAAAAATATGTGCCTGAAGTAAATATTAAGTTTGTGGATACAGAAATTATGAATCAATTGTCATATGAAGTTTTAAACAACCGTTTCAGGGATACTGGCTGGAATGTTACCGGGTCCATTGAAAAGAATATAAAAGAGACTGTTGAACTTTTAAAATGTGCAGCTAACATTTAATTCCTATACACCCTGACTTTTATTTGATATCAAGCCTGAACCGGAAAAGATATTGAGACCTTTATTTACAATAGGCGTTGCAACATATAATCGAGTTACAATGCTCAAAGAGTGCCTTCAATCGATTTTGAATCAATCCTTTGCAGACTTTGAGATTATAGTTGGCAATGATTATACTCAACAGCATCTTACATATAATACTATAGGTGTTAAGGATTCACGTATACGTATTATTAATAATGCTATTAATCTGGGTGAACTCAATAATATGAATGCTTTGCTGGCTGCAAGCCAGGGAAGATATTTTACCTGGCTTGCAGATGATGATATGTATATGCCACATTATCTGTCCACAGTGAGAGATGCTTTGTTAATGTTTGATTTTACGAAAGTAGTATTCACATCATATTCCCAAGGGGATAAAATGTGTGGTACAATTGTGAAAGACCAGGGTGGAATCACATGCATAAGTGGGCAGCAGTTTTTATCCGGTTATTTGTCGAATCAATATAAAGCAATAGGGTGTTATGGAGTTTTCAATGCTAAATATTTGAAACAAATAGGCGGAATGGAGCAACTCGGGGATGGATTCTCTCCATATTCAGATAATCTTCTGGCAATTAGAGCTGGAATGCTGAACAAAGTTGTTTACATAAATAGAGAGTTGATATTTTTCCGAATCCATGACCAGTCACTATCATCTACGAGTGGTGATGTTAAGTCTTATTCAAGCGCACAGAGGGATTTATTCAAAAAATATATTGAGATGGTTGACACTACTGAGCTGGAAAATAATTGTAACCATAATACTTTCAGGCTTATTAATTTGTTTATCCTGCATTTTTTTGAAGCTTTAAAACGTTCTGAACAAGTACTAATATTCGAAGTATTTAAGTATTTTGTGTTTATTATTGGGGCTTTGAAATTTTTAAAGACTTATCGAGTGAAGACTGTTTTTAAATTTTTTAGAAATATAAAAGACTTAATTAAGCATTGGATTTCAAAAAAAGTATTACTACATTAGCGGGTTTGTTGAATTAAAGTATCCTTTTTTAAATTGACTGTAAGGTTTTAATCTATGAGAGTTAGTGTGTTGGGTTGTTATGGCTTCATTGGATCTCATATTCTTAGCCAGCTAGTAAAAAGTGGTATCAATGCTATCGGGATTGATCGTTATGATTCGATCCCACCCTGGCGTAAAGAGACAATCCCACCTGAATTTAAAATAATTAAGGGTGATCTTCTTGATGTCTCTTTAATTGAAAGAGATATTCAAGGGGTTGATATGCTTATTTTTGCATGTGGAAATCCAAGCCCTACAAATTCTTCTTTTGATCTTCTTTTTTCTGAGGAATTGAGAACTCTTGTTAATATTCTCGGCTTTATAGCTATAAAGAGTCCGAACACCAGGCTGATTTTTATTTCATCAGGCGGTACAGTATACGGTCCTCGTGCTACAGGACATCTATGCTGTGAAGATGAATCTCTTGAACCAATATCTATGTATGGGGTTATGAAACTTGCGGCTGAAAAAACTATTGGTTCATATTCAGCCCAATATGGACTTAAGTCAATTATCTTAAGGCTTGCAAATCCATATGGGATTGGTCAAAATCCAAATGGCAGCCAAGGCTTGATTCCTGTAGTATTGAAAAAGTTGTTTCTTGGTGAAAAGATCAGCGTTTGGGGCAGTGGTGATATCTTTCGAGATTATTTTTTTGTTGAAGATCTGTCAAAGTTAATAATGCAAATTCTTCAAAACAATCAAGCTACAGGGATCTACAACGTTGGTTCTGGTAAAGCCACTTCAACAATAGAGATTATCAACCATGCAGCAGATATAGCCAATTGTAAACCAATAATAGATTATTTAGAAGCAAGACCTCAAGATTTGAAATGGAATACTCTCTCAATTGATAAAACCTGCAAACAATTCAAGTGGAGACCTGAAGTGGATTTGAAAGAAGGGATGTTGAGGACTTCTGAATGGATTAGACAACTTATAGATCTAAAGTTAATATAAAAAAATCTTAAATTATTATATGAGGTGATTTTAAACATGCTTTTCAGGCTTAAAGAGCGAATAAGGGAGGTCCGACTTTTAAATAGTGATAAAAATAAGATTCGAAAATACCTGAAGTCAGGACAGAAACCGTGGTCTTATGGATATAATGAGTATAAAAAAGGAGCTCTTTCAGATGTTTTAAACGATCAAAATATCTATGATTTGTTTCGAGATAATCAGAAACTTCCTGAAAAATATGGTTTCCGTATTGATGAACGAATTGTAGAACTTCCTTGGGTTATTTCTAAGCTTGATACTGAAAAGTGCCTATTGTTAGACGCAGGATCTGCATTGAATTTTAAAAATATTCTTGATCTCAATATTTTCAATTCAAAAAAAGTTGTTATTTATACACTCTCGCCGGAAGAGACTATGGTAAGGCAGAGTAATGTGTCATATGTATATGGTGATTTGAGAGATACTATCCTTAAAAACAATTGTTTTGATGAAATTGTTTGTGTTTCAACACTTGAGCATATTGGTATGAATAATGAGTTTTTGTATTCAAATGATTCAAAATTTAATGAATGTAATACAGATGATTATAAAGATGCAATTAAAGAGTTCTACAGGTTGTTGAAACCTGGAGGCAGGTTATTTGTCACTGTTCCCTATGGCAAATATGAAAATATAGGCTGGCTTCAACAGTTTGATTCCAAAATGATTGAAACTATGATTAATGTGTTTGATGGGTCATCATATGTAGTAACCTATTATAAATATTTTAATGATGGTTGGCAAATTATTGATAAAGCAGCCTGTAATGATTGTTTGTATTACGATGTCCATAACAGCTCCGATTATGAGCCCGATTACATAGCGGCTGCTAGAGCTGTTGCCTGTGTTGAACTGGTAAAATAGAAAAAATGAAAATAGTCATAGATGGAATTATGTATACGGCACAGGCTGTTGGTGGTATATCCAGAATATTTTCTGAAATACTACCAAAAATCTGTGATAAAAATAAATCGATAAAAATTCATTTATTTACAGAGGGAGATATCATACAGGATGTCCCTTATCATTCTCAAATCATACATACAAAATTACCTGATTTTAATAATTATCTCAGGCCAAGAAGATTATTTGCACCTCTTACAGAAATATTGCAGGGTTTATTAAGAACATATGTGTCAGGTAATGGAGAAAATTCTATATGGCATTCGACCTACTATTCATTACCTGTCAGGTGGAAAGGTAAAACAGTTATTACAGTGGCGGATATGATATTTGAACGGTTTCCTGAATTTTTTAAAGGGGATGAAACAAAGGATTTTATTGAATTAAAAAAGCAGTGCATAAAAAATTCAGATGCAGTTATTTGTATTTCAGGGACCACACAAAACGATGTGATAAAGTATTGTGGAGCTGATAAAAGTAAATGTTATGTGATACCACTTGCCTGCAGCAGTATATTTACAAAGCTTGATAAAATAATTGTTCCTGATATGTTCAAACAAGTTGGTAGTTTCATACTTTATATTGGAGCACGTGTTGCTTATAAGAATTATAAAATATTGATTAAAGCATATAGTAAATGGCATGGAAGAGGTGAAGTAGCTTTAGTATTAATAGGCAGCCCTTTGACAACAGAAGAAAAACGACTGCTCTCTAAATTAAATATTCTTGAAAGAGTATATTGTTTTTCTAATATTAATGATCAGGAATTAAATGTTTTATATAATAAAGCTGAGGTGTTTGTTTACCCATCATTATATGAAGGCTTCGGAATACCTTTACTCGAAGCAATGGCATGTGGCTGTCCGGTAATAGCGTCTGAAATCCCATCCACGGTCGAAATAGCAGGAGCATGTCCAATATATTTCTCAAAGTCTGATATTGATAGTTTAATACATGCGTTTGAGACAGCCCTTTCAGAGGGTCGTAACTCCAAACGTGTGCAGGATGGATTGAAACATATTCAATTATATTCATGGGATAAAACAGCCCGGGAAACATTAAAGGTATATCAGGATTTAATCAAATACAGTTGAAAAGAAAAACTTTCATAACAGGTATTACCGGGCAGGATGGCGCATATCTTGCCAATTTTTTGCTCAAAAAAGGGTATAAGATTTATGGTGTAATTAGAGCGAGTAAGCAGTCATATGACGGAAATCTTAAGTATCTTGGGATTCAGGATAAAATTGATTTTATTCCTGTTGACCTGACTGATTTTGAGAAATTAAAGGAAATTCTAAAAGAGATCAGACCGGATGAAATCTATAACCTGGCAGCTCAAAGCTCTGTTGCAAGATCGTTTGCAGATCCAGGATCCACAGTTAAGTTTAATATTATAAGTACGCTTAACATATTAGAAGCCATACGAACGTTAAGTTTAGACTCTAAATATTACCAGGCCTCTTCCAGTGAGATGTTTGGAAAAGTAAAAAACCTTCCGGTTACTGAAGAATCTGTCCTCCACCCGGTTAGTCCCTATGCTATTTCAAAAGCTTCAAGCCATTGGCTAGCTGTGAATTATAGAGAAGCATATGGTCTGTTTTGTTGTTGTGGTATTCTGTTTAATCATGAATCTGTATTAAGACCGAAATATTTTGTAACAAAAAAAATAATTTCTACTGCTGTTAGAATATATAAAGGTTCCAAAGAAAAATTGTATTTAGGAAATATTGATGTAAAGCGGGATTGGGGCTATGCCCCTGAGTATATTAAAACAATGTGGCTTATGTTACAACAAACAGTACCAGATGAGTATGTTATTGCATCAAGCGAGATGCACAGTCTCAAAGATTTTATAAGATTAACCTTTAAAATATTGAAGATGAATTGGCGTGACCATATTGTTATCGAAAAACAATTGTATAGACCATCTGATATTCCGGAAATATTTGGAACTCCATCAAAGGCTGAAAAACAGTTTGGATGGCGGTATGATATTACATTTGAGGAGTTGATAGGAAAACTGGTAAAGGAAGAAATACAAATTTTTGACAACAATAATAAGGCTGTGACTGAGTAAGAATATTGGATTATGTATAAAAAGAATTTATTAGATATTATAACTATTACAAAGGATGATTTCGAGGGTGTTGTACAGACAATTAAAAGTACAAAGAGTTTGCGCTGTATTCATAATGTCAAACAGATCATCATTGACAGTAGTTGTGCGGCAACACAGAATAAATTAACTAATTTTATAAAAAAAGAAGAAAATGTAGAATATTTTCAACAGAAACCGGTTGGTATTTCTGCTGCATTTAATCTGGGGCTTTCAAAATCAACATCAAAATGGATATGGTTTCTTAATGGAAGGGATGAAGTTAAACAGAAAATTGAATTTGAAACAATTATTCATCTAATAGAAAGAACCAGTGCCGAATCAATAATATTTCAAATAGAGCATATGGATACAAAAATTGTTGGGCAACATCCACCGGTCTGGTCAATGTGGCCTCCTGTATCTTTATGGATTCCACATCCTGCAATATTGATAAAGCGTTCATTATTCGAAAAATATGGAATTTTTGATGCTAATTATAAGATAGCCATGGATACAGATTTGTGGTTCAGATTTTTTGCAAATAATGTGAAAGTTGATGTGATCTCAATTCCTTTAACTCTGTATGATGAAAAAGGTATCTCAAGCACACGCTCCAGGGAATCTGCCAGAGAAGTTTCGAAGATTTTCAGGAAAAATATATTCAAGATGATTAAATTATTGTTAAAACAAATTTTAATCGTGATTAAAGCATTTGTTATATTTAATAAGATAGAAAGGGGTAAATTGTAACTCTTTATAATGAAGATTTTACTGTGTTGTGAGTGGTATGCACCAAGTGTCGGCGGTGTCCAGAAAGTAATCAAGGAGATTGCTGAAGGACTTTTCTTGAGAGGTCATGACATTACTGTTGCCACCTCATTTCTAAAAACAAGAACTTTTACAAAATTGAATGGTGTAAAGGTTGAATCATTTGAAATCTCAGGTAATATTAGCCAGGGATTCCATGGCGATATAAAAAACTATCACGATTTTATTTTATCACAAAATTTTGATGCCATTCTGATCTATGCAGCTCAACAATGGACGTTTGATGCTGTGTGGCCCATATTATCTAAAATATCTGCAAAAAAAATACATGTACCATGTGGTTATTCCAGCCTTTACGATAAAAGGTATGGCAACTATTATAGCCAGATGCCTGATATATTGAGGCAATTTGACCATTTAGTCTACAATTCAGAGAATTATAGAGATATTGACTTTGCAAGAAATCACTCGATAAATAACTACTCTATAATTCCTAATGGTGCATGTACCAGAGAATTTTTACAAGCTCCTGATCCTGATTTTAAAAAAAAATTAGGTATAAATGAGAATGATTTTATTTTTTTAACTGTTGGGACCCCTCCTTTTGCAAAAGGTCATATCGAAGTAGCCCAGGCATATGCTGATTTGCAATTACCTTTCTCTTCAACATTGATTCTGGATGGACAATATACGCCTTTGGATATACCGTTTTTACAGCCGATGAAAGATAGAATTAAGCTTTATCCTGCTTTGTTTAAAAAGTTTTTAAAGGATATGATAAAATTTGTTTTAAGAAAAGATGTTATTTCAGCTGGAAGATTTAAAAAAGCTCTGGGGCAGATAGATAGACAAAAGGGAAAGAATTATTTGATTACAGATTTAAAAAGGTCTGATATTATTTCAGCATTTTTTATTTCAGATTTATTTGTTTTTGCTTCTCACATTGAATATTCACCCCTTGTACTGTTTGAATCTGCAGCAGCCGGACTTGCTTTTATATCAGTACCTGTTGGTAATGCAGAGGAAATATCAAAATGGACACAATGTGGTGTGATTTGTCCGGCTGAAAAGAGTGAAAATGGAAACGTTCAAGTATCAATCTCATCTCTGGTTGAGAAGATGACAGAACTTTCTATTGATAACAGTAAAAGGCATAAGTTAGCCCAATGTGGCAGAAAACGATGGAAAGAAAAATATTCATGGGAAAAGATTATTGACCAATATGAGAAAATAATATCAGTGGATATTGGACATTAAATAATTTTTTGGGGATATAAATGAAAATAATGATTATGTGCGGCGGCAGGGGCAGGAGATTGGGACATTTGACCGATGAACTTCCAAAACCCCTTATTACGTTAAATAATAAGACTATATTGGAAATTAAACTGGAAGAATATATTAATCAGGGATTCAAGGATATAATTATTTGCCTTGGGTATAAGAGCAGGCTTATCAGAGAAGTTGTTGGGAAATACAGTAGACGTATTAACATAGAATATTCTGATTCCGGAGAAAATGCTGGTATTTTAAAACGGATATATGATGCAAGGCATTTGTTTGATGAACATGTTCTAGTAACTTACGGTGATACGTATACAAATATGGATTTGAATGAATTAATAGACACACATGCAAAAGGAGATACTGATGCAACAATTGTTACAGCATCAATTCAAAACCCTTTTGGACTTCTTGAAATCAATAGTGACAATAAAGTCACCTTTTTTAAAGAAAAACCTATTTTACCCTATTATATTGGTTATGCGATTCTATCAAAAAAAGCCTTGGATTTTGTCCCGCAAAAAGTTGTTGAAATGCCTGATGGCGAAGGCTTAGTCACGTTTTATAAAATTTTAATAGCAATGGAAAATCTTGGTGCCTATATTCATAAGGGTCTTCAAATCACTTTTAATACTCCTGAGGAGCTGAAAGTAGCTGAAAAAGAATTAATGCAGTTTTATACAACAACGGAGGAATATCACAATAATGAAAAATAAAAAAGTTTTAATAACAGGAGGAGCTGGGTTTATAGGGTCTAATTTGACACGCAGGCTTGTAGATATTGGTGCAGATGTGACAGTATTGGTTAAATACAAAAGTTTGATTGATAATATTCGGCTGAGCTCTATTTGGGATAAAATAGAAGTTATTGAAACAGATTTGCGAAATTCTGATTCTTTAAAACAATTTGATAGTACACACTATGATGTCATTTTCCACCTGGCAGCTTATAACCATGTAGGCGACAGCTTTCTACATGTTAATGAAGCCCTCTTGTCAAATGCTGTTGCAACTGCCAATTTGTTAGAATCAGGACCTGATTATGAAAGGTTTATTTATACTTCCACTTCAGAAGTATATGGTTATCAGAAGTCTGTACCTTTTATTGAAGAGAATATCCCTTTCCCGATTTCCCCTTATTCCATTGGAAAATATGCCGGTGAGCTATATGCAAAGATGAAAAGACATCAAACAGAGAAAAACATAATATGTATCAGACCGTTTAATACTTTTGGACCATATCAAAGTGACAGGGCAATCATCCCTGAATTGATTATTAAATGCCTTAACGGTGTTCCAATAGCCACTACAGAGGGTAAACAGACAAGGGAATTCAATTATATTGACAACATTGTGGATGGATTTATTGCAGCGGCCGTGGTTGAGAATGTCCCTGATGAAGTTATCAATATTGGCAGTAATCAGGAGATTGCCATAAGAGATCTGGTTAAAAAGATCCATGAACTCACGGAATCTGAATCGGATTTACAGATCGGTGCTCTTGAGAACCGCCCGACGGAAATATGGCGCATGTGTTCAGACAACACGCGAGCAAAGAATTTACTGCATTGGGAGCCAAAGATTCCCTTTGAAGATGGCCTGAAAAATACAATAGAATGGTATAAAAAGTATGTAGCAGCTTTTTATAATCCTTCTTCTGAATTAAACCAATTATAATGCAATTATAAATGACATCATTTACTATTGGAATCACAGGTATTAGTGGCTTTATAGGCAGTAGTGCAGCTGAAAAATTGTCCAGCGAAGGTCATAGTATTGTTGGGCTTGACATCTATACACGTCATGTCAACCCGGTTGAGCAATTTCCAGAAGATTTAGACTGGGTAATGCATTTCGGGGCAAGTACTTCCATTAATAAAAGTTTTGATCGTCCGTTTCAAGTATATTCTAATAATCTATTTTCAACATTGACTGCTGCACAAATTGCAGTTGAATCAAAATGCCCAATGTTGTTCATGAGTTCCTATGTCTATGGCAAACCTGAATATCTGCCAATAGATGAAAAACATCCAGTATCAGCATTAAATCCATATATGGGCAGCAAGATTGCCGGCGAGGAGATATTAAGGCAGATCAGCATGTTCTTAGGTTTACCAATAATTATTCTCAGGGCATTTAACATTTATGGTAATTGGTATTCTCCAGGAAGGCTGATACCTGATCTGCTTCATGCAGTTAATGCTGGTGAGCCTTTATTAGTCCAGGATCCAATCCCCCGAAGAGACTATTTGTATATTGTAGATTTTATTGCATTGTTATCAAAAATATTAACATATTCGTTTTCTGGTGTAAAAATTTATAATGTGGGCAGCGGTGAAAGCTATTCCAACTATGAAGTTGCAAGAATTGTTCAATCCATCTCTGATGGGAATCCATGTATTACAGTTTTAGATGAACCAAGGAAAAATGATGTTATAGATTGTTATGCAGATGTAGATCTCATAAAGAAAATTTTTTCATGGAGACCATTTTACTCGTTGGAACAGGGTCTCAATGAATTGATTCATCATAAAGTAAAATAATAATTATCAGCGGTTGTATGACAATATTTAATAAAACCAAGAATGCCCTTAAACAGACAAAGCTTTTTTATGGTTTTTGGAGTAGATTCCGTAGAGAACAATTACTTCGTGGTTATAGGCAACGCAGAGAATATTATTTCGAATTAATAGAGCGCACAGGTTTAAAGTACAGTGAAAAACAAGTCGAGATTGAAGTCAGGGAACGTTTGGTCAATCGTGGGTATTCACCGGCAAAAAAAACAATAGGTAAAATCCATACTTTTGCTTTTATTCCTGACATAGGCTGGCATAATCATCTGCTTCCCGATTTAGAAATTTTAGGTCCTGTAACACGGTTTGATTATAAATCCCTTGGTTTTAACTGGGAAGAGTTTATTAAAGCTGATAACAATGCTGTCCTCCGTCGTAGGCAAATGAATCAGCATGCACTCTCAAAATTGATTGAGAGTCATAATAAAAGAAAAGTGGATTGGGTCTTTGTATATGCAAGCGGTCATGAAATATCTGTATCTACTATAAAACGGAT
>Ga0256846_1000734_pt1 | contig 12091 bp, 9 predicted proteins | sample TevniametaG_FD_189098 | JGI IMG/M metagenome (GOLD analysis project Ga0256846, IMG submission 189098) | Tube worm associated microbial communities from hydrothermal vent at the East Pacific Rise, Pacific Ocean - Tevnia | ecosystem: Host-associated > Annelida > Integument > Unclassified ...
CACAACTCCTACTGCATAAGTCGGGTTTAATGAAACTTGTTAGGTCTAATTACTTATAACAATGAAGGTTATAAAAATTATTGCAGATACATGGTTTGTTATAAATGCTTTTAAATTAACCATTTATATTGCAGCTTGCGTATTTAAGGATTTATAAAAAAATGTAATTTAAAAATTTGTATCTTTGAAAAAAAAGAAATGCTATGGTAGAGTTTCGAGAAAAATATATAAATCCGTTTACCGATTACGGTTTTAAAAGGCTTTTTGGCGAAGAACCCAATAAAGATTTATTGCTTGACTTTTTAAATGAATTATTAAAAGAAGAACAAGGCAAAATTACTGAATTGCAGTATCTGAAAAATGAAAATCTTGGCACTACCGAATTAGACAGAAAAGCTATATTTGACCTTTATTGCACAAATGAAAGAGGCGAAAGATTTATAGTAGAGTTGCAAAAAACAAAGCAAAAGTTTTTTAAAGACAGAACACTTTATTATTCAACATTTCCCATTAGAGAACAGGCAGTAGTAGGCAGTGAGTGGAATTTTGAATTAAAAAAAATTTATACAATAGCTATTCTTGATTTTGTATTCGATGAAGATAAAAGCGAACCCGATAAATTCAGATATGATGTAAAGTTAAGTGATATAGAAACAAAAAAGGTTTTTTACGATAAGTTAACTTTTATTTATCTTGAAATGCCTAAGTTTAATAAAAAGGCAGAAGAATTGGAGACCCGATTTGAGAAATGGCTTTTTGTATTGAAAAACCTACATAAATTAGATAGAATACCTGAGAAGTTAAAAGAAAGTATATTTCTAAAATTATTTGATACTGCTGAAATTTCTAAATTTTCACCGCAAGAATATCAAAAATATGAAGATAGCTTGAAGTATTATCGTGATTTAAAAAACTCATTGGATACTGCACGAGAAGAAGGAAAGATTGAAGGAAAGATTGAAGGAAAGATTGAAGGAAAGATTGAGATAGCAAAAGAGATGTTAAAAAATAATGAGAATATTGAAAAAATAATTAGATATACGGGACTGACAAAAGAAGAAATTGGAAAGTTGAAAAAATAGAAAAATCAATGTTTGTAAATAGAGCTAAAAATACCTTTATAATATTTTTGTTTATAGTATCGTCACTTCCCGCATTTTCGCAATTTGATATTCAGCACTATCTAATTGAAGGACATCACGATTTAACACAATCAAATTATACATCAGCAATTCGGCGTTTTAACACCATAATTCAGATAAAGCCCGATGTGTTGGAAGCATATTATTTCAGGGGAATTGCAAAATATTCGTTGGGTGATTATCAAGGGGCTTACGCCGATTTTAATAAAGTTGTGAGTTTAAACCCTTATTTTTCGGAAGGTTACAGATTGCGAGGTGCAACAAAAGGTTCGTTGCAAGATTATCAAGATGCTCTTGAAGACCTAAACAAAGCAGTAGAGCTTGATTTAACAAATCCCGATAATTATGTTAGTCGCGGATTTATTTATTTGATAACAAAAAAATACGATAAGGCTATTGCCGATTTTAATACAGCAATAAAATATGATAAAGATTTGCCCTATGCATATCAATATCGCGGATACGCAAAAATCAGCAAAGAAGATTTTGAAGGAGCCGTTAAGGATTTTTCGTATGCCATAAAGCTTAATCCTTACAGTGCTGACGGTTTTGCCCAGCGTGCTGTTGCTCTTGCCGAACTTAAAAAATTCGACGATGCTCTTGCCGACTTAGATCAAGCCATAAAAATTGACAACAGCAATACTCTGTATTATTTTCAGAGGGCAAATGTAAGGTATCAAGCAAAAGATATTGACGGAACAATGGAAGATTATAACAAGGTGCTTGAATTAGACCCTGAAAATGCTCTTACCTACTTTAATCGTGCAATTTTAAAGTCGGAACTTGGCGATAATGAAGGAGCCATTACCGATTATACTATGGCAGCGGAGTATAATCCGAAAAATATCTTGCCGTATTTCAACAGGGGAGGAGTAAAGTATCAGTTGGGCGACTATTACGGTGCAATAGAAGATTGGAGTCAGGCAATAGAGATATTCCCCGATTTTGCGAAAGCATATCAGGCACGTTCATCGGCACGTTTTCAGGTTGGAGATGTTGCCGGAGCAATAGACGACAAAAAAATAGCCGAAGAAAAAATTAAAGAGTATCAGGAAAAGGTAAAAGGAGATTCAACAATATCCGAATTTATGGATACATCGTATAATTTTAAAAAGATAATTGAATTTGATTCAGACTTTTACCGTGCCAATATGGATGATGGCCAGATACAAAACCGCAGAATTACCATTGACCTTAAACCTATTATTTTAATAACATCGAAGCAAGATAATCTTAAACAGGAAGATATTCCGTTTTATCTGAAATCGGTTGACGATATTAACAATAAAAAAATTCTTAATACAACATTTGTGGCATCATCGGAGTTGACGGTGCTGAGTGTTGACAGTGTGCGAACTTTGTTGAATGAAACCGAAAACGAAAAATTTAAATCGTCATACAGCTCTTATATCTATTTTTATCAGGGATTGTTAAATAGTATGATTCGTAATTTTAACCAGTCGTTAAAGTCTTACAGCACAGCTATTTCACTTAATCCTGATTTTGATTTGGGATATTTCAACAGGGCAAACACCCGATATTTAATGATTCAGTATATCAACTCATTGGACGATTATTCACAAGTGTTGACAATTGACGGAAAGGCAACAAATACTTCTGCTAAAAAGCAAGATGAGCAATATAAAGATTACGATGATGTGATTAAAGATTTGGATAAAGCAATTGAACTTAACCCTAATTTTGGGTTTGCTTATTATAATCGCGGAAATGTAAAATGTATGAAAAAAGATTTTACCGGAGCTATTGACGATTACACCAAAAGTATAGAGGTAGGACCTGAAATTCCGCAGGCATATTTTAATCGTGGGCTGACACTTATTTATTTGCAAGATAAAGAGAAAGGGTGTCTTGATATGAGCAAAGCGGGAGAGTTGGGGATAGAAGATGCTTATCCGATTATTAAAAAATATTGCACAAAAGAGAATTAAAAATCTTTTGTTCTGTTTATATCAATAAAAACAGGCAGGTGGTCGGAATATCCGCCGTGATATTTAAAACCGATATAGGTTCTAAAAGGTTTTATTCCCAAGTATGCTTCGTCTTTTTCGAGTAAAAAAGCAGCATTGAATATTGTATATCCGTTAATGTCGGTTTTTAAGTTATTTGAACCTTTCAATAAATTTCCCGATACAATAATTTGGTCGAGTTTTGCCCAGTCACCTTTGTGTTTGTGGCTTCCTTCAAAAGATTCAGATATGTAAGCAAGGTTATATAAATTTGTGTTTTTTAAATTATCAGCCGAAAGTTTTGCATTTAATACATCTTTCAAACTTTTATTTACGGGTTCATCGTTAAAATCGCCGATAATAATAATATTAGCATTGGGAGATATTTTAAATATGGAGTCGGTAACATGTTTTAATACCGAAGCTGTAAATTTACGATAAGGTTCGGATTGAAGTTGTCCGCCCCAGCGAGAAGGCCAGTGATTTACAAAAATATGAACAGTGTCTTTTTGATGCAAAACACCTTTTGAGTATAAAATATCGCGAGTAAATTTTTCGGGGTTATTCGGAAAATGTATGGTGATAAACTTATTTTTTACAGGTTTATATTTTTTTGGTTGATAGAGTAATGCCACGTCAATACCACGTTTGTCGGGTGATTCTTTATGAATATATTTGTATTCGAGCATGTAAAGTTGAGAGTTGTAAACTAAATCTTTTACGGCTCTTCGGCTTTCAACTTCGCACAGTCCCACAAGTTCAACAGGTCGCCATCCGCCGACAGCGGTAATAACTTTTGATATTTTATTTAATTTGTCGTAGTATTTTGTTTTATTCCAGTGGTGGTTTCCTTCGGGTAAAAAATCTTCATCTCTTTTTGCTGAATCATCGTAAGTGTCAAACAGATTTTCGCAGTTGTAAAACATTACACGAGCATATCTGCCGGTTTCAATTTTTTTTATTAAAGTATCCGACAAGTTTTGCGATTGCAAATTTGCAGCTATAAAAAGCATTAAAAATAATAGCCGAATACTTAATGTCATATGTTTAAATTTTATTATTTAGTTGTATAAATTATAGACACAAATACGTGAATGAACATTGTTAAATATTATTTTTTTTCGGGAATCCTTTCGTAAGCACCAAGGTCGGGTTTACCATCCATATTTCTGTCGTTACCGTCTTGGTCGGTTGGAATCATAGTGCTGTAAAATACTGAACCTTTGTTTATTGCCGCCGATAAAGTATCAAGTCTGAAATTGCCTTCGTAAGTATTGATAAATCGCGGCAACGAATCTTTATTTCTGATAATACTTTTGTAAATATCTTTATTGCTTGTATCAAATTCATCGTCGAGTTTCATTAAGCAATGGTCGAATAAAAATGAGAATGGTTTAGTTTCATCGGGATGTTGGTCGATAAAAAATTCGCTGTCAATGTTGCCGTATATTATGCTGTTGCCAAATATTGCCGAAAAATCAAAAGTATAATATTTATCTTCGTTTTTATAATAATTATTAAAAATAAGCGAGGGAGTTTTTCTTGTATCAAAATCATAATAATTGCCAATAGTAGATTGATAAAATTCATAATATCCGCCTAAGCTGAGCACTACGGCATAATATCCGCAATTTGCTATTACCGAATTGAAAACCAAAACTTTTGACGATTGAGCCATAAGTCCGATTGCACTCATATTTTTAACTATTGAATTGCTCAAAGTAAGAGTAGGATTATCTCCTTCGCCGACAGAATCGACTTGAATACCTTTTACTCCGTTTTTAATTATTGCATGGTCAATAATATTATTATTACTTCCTTTCCAAAAGTGAATGCCTCCTGTTAAATATTTAATATCTTTTTCTTTATTTATGTAATATGCATACCATTGTCCGGGAGTGTATTTATACCATTCTTCGAGCCTGTCGCCCTGAAAAGTCACAGGATTATCAACAGTTCCGTGAACTTGTAAGGTTCCCAATACCCACATTGCCGATTCGTTATGAAAGTATATTCTTACACCTTCTTCAATAGTCAGTGTTTGATTTTTATCTACCAAAATGGAGTTATAAATAAGATATGGTTTATCGTTTATCCATGTTCGTGTATCAATTACCGAATCGTTATAAAGATGCACATCTTGTCCGTAAGCAACAAGTTTTACGTTTTGAGTATTTCCGTTTGTGATAAACATTACGGAATCTTCAATAACCATAGGGCTGTTGGAATTCTGCGGGTCAATATTTACTTCAACGAAAACAAAAGCACTGTCGTGAGATAAAATTTCATAATCTTTGACTTTGTTGGTAGGTTGACCGTCAATATTCAGGCGATAGTATGAGTTATTCCCGCTACCTAACGATATTGTTGTTTTTACGGCTTCATCGGAGTTGTTGTAAAATCTGAATTGGCGTGTTGTAGAGCCAATGGTTGTAAAAACGGTATCAAATAATACTGTATCGGTAGAGAAATTTAAATTGATATTAGGATTGTTAGAAAAATCTATATTGTCTCTGCATGCAAGAAACGATGCAGAAATCAGTAATAAGAGCAATATATGTTTATATTTAATCATAATAATATTTTGTATGTAAATTTAAAAACAAAACGAAGCGACTACAATAAAATTGCAGTCGCATAATATTTTGTTTAAGAATTAAAGTTTATATTTTAAAATAATTCAACTTCAATATTTTGTATAAATGCTGTATAAGTATATTCGTTTTGAACTTTTGCAACTGCAAGCATTATTATAATTGAAACTTCTTCGCCGTTTTTATTTACAATAGTTGTTTCACGACGCACACCTATTAATTTTCGTTTTTCGGGTCTGATTAAAGTGTAAACCATTTCGTCATCTTTTTCTTCTTTTACATCTTTAAATAGCATTTTCACATTATTACCCAATACATCTTTACGAGAATATCCCCAAAGATTTTCAGATGCACGGTTAAAGAATTCAACAATTCCGTCTTGATTTATTGTTAAAATAGCATCGTGAGCACCTTCAAGTGTTTTCTCATTTCGGATTTTAATTTTCTCAATTTCTTGGAATTGTATTTTAAGTTCTTGTTTGGCTTCTTCAAGTTTTTCTTTAAGTTTTACTTCGTTGGCTTTAAGTTTTTCTTCTTGTTTTTTCAATAATTCGTTTTGTTGTTTAGTAATAAGTTCCATCTCTTTTTGTTCGGTAATATCATAAGCTATTGAAATTATTTTAGAGATTTCGTTATACATATTATGTACAGCAGTAAATGTAACATCAAACCATTTGTCCTTGCCGTCTTTAGTAATTAATTTGGTTTGTCCTTGATATGTTTCTCCGTTTACAACTTTTTCCCATATTTCTTCAAACTCGTGATTCTCATCTTCACTCATAAAGTTGAAAACGCCATAATTTTCAATATCTTCGGGTGAGTAACCGAGTATCTCGGTGAATTTTTGATTACTTTCAATCAGTCTTCCACTCGGAGCATATACAATTTTAATACTGGAATGATTAATAGCTTGAATTTGACCTTCGTAATCAAGACTTTGCTCCTTGTGTTCGGTAGTGTCAATAGCTAGGAACAGGATTTTTTCAACTTCATTTTGATTGTTTCTTACACAAGTATATGTTGCCATAGTCCATAGGTCTTTACCGGCCTTGGTTACGTGTTTCATATAACCTTCAAAATGTTTTCCTCCTAAAGCAAGTTCGTCCCAAATTTCATTAAACCAAGCTTTATCTTTTTCGCTTATAAACATTGATATGTGATGACCTTCAACATCGGTATTGCTTGTGTATCCCAGTTTTTTCAGGAATTTGGTATTGGCATACAAAAGAATACCGTTTACATCGTATTCTGCTCTGATAAGAGTATGATTTACCGAATTTGTAAAACTGATAAACTCTTCGGCTTGTTTTGCTGCTTCTTCTTGTGTAGCTTGCAATTCTTCCATATTTTGTCTCATCTCCTCTTCTTGTTGAGTAAGCCTTTCGGCTGCTTGACGAGATTCGCTTAATAGTTTTGCGGTTCTGATGTTAATTTTTACGGTAGAGAATGTTGTAGCAATACTTTCGGCAACTTTTTCTACAAATTCAATTTTATAAGGTTCAATATAATCAAACGATGCCATTTCGATAACACCGTGAACTTCGTCGTTTACTTTAAGTGGAACAATTAACAAAACATTGGGATTAGCTTCTCCCAAACCACTGGTTACATCAACATAATCATCGGGAACTTCGTCAATATAAATAATATTTTTTTCAAAAGCGGCTCTTCCTATCAATCCTTCAGACATTTCTAATCGCTTTTTATTATATTTTTTTCGGTTATAGGCAAAATGAGCGATAAGTTCAAAGTATTTATCTTCTTCAAATTCATCATTAATTATAAACAGTCCACCTTGAACGGCATCAATATATCGACATAAATTACTTATCAGGTTAAAACTCAATACTTCAATATTGTCATTGTCATGACGTAATATTTCGCCGAATTTTGCAAGTCCTTCGGCTATCCAGTTTCTCTGTTCATCCTCTTTTTTACGTAATTTCTCTTCTTCTCTGTTTTTTCTTAGGCTGTTTCGCAAGTCAATAAGAATATTTCCTAAAATATTTTCCTTATCGGGATTATATTCAATATCAAGGTTATCTTGACTTAAATTTTTTGCAAAGTCAAGCATATTATCTTGCATTTTGTTTTTAGTTGCTTCGAGCTTAAATAGTTTATACTTAATGTTATACAAATAGCTACCTATAAAATATCCTGCAATTGTGGTAATTAAAGGAATAATATCAACAATGAAAAAATGAAACCCCGAAGAGTGAAGTTTTCCTATGTTTTCTAAGGTAAATACCTGATTACTTGCTTTAAATACTATTGAGTAAATAAAAGTCAGCAGTAACATTCCGAATGAGAATGTTATTAATGATAAATTAAACCTGATATTAGATATATTTTTATTTTCCATTCAAATTAAGGTGATGAATTGTTAATAAAATATAATTACAGTCTAAAAATACTAAAATATTTTATAATATGCCTTTTTTCATTTTAAATAAAAGAAATAATCACTTTAATATTGCAGTTTTAATACTTTTTCGGCAATCTTATCTAAAGGTAAAATATCGGTTGCAGCATTGAGCTTTATTGCTTCTTTGGGCATTCCGAATACAATACATGATTTTTCGTCTTGAGCAATTGTATGAGCTCCGGTTTCTTCTAATTCTTTTAATCCTTGAGCACCATCTGCTCCCATTCCGGTCATTATAACGCCAATGGCATTTTTTCCTGCATATTTTGCGGTAGAACGAAATAAAACATCAACAGAAGGGCGATGTCTGTTTACCAGTTCACCATTGTTTATTTCAACATAATATCTTGCACCGCTTCGTTTTAATAACATATGATAATTTCCCGGAGCTATTAATGCTTGACCTCTTAATACGGTATCGTTATTAGCAGCTTCTTTAACAGTAATTTTGCATATAGAGTTAAGCCTTTCGGCAAATGAACGTGTAAAATGTTCGGGCATATGTTGTACTATTACTATTCCCGGACTGTCAACGGGCATTGCTTCAAGAAATATTCGCAGAGCTTCTGTTCCACCTGTTGATGCTCCTACTGCTACAACTTTTTCTGTTGTTTTTAACATACTATGTTGAGATGAGCTTTTAGGTAAAATGGCATCGGCGGTGTATTTTGGTTTTGTTGTTATGTGAGATGTTTTGGAAATAGTTTTCTTTTTACGTTTTATTTTGGCATTGGCAGCAGCTTTTACTGCATCACATATTTTTATTTTTGATTCTTCGATAAAATCTTTTGTGCTTAAATTTGGTTTTGTAATTAACTCAACAGCTCCATATTCTAATGCTCTGATTCCTGTTTCGGTTCCTTGAGCGGTTAAGCTTGATATAATAACAACGGGTATTGGGTGTTGTGTCATTATTTTTTTTAAAAATGTTAAACCGTCCATTCTTGGCATTTCAATATCCAGAGTTATAACATCGGGCACTTCATGTGCTATTTTATTTGCTGCAAAATACGGGTCGGCAGCAACACCCATAACATCAATATCAGGGTCTTCACTCAAAATAGAGCTTAATGTTTGTCTGACTACCGCAGAATCGTCAACTATTAAAACTTTTATTTTATCTTTCATCTGTTTATAATTATTTATCAATTGTCAGATGGAACATCCTATTCGTTAATCAATTTTTCAAATTTAGCGTTTATGCTATAATCATAGTTGTGTGAGTATTAAGCGAATTATCATGGATGTTTCATTTTTGTGTTTTTTTATTTTTTTGATAGTATATAAATTTTGTTGTTATTAAAAATAAATATAAAGTGTTTTAAATATTGTATTTATTGTGATAGCAAATGTGTAGTTTATTGTTTTATATATTATTGATTATATTTTTTGTTTTGATATTAATTCAGGTTATGTAATTTCATTACTTTTTTTTATAAATCTCATTAAAACAGTTCCTGTAAATGTATTAAAACGTATTTTACGACCAAGTTTGCCGCCTACACTTTTCCCTATAATTTTTATATTGTTTTCTTTTAATAGTTTAATTGCAATTTCAATATTTCGTTCTCCTATTTTAAAGTGATTTGTTTTAGTTTCTACTACTTCACCGCCTCCAAAAACTTTTGCTTCGATATTATTAATATTACAACCCAAATTAAGCATCTTTGACAATAATTTTTCAATAGCGATATTGCCGTATTTAGGTGAAGCCAACCCGGTTCCATTCCAAAAAGGCAGCATAAAATGATTTATTCCGCCTATTTTTTTTTCTTTGTCGTATAAACAAACAGCTACACATGAGCCAAGTATTGTGTCAACAATATACGGTTCTGCATCAATAAAAAGAGCTGCAGGAAATAAAAAATGGCTTTTAGGTTCTTGTTCTGTATTGTTAGAATACTTCATCTTCATCACTGTCTCCAAATATAAACTCGTTTCCGTCAATTGCATATCCTTGATTTTCGACTATTTCGGCTTGAGGTATTTCTATAATAAACATTGAACCTATGTTTTGTTTACTTACAATATCAATATTACCGTTTAAAATATCAATTAAAGCTTTTGTTACCGATAAGCCTAACCCGTGTCCGGGATTCAGGGAATTAATTGAAGAATCAACTCTTTTAAATCTGTCAAAAATTACTTCTAGATTTTTTTTATTGATACCTATTCCGTAATCTTTGACTGATATTTTTAATGTATCATTTTCAATCCATCCTTTTATTTCAATACGATTGGCTGCATTACTGTATTTTATGCTGTTGCTTAAAAGATTAGATATTATTAATCTTAATTTTTCGGGGTCGGTATTAAAATATATTTTTTCGGATAGTTCTTTGTCTATTTCAAAATCAAAATGGACTTTGAGTTGCTTTTGTTCAGCTTTATATTTATATGCACTAATTACGCTGTTTATCAGCATGTTGACATCAGTCTTTATTATTTCGGGATTTGCTTCGCCTGCTTCAATTTTGGCTGCCGTGAAAATATTATTTAATTGGAAATCAAGCTCAAATGCTTCGGAATGAATAAGTTCTGCCATATTTTTTATTTTATCAATATCATTATCTTTTGATGCAATAATATTTTTTGATAAACCCAAAATAGAGGCAAACGGATTTACTATTTCATTGGTAATATTTGAAATAAAATGACTTTTTAATGCTTCGGATTCTGTTAATTTTTTATTAACATTTTTGAGTTCTTCGCGTTGTTGGGTTAATATTTTTTTACACTCCGAAGCATCTTTAAATTTTAATTTTAAATTCTCTAATATTTCTTTATCTGATAACATAATAAAATGTATTTAGATTTTAATATAGATTGTCGGCTGCAATACTTTTAGTGGAACATTCATATTTGTAATAGATTCGGAATGTCCCAGAAAAAAATAACCTCCGAGATTTAGTTTGTTACACAATTTATTTATTACTATTTCTTGATTTTCTCGTTCAAAGTAAATTAATGCATTTCGGCAAAATATAATATCAAAAGATTCATTTATTCTATAAATATCATCCATAAAATTAAGTCTTTGAAATTTTATTTTATCTCTTAATTCTTTAATTACTCTTACTTTTGGTTTTGTGCGGTCTTTTGATTTTAAAAAATATCTTTTTTTTATGTCAAGCGGAATCATTTCTATACGTTCTTCGGGGTAAATAGCATTGGCTCCGGTTTTTAGCATTTGTGTAGAAATATCGGTTGCAATAATTTGATAATCGAATCCCGGGTTTTTTAATTTAAATTCGTTTAATACAATGGCAATAGTGTATGGTTCCTCACCTGAAGAACATCCTGCACTCCACACTTTTATGTTTTTTTTGTTTTCATTGTAAATATCGGGTAGTATTGTTTCTTTAAGAGTTTCGAAATGAACGGGTTCTCTGTAAAAATCGGTTTTATTTGTGCTTACTACATCCATCATATGAATGATTTCTTCTTTGCCTTCTTCGCTGAAAACATAATCAACATAAGTTTTAAAATCAGCGATTTGTAGTTTTCGTAATCTTTTATGTAATCTTCCTTGTAATATGCTTTTTTTTGCAGGTGGCATTTTTATACCGTAATTTGATTGTATAAAGTTGCTTAAACGCAGAAATTCTTTATCGGATAAAGTGATGTTATATATATTTAACAGATTGTTATCCATATTTAGATATTAAATTACGATACAATAGGTTTGACTTCGGTATCTTTAGATATTATTTCAGTGTCAGAGTTAAAAATTAAATTAATATCCAACAGTAAAATAAAACCGTCTTTCAGTTTATATAACCCATGAATGAATTCAGTTTTGTATTTTGTTCCTATTGTAGGAGCCGGTTCTATCTCTTTTTCTTTTATTTCGGTTACTCTGTCGATTGCATCAACTAATATGCCGAGTTGAACAGGTTCATCTTCAACATTTACCGATAATACGACAATACAGGTATTTTTGGTAAAAACAATGGGTGTCAT
>Ga0256846_1000735_pt1 | contig 12078 bp, 9 predicted proteins | sample TevniametaG_FD_189098 | JGI IMG/M metagenome (GOLD analysis project Ga0256846, IMG submission 189098) | Tube worm associated microbial communities from hydrothermal vent at the East Pacific Rise, Pacific Ocean - Tevnia | ecosystem: Host-associated > Annelida > Integument > Unclassified ...
CCATTCCTGGTATCTGCCAGGAGCGAAGATTCCCAGGTATCACTACTTTCCCGGGGACGTTCTATCTGGTTCCAGGATACATGGGGAACCTTTACTTTTCTGCCCGATGCTGCATGATTGTTGAAACGGACAATATTGCCCCGGACAATGCCAAGTCCTTCATGGCAGCCAAATTCATAACTTTTTGTGAATAACAGCTGCATGCCCAGGCATATTCCCATGAAGGGTCTGCCGGAATTTATAAAGTCAAGTATGGTGGGGATAAGATTATCCTGTTTCAGATTATACAATGCTTCACCAAAGGCGCCGACTCCGGGCAGAACAGCACCGTCAGCTTTGAGTATTTCACTTCTTGACCCAGTGATAACCGAATCAATACCTGTGTAGGCAAGCGCCCGCTGGACACTGAAGAGATTACCCATATTATAGTCAATTACCGCAACTTTCATACAATAGCCTTTTTATATTCTGCATTGAGTCTTATTGATCATGAGATATTTTTTAATTTTATCAATTGTTGTGGAATCAATTGTTGAAAGGTCCCTGCCATTCTTTAAAAATTCAATATTTCCCTCTTTTTCAAATCCTGAAGTTTTGTTATGATCCTTTATATAATCGTAGTGGAGGATGGATGCCAGTGCCACAGCATCTGCTCTGCCATCCTTAAAGGCCGCATTAATGTGTTCAAGACGGCCGCAGCCTCCATGGGCAATAACCGGAATATTTACCACATCAGATACTTTTGATATAAGCCGGGTGTCAAATCCGAGCCCTGTTCCCTCTTTATTGACAGAAGTTATGAGTATCTCTCCTGCACCGTATTGTTCAAGCTGTCCAGCCCAGGCAACAGCATCTTTTCCTGTATATTCCCTGCCATTGTCAATGAGAGCCATGTACTCCCCGGGCGCCTGTTCAATGGCTTCAATGGCTGCCACAATGGTGGATGAGCCAAATATTTGTGCTGCCTCCTTAATAAGGCCGGGATTTTTAATAAATGCTGTATTTATGGCAACCTTATCCGCTCCAGCCCTTAATACGTTCCTGATATCTTTAATGCTTCGTATTCCTCCTCCCACGGTCAGGGGTATGAAGATTTCACCTGCTGTTCTGGTGATTATATCATGCAGGCTGTTCCTGCCGTAAAGACTTGCCACAGTATCGGAATAGAGGAGTTCATCAATACCGTTTTCATAATAGTACCGGGCAAAATCTTCTGGTTTCCCAAGTACTCTTAAACCTTCAAGGTGGATACCCTTTACTAAATTAGGCCCTTTTATATCAAGCCTTGCAATTATTCTTCGGTTCACAATTTCCCGCAATCAAATTATTATCAGCTGTTTTATATAAAGCTTGTTTATATTCTATATATTATAAATTTCTGATTTAAACAGTTCAAGATGACCAGGGTCAGTATACCATTCTATGCAATTATTGAGCCCCTTTTTAAACCCCTCAAGTGAAGCATATAAAGGATTCCATGCTGTATTGTTTTTCAACTTTGTGTTGTCTGCCAGGAGCCGGTTAACTTCGCTTTTTTCAGGTCGTAATCGTGATTCGTCGGAAATAATTTCAATTTTTCTGCCCATCAGCCGGGCAATCATTTCAGCTGTGCTGCCAATGGATATTTCAAAATTACTTCCTGCATTAAAGGTCTTCCCAATGGTGGTGTCTGACTTTGCAACCTCTATGAATGCATCAACAATATCAGTTACAAAATTAAAGTCCCTTGTGGGGGTTACAGCACCAAGTTTTAAGGTGGTGTTTCCTCTGGCTATCTGGGTGATGATAGTGGGTATGACGGCACGCAGGGACTGCCTTGGACCATAGGTATTAAAGGGACGGATAATTGCCACGGGCAGATCAAAGGATGTGAAAAAGGAAAATGCGATCTGGTCTGCTCCGATTTTGGAAGCAGAGTAGGGCGACTGCCCCTGTAGCGGGTGCTGCTCGGTTATGGGGACAAATTGTGCAGTGCCATATACCTCGCTTGTGGAGGTATGGACTATTTTTTCAATTCCATGCTCCCTTGCAGCCTGTACAATATTCAATGTACCATTGATATTGGTGTCAACATAGGCAGCAGGAGAGTGATAAGAGTAGGGGATAGCAATCAGGGCAGCAAGGTGAAATATGACATCGCATCCCTTTACTGCACTGTTCACTCCAAACGGATCACGTACATCGCCCATGAAAATTTCCAGATTATTCTTCACATCCCCTGGCAGGGAATCAAGCCAGCCCCAGGAGTTAAATGAATTGTAAAGGACAAATGCCCTTACATCATGTCCCTGCCTGACAAGTTTTTCTGTCAAATGGGAGCCTATGAACCCTTCAGAGCCGGTTACAAGTATTTTTTTGTTTTTAAGTTCCATAATCAGGTTTTAACCGGATATTTACTGTAATAATACGAAAAGATTTAGATTAAAATTATGTTCAGACCATATCACAAAAAACCAGTGCTGTCAAGGCGAATTTTCCAGGGGATATTATAATAGTGTGCTTTTCAGGGTGCTTGACAGGTATGCTGCATCAAGTTCTGTTTTTGATACTCCGTCTTTCCTGTACAGGCTTTTCCTGTTCTCCCATAATGTACCGTGCCACCTGGCGAAAAAGTTAATTGAGTCGTTGAAATCCACCTTTTTTTTCCTGACGTCAAGTTGTACCATCTGAAGATCAGGCAGATAAAATGGGATGGTATCATTTTTAAAATCTTTTTTATTAATTGCACTGTCTGAGGCGCGGAGGCAGATATCCATGAATGCATTTTCTCCTGCACCTCCCCAAAACCCTCCCAGTTCAGAAAAGAAATCTTTATCAAGTGCAACAAAGTAATCAAGCATTTGAAAGGCTCTTCTTATGTTTGCCTTTGGGAAATCCCGGTCCAGGTAACGGTATGCTGATACAGGAGAATTGTTTTCATCCAGGACCATGCCGGCATGAATGATATTGCCCTGCATATTGATCACTTTCCCGCCGAATATTTTTTTTGTCCCAAGTTCATTAAAGGCTTTTTCAAGGGAAAAAAGCCAGCCTCTGCAGGGCGATAAAAGCTCTGAAAAAAATAATAATATTTTCCCCCTGGCATTTTCCCCGGCTATATTCATCATGTCTGGACCATTGCAGTTGTTATTTTTATCAAGGATATGGATATTGCCCTGTAATGTGTCAATTATATGACATATTCTGTCGGAAATGTTTTCAGGCCTTATAAGAATGACTTCATATTCCCCTGAGTTTTCCGAATGATTGGATATTGACTCCAGCTGGGAAAGGAACTTGTCTGACATGTTTTCAGGAACAGGTATGACCATGGACCACTTAAAGTCATAACCACTCTTTCCCCGGAGGTCATGCAGAGTTGGGGGATATGTAATGGTATGGCTTCCGGCCCTGATGAGCTTCTCAGCTATATGGATTATCCTGTCAGCTGCTCCTCTGGTTGCTGTGAGTTCAGATTTGAGGTATTTTTCCATGTTCTCTTTATCAATCATATCTGAAAAATTTTCCCCTTTTTCCAGGGCAGTTGCAAGGGTTCCGGGAGTCATGCCCACGGCAGCATTCTGGCGGATAAATGAATAAGGTACATTTGCATTCAGCTCAACATCAAGCTGAACAAGGGGCCTGCCCAGTGCCAATGCTTCAAGGCCTGTTGTGCTTGGCTGGGCCAGGGTGCAGAGATCACACATGGCAATGAGATCATAGGTATTCTCCTCCCCATGGATAAACCAGACATTTTTTTTCAGCTTTTTTTCAATAAGATCCTGCCATGCTCTTATTCTATCCTGTTTGTCAGCAGGATGAAATTTTATAAACAATGCAAGATCAGAACTTTCCGATGTAACTTTAAGCAGGGGTAAAACAATATCAACGTCCAGGGGGGAAGCAGAAAAAATCAAAAGATTTACAAATTTATTCTCAAGTTTATATTTTATTTTCATTTTTTCTTGTGTGTTGTTGTTTTTAAGGCGTTTTTTCTCTTCTGCCAGGTGGGTGTTGCCCACAGGTATGATTCTTTCAAGGGGGGCTTCATAGCTGCCGAGTTTCTCCCTTATTCTGCTGCCCCAGGTGAGCCCCAGTGTGCTGTACTGAATATGCCCTGTATATCCGAAGTCAAGGTTATATCCAAGTCCCTCCTGAAGGGTGATGAATGGTATATTTATTTTTTTTGCCTGGAAGGCAAGCATCTTTCCCCACCGGTTAAGTTCATGGAGGGCAAGACAGATATCCGGCCTCTCTTTTTTCAATAAGTTCTTAAACCCCACATACTCCTGGGCTGTGGCATGGAGTGTTTTATCAAGAACTGTGATTACCTGAGCTCCCATGGCATAATCTTTCAGTAAAGCTGTCCTGAAGGCTTTTCTGAGCTTCAGATAATTTCTGTTTATTTCCGGAAAATCATTGTCAGATACATATTCAAATACATGCCTGTATTTGAGTTTACACATTTCAGCCGTGATCTCCTGGGACCTTTCGGCCTGACCCACAATATACTCTACTTTTGCACCAAGGTTTTCAAGATTGCGGGCAATGGGAATTAAGAATCTGGTGTGGTGGAGAAGAGCAACATAGATGATAACCTTTTTATTGTGCCAGAAACCGCTCATATCTTATCTCCTGTTTCAGAAGAACTTTTGTTAAGAGTCTGGGAAAGTATCCTGGCAAATCCAGTCCGTTCATTGCGGCATTCAATAATTTTTTTAATACTATCCAGGAATTTTTCTTGATTATTGAATGATTCAAGTGAGTTGTGTCTGCCAGGGGCCACCATTGTATCATATATCAGGGTTGGAATATTGTGATTAACTGCAATGGATGTTGCATAACATGCAGAACACGCGGCAACACAGTCAGCAACAGCCATCTGCCATGGTGCATTGATGTCATGGAAGGAAAATGGTATTTTCCCAAGATCTTTTTTACTTATGATTTCTATGATTTCATTGTGTTTATGTGTTCCCCTGACCTGGTCCTTACCAATGGAGAACATAAGATGGATTTTATGGGCAAAGGGTGTGAGCATGGAAACAAGGGTTTTATACTCATGTATCATTGCAACATTGTGGGGGATATAGATTATTGTTCTTTTAAAATCCATTACTCTGCTCTTTTTCAGGCCATGGGCTGCAAAGAGTGCATTCCTCCACAGAGGAGGGCAGCCCGGAGAGAAAAGACGACCTTCATGCCTTGGAGCAAGCCATATCTTTGTTTTAAGGCCGGCCTTTTTTGACTTAAGGTGTTTATAACTGGCACGTGTCGTGGTTATGACACTGTCCAGCAGGGAAGGCGCAAGTGTCCACCTTGTGTTTAAAGGTAAAAGTTCATACCCGATAACTTTAATTCCTGCCTGTCTTGCAAGATAAACCCATGCATAAAACACCCTCTCTTCAGGAGACGATGATCCAAGAGGGGTTGGAATCTGGAGGATAACTGCCCTGGTATCAGGTTCAATTTCATGGTGAATTTCTGCACGGAAAATATTGCCGCTTCCCAGGTCGTCCAGGAGAAGAGCCTGCCAGAAGGGAAGGCCGTCTGTGAATTCATGGCCTTTCAGCAGATCTTTTTTAAGGTTAAACCCTTCAAGGGAGTTATGCTTTATGGCAGAGGACACTTTAAAAACAACAGGGTCAAGCTTTTTAGCAGCTTTAACTGTATCCATGCAATGTGACGGGATTAGAAATTTAAGGCAGGCAAATTTCCTTACACCATGCCCCAGCCGTGCGAGGAACTCAATTATCAGCTCTGTTGTCTGGTTATCCTGGAGAATCCAGTAAACAGTTTTTTGATTTTTTCCCATAGTTATTGTATTTATTGATATTTTTTCAGTTTGGTATAAATTTTATTATACATGGTTAAAAATAGTTGTTAGTATGACTTTAAAGTTTAAAGCAAAATCAGTGCCATGGAGAGTTTGAATTGTGGCGCGATATTTGCAGAATACAAAATGCAAAATCATGTAAAAACAGTATTGCAGTTTCACACCCCATGGAGATAAATGTATATGTTTTTTATTGAAAATAGAAAAATTGGTGATGGACAGCCTGTTTTCATTGTTTTTGAGGCCGGTGCCACACACAATGGACTGGAATCTGCCATTGAACTTGTAAAACTTGCTGCCAGGGCAGGGGCAGATGGAATAAAGTTTCAAATCCTTGATCCGGACAGACTTGTCCCTGACAGGTCACAGCTTTTCACATATGATATTCTGATTGATAAAAACAGTGAAGAAACAAAACAGGTCAAAGAGCCGTTGTATGATATATTGAAACGCAGATATCTTACCTTTGACCAATGGGAAAAAGTGAAAAAAATGTGTGACCGTCTGGGAATAGTATTTTTTTCCACTGCAGTTTTTGAAGGAGAAGTTGATTTTTTAAAGGATATCGGAGTTGATACATTGAAGATATGTTCCGGAGATATTACCCACTTCCCTTTTATAAGATATTGTGCCAGGACTGGAATGAGCATCCAGCTGGATACTGGCGGTTCAACAATGGGTGAAGTTGAAAGTGCCTTTAACGAGGTGGTTAAAACAGGAAATAACAGGGTTATTATCCATAACTGTCCCACAGGATACCCAGCAGGGCTTGAGAGTATAAATTTAAGATTTATTCCGGTATTGAAACAGGTATTTAACTGTCCGGTTGCTTTTTCAGATCACACACCAGGGTGGGAAATGGATATTGGAGCAGTTGCACTGGGTGCAGACATTGTGGAAAAGACCATTACACTTGACAGAAGATCCAGGAGCCCTGAGCATATCTTTTCCCTGGAGCCCGGAGATATGGGAAAGTTTGTGCAGTCAATACGTGATTTTGAAACAGCCCTTGGCACAGGCATAAGATCAATCTCCGGAAAAGAGTATGAAATCTGTAAACACACCAGGCGGAGTATAGTTTTGAAACAGGATGTTAATAAAGGTGATATAATAAACAAAGATATCCTTGATTATGTGAGGCCGGGCACAGGCATTGCACCTGTTATGGCAGATATGATTATTAATAGAAAATTTACAAGAAGGCTCAACAAAGGTGCCATGCTTGACTGGGGAGATTTTTCATAGATGGGAATGGTGGCCATAATACCTGCAAGGGGCGGCTCAAAGCGCCTGGCAAGGAAAAATATTCTTCCTGTGCAGGGCAGACCCATGCTCAGCTATCCTGTTATGAGTGCTGTTGGAGCAGGTATTTTTGACAGGGTGATAGTATCAACTGAAGATGAAGCAATTGGAAAGATTGCAAAGAGAGCCGGGGCAGATTATTTTAAACGACCTGAACACCTTGCCAGGGACAGATCAACTGTTGTGGAAGTGTGCCTTAATGTCCTGGAGCAGCTTGAAGGCTTAAATGAGCTGCCAGAGTACTTCTGCTGTATATATGCAACTGCTGTTTTTATAACTCCCAGGGACATTAAAGAATCTTTTAAACTGTTAACCGGTTCCCATGGTGTCAATATTGTAATGGGTGTTTCAGAATATAACCTGCAGCCTGTCCAGGCATTAATAAGGGGAGGTGACGGATTGTTAAAACCCATGTGGCCGGAATATGTGAATATTCAATCCCAGTTCCACCCCGGCCTGGTTGTAAGCAATGGCACATTGTACTGGGCAGGGACAGAGAGATTTTTACAAAAAAAAACATTTTATGATGATTGTCTAAAAGGGTATGAGATACCCTGGATCAGGGCCCTTGACATTGATACAAAGGAAAGTTTTGAAATTGTCAAAATGCTTGCTCCAAGCCTGCTTGCATGATATTCTAAAAAAATATGGTGTTTGAAACACTTGTAAAAGAGTTTCCATTATAGTAGTTTTAAAATTCATTTTTTATGTTTGACAGGAGTTGAATTTTGAGGATTATTATAGTTGGTGCAGGGGAAGTTGGGTACAATATTGCAAGCAAGCTTGCAAGCGAGAACAAGAAGGTTGTTGTTATTGATAAGGATCCCATTGCAACAAAACGCCTTGCCGATGATATTGATGTACAGGTCATGAATGCTTCGGGCAGCAGCCCAAGTGTGCTTTTGGAAGCAGGAATAAAAGAGGCTGAGATTTTACTTGCTGTAACAAACAGTGATGAAGCAAACCTTATCTCCTGCCTCATGGCCAATATGATTTCCCCCACCACAAAGAAACTTGCCAGGATACGGAGTGTGGATTTTGACGGATACCATGAAAATTTTAAAAACAATGCTCCATATATTGACACTGTTATAAATCCTGAAGTCGTTGTTGTAAATACAATGCGCAGACTCATGAGTGTGCCCGGTGCAATAGATATTGGAAGCTTTGCCGATGGAAAGGTCAAATTTGTAGGCCTTCGCATTGATGAAGGCTCCCCCATGGCAAATGTCCGGTTAATGGATTTTCCAGCCATGTTTGGAAGGGCAAGACCTTTAATATCAGCCATTATCCGGGGGGATAAAATAATTGTCCCAAAGGGAGATGCTGAAGTTCTGCCCAGGGATCTTGTATATTTTATTGCTGAAACAGACAAGCTGGATAAAACCATTGAACTTTTTGGTAAAAAAATCACACCCTTAAGGAGTGTGTTGATTGTGGGAGGCGGACGTATTGGTTTAAGGCTTGCAAAACTTCTGGAACAGGAATCCATAAGTACAAAAATTGTTGATTCTGATCTTAAAAGGTGTGAAGAGCTTGCAGAGAAAACCGAGAAGACCATCATACTACATGGTGATGCTTCAGAAAAAAATCTTTTTTTAGAAGAGAGTGTGGGGGATATTGATGTGGTTGTCGCCACAACAGATAATGATGAGACAAATATCCTTGTTTCTCTGCTGGCCAAAGAAATGGGAGCCCAGACCACAATAACAAAAATCAGTAAAACAAATTATCTGCCTTTGATGAAAACAATCGGACTTGATAAGGTTGTAAGCCCCAGGCTCTCTGCTGCAAGGTCTATTCTGAGGGATATAAGAAAGGGGAAAGTATTATCTGCTGTATCAGTGTTTGGCGAAGGTGCTGAATTCATTGAAGCAGTTGCCCTGGAAACATCGGGTATTACAAAAAAACCATTGAGGAAAATTGCATTTCCCAAGGGTTCCATCCTGGTATGCATAATCAGGGAGGATGAGATTATTATACCTTCCGGAGAGAGTATTGTGGAGCCGGGAGACAGAATCATCATGTTCTCCAAGAAAGAGGATATCCAGAAACTTGAAAAACTTCTTACAGTTAAGCTGGAATTTTTCTAAATGCGCTGGCGATATATATCAAAAACAATAGGTGTACTGTTAATTTTCTTGTGTTTTACAATGACACTCCCTCTGGTCTTAAGCTTTCATTACAGAGACGGTCAGCTCATACCTATTATACAGTCCATAGTAATTACCATGGCAACAGGGTTTGGCCTGGTTTTTTTTGGAAAAAAATCCAATATTGATTTTTTAAGCCAGAGGGAAGGCATTGCCATTGTTGCCCTGGGCTGGACAGCTGTTGGTTTTTTCGGAGCATTTCCTTTTTTTCTGGGACATACATTTTTATCCTTTACAGATGCCTTTTTTGAATCTGTGTCCGGGTTTACAACCACTGGTTCCTCGGTCATGACTAATATCGAAGGCACAGCCTTGAGTATACTGATGTGGCGGAGCTTTATACAGTGGCTTGGAGGGATGGGTATTATTGTGCTCACCCTTGCCATACTGCCTTTTCTCGGCGTGGGGGGTATGCAGCTCTATAAAGCTGAAGTGCCAAGCCCTATTCCTGACAAATTAACTCCCAGATTAACTGATTCTGCAAAAATTTTGTGGGCAGTTTATGCCGGTATTACAGCCCTTGAAGTTATTTTTCTTCTGGGTGGGGGCATGAGCTTTTACGACTCTGTATCCCACGCATTTACAACAATGCCCACAGGGGGATTCTCACCTAAAAACAGTTCCATTGCTTTTTATGACAGTGCATACTTTGATTATGTGATTGCCCTGTTCATGCTCCTTGCAGGTATAAATTTTTCACTTTACTATCAATTGTTAAGGGGCAAACCATTGGCTTTCTGGAAAGATACTGAATTTAGGTTTTTCATTGTATTAATCGCAGTTTTTACACTTCTTATAGCATTCAATATCTATAATTCAACCTATGAAACTGTTGAAAAATCAGTCAGATATGCATTTTTCCAGGTGATCTCCATATTAACAACAACAGGCTATGCCACAGCAGATTATGAGATGTTCCCGGGATTGAGCCATATAATTCTTTTTATCTCCATGTTTATTGGTGCATCTGCAGGTTCAACCGGAGGAGGGATTAAATGTTCCCGTATTATTGTAGGTTTTAAGTACTGCTACAGGGAACTTTTCAAGTTGATTCATCCAAGAAGTGTTGCCCAGATCAAAATCAACTCCAATGTTGTAACCGATGATGTGCTAAGGAGTATCATGGGTTTCATTGTTCTTTATATTGGACTGTTTGTGCTGTGCAGCATACTTCTCGGGATGATGGGAATTGACATGGTGACATCATTTGGTGCTGTTGCTTCCTGTATTGGCAATATCGGCCCTGGATTCGGCAGTGTGGGACCTGCGGAAAATTTTGCCCACCTCCCTGCCCTTGCAAAGTGGCTGCTTTTGTGGTGCATGCTCCTGGGACGTCTTGAAATATATACAATAATAATACTTGTGGTTCCTGAGTTTTGGAAAAAATAGTATATATCAGGAAAACCTGTTGACAAAGCCAATAAAATCCATTATAAATACGTCTTGTTTTTGATGGTCCGGGTCGTTAACTCAGTCGGTAGAGTATCTCCCTTTTAAGGAGAGAGTCACTGGTTCGAGCCCAGTACGACCCACCAGATAAACTTGAGAACATGCGTCCCCATCGTCTAGCCTGGTCCAGGACACCGCCCTTTCACGGCGGCGACAGGGGTTCAAATCCCCTTGGGGACGCCAATTTTAAATTCCCTGCCCCATGTTTTCAACATTGCTGTTTTTATCCTGCCTGATGATAATGCCGGGGCACCATATCAATTGAGTTCAAGTTATCCTTATAAGTATCCGATTACTTATTAAAGACAATACTTAAAAGGGGGACTTATCATGATCTCAATGCAGGCAGACATGTTTTCTTTTACACAGATACAGTACAGATATTCCCGGGGTTCCGGCATGGAACCAGGCCGGATTTGCAGCACCAAAAGCTCTGGTTTAAAGCCAGCAGGTGATAAGCTTACCCTTTTTATGTCCCATGTAAAAATTGATGCCAGACAAAATTTTGACAACCAGAATGCCATGTTCCATTTTAATAATCTAAGCAGGGAGGATAAATCCAGGCTGTTCTATAAAGACACTCCTGTTTCAATGCTTTCCCGTGATGAGGCAGAAGCATTGACAGGACCTGATGGTTATTTTGGTATCTCCAGGACATCCCGGCGCATAATTGACTTTGTCATCATGGGTGCAAAAGATGACCCTGAACGCCTGAAAGCCGGCCGGGAAGGTGTGCTCCGTGGGTTTAGCAAAGCAAAAAAGGCCTGGGGCGGTGCCTTGCCTGACATCTGCTGCAAAACAATTGATGAGTCAATCAAAGCCATAGATGAGCGCATCCTTGAACTTGGCGGTAATATAGTGGGGATGACTGCCTGATCAGATCAAGTTGAAAATTCCGGAATCAAATCCGATGTACTTTCTGATTTTTTTGTAAGTCCCAAACAGACCAGGACTTTTTTCAGGTTTTAGCCTGATTGCCCAAACACAGCATTGTCTGAATATTTTAATAAGGAATAAGAGAGGTCTGGATATACTTTTTCCGTTTAGGTTTTTAAATTTAAAAAATTTAAAAAGATGCACTCCAAAAGCATATCCAGACCTCTCTTTAGCCAGTTATAAGCCATGAAAGACAACACAGTATAATACCCGCTCTGATAAAGTAAGCCGATAACCTGTTCACCAGCATAGAAGGCTCAATTTATACACTGCTTATGTGAGTGCAGAGCTGGCTGCCAAAATACGTGTCATATCTGGTACTTAAACTCACATTCCGCTTTACCATTCAGCATCTTCCAATTGTCACAGCATATGCCAGCCCATCTTTTCGATTAAAAAAACAAACCATATGATTTCAATATG
>Ga0256846_1000736_pt1 | contig 12071 bp, 12 predicted proteins | sample TevniametaG_FD_189098 | JGI IMG/M metagenome (GOLD analysis project Ga0256846, IMG submission 189098) | Tube worm associated microbial communities from hydrothermal vent at the East Pacific Rise, Pacific Ocean - Tevnia | ecosystem: Host-associated > Annelida > Integument > Unclassified ...
AGATATAGCTTTCATTGATGATGCATATGTGCCTGATGATGTTCCAGACCTTCTGGAAGACGGGTTTGAACAGGATGATACCGGCCTTGATCTGGATCTTGATCTTGGCAGTGATGATGATCTTGATGAATACTGATGGATATAAAGCAGATTAGATATTCAAGCGATAACCTGGGCTATCTTGTATATTCCGGTACAAAGGGCATTGCCATTGATGCAGGCGCGGTTGAAGAAACTTTGAAATTTGCCCGTGATCATTCCATTGAGATTAAATATGTCTGCAATACCCATTGTCATCCTGATCATACATCAGGCAATGCACACCTGCTTGAAAAAACATCTGCCGTTTTTATTGACTGCACTGAAATCAGCTTGGACACTTTTTTACAGCTTGGAGAAGAAACCCTGCAGATATGGCCGACACCAGGACATACAAAAGACTGCATAACCTTTAAAACAGACAGGTTCATTGTAACAGGGGATACTCTTTTTAACGGCACTGTGGGCAATTGTTTTTCAGGTGATTTTGATGCTTTTTTCAATTCATTGAAACGTCTCATAAGCCTTCCTGCAGATACTTTGATATATGCAGGCCATGACTATGTGGCAGACTCAATGAAAATGGCGGCCATAATTGAAGACAATGATCCTGATATAGAAAAATACCTGTCCTGTTATGACAAGGATCTGGTTGTCTCATGTCTTGGTGACGAGTTAAAGGTAAATCCCTATATACGTTTTGATGCCCCTGAGATGATTGAGAATCTGAATCGCAGGAAAATGCCTGCTGCATCATCTGCACAAAGATTCAGGTCAATCATGGAAATTTATTGATTGTATCTTGATAACCTGTTTATGAGAAATTTTGGAGACAGTATTAATGTCCGGTAATCAGATGAAATCTGCAAATGATTCTGATCAGAATTCGTGTTTTGCCCTGGGACGGCAGCTGACCATTGAATACTATGAATGTGCTTCCCATGCCCTGCTTGACAAATCCTTTGTTGAATCTGCTCTTCTAAAGGCTGCCGAACAAAGCGGAGCCACTGTCATAAGCTCTTCGTTTCATGGTTTCAGCCCCCAGGGTGTCAGTGGTGTTGTGATCATTGCAGAATCGCATTTCACTGTTCACACATGGCCTGAATACAATTATGCGGCAGTGGATATTTTTACCTGTGCAGATAATATTGATCTTGAAACCGCTGTAAATTCCATAAAGGATTCCTTTGGCTCGGAAAAATTTGTTGTATCTTCAGATCAGAACCGCGGGATTCTGCCCAGGCCTTTCATAGAGAAGAAAAATGGTGAGATTCCTGAGAAGTCAGGTCATTATCCGGTTTCATGGAAAAGGGAATATGAAGTAAAAAATCCATGGGGCGTTCTGACCTCAGTTGACATTTACGGGTGTGATCCTGATATAATAAAAGACAGGGACAGGATAAAACAATTTGTGCATGAACTATGCGATCTCATTGATATGAAACGTTTTGGTGAATGCCGGGTGGTACATTTCGGTCAGGACGAAAAAGTGGAGGGATTCAGCATGACCCAGCTTATTGAAACTTCCCTGATTTCAGGACATTTTGCCAATGCATCGAACAGAGCATATCTTGATGTGTTCAGCTGCAAATTTTATGAGCCACGTGAGGTTGCAGAATTTGCTGTTTCATATTTTACAGGCACCCATTATAAAATGCATATTGCATTGAGACAATAATCAGAAAATGAAAAATTACAGCAGAATAATTGACGGCTGGTTCTCGGAAATATGCCCCATGTGGCCTGGAATTTCACTTTCACTTGAGATCGAGGAAGTGCTTTACAGTGCAAAAAGCCGGTTCCAGCAGATTGATCTTTATCAGACCCGGAATCATGGCAGAATGCTGGTTCTTGACGGTATTATCCAGCTGACCCAGTCTGATGAATTTGCATATCAGGAAATGATGGCCCATGTGCCGGTTTTTGCCCATCCCTGCCCTGAAAAAGTACTGGTCATAGGCGGAGGAGACGGAGGGGTTCTGCGTGAGCTTGGGCGACATGACATCATAAAACATATTGATTTCTGTGAAATTGACGAGCAGGTAATCAAGGTGTGCAGAAAATTTCTGCCTGACCTTGCATGCGGTTTTGACGATTCAAGGGTCAGTGTGAATATTGCAGATGCAAGCGCCTGGCTTAAGGATAAAAAAGGTGAATACGATGTGATTATCGTGGATTCGTCAGATCCTGTGGGCCCGGGAGAAGCCCTGTTTGAACGCCCGTTTTACGAAAGCCTTAAAAGGGCATTAAAGCCGGGCGGGATTGTTGCAACCCAGGGAGAGTCATTTTTCATGCACAGGGAATGCGTGGAAAAACTTGTTAAAATGGTAAAGCAATTGTTTCCGGTTCAGGCGTATTCCTATTTTCTTGTGCCAACCTATCCCGGAGGAAATATAGGAATCTGTCTTGGATCCATGGGCCCTGATGTGAAAAAACCATGCCGCCCCATTGATGATGTGCTGCAGAATCAGTTGAAATATTATTGTCCCAAGATTCATGAAGCCTCCTTTGTACTGCCTTATTTTGCCCGGAAGATGCTTGATGCACACTGAATAATTCAGGAAAAGGGAAGATTATAATCCATGCATGACTGCCCGCCTGACAGGGTAAATATAAAGTTTGTAAACTCAGTGCCTGTGCATTTTATTGAAGCACTTTACAAAGAGGCTGGATGGTGGGATGATTCATGGGGCAGAAATCCTGAATTTCTCAGCAGGATTGTAAAGGATTCAGCAGTTTTTGCAGGGGCTTTCTGCGGTGAGAAACTTGTGGGGATGGGCAGGGCGCTTTCCGACCTTGCAAGTGATGCTTATATTCAGGATGTAGTTGTTCTGAAAGAGTACAGAAAAAAGGGAATAGGGAAAGAAATTGTTCTTGCCCTGGTCAGGGCCTTGAAGGAAAAAGGGGTTGACTGGATAGGCCTTGTTGCAGAGCCGGGAACTGCTTCATTTTACAGGGATATGGGGTTTGAGGTACTTGATACCCATGTTCCCATGAAATACAGGGGAAAATAATATGTACAGGCCTGAAACAGCATTGTCCCATAAAATTCAGGTTCCTGCCTTTCCTGAATTCAGCAGATTCATGCTGGAGCACAGAAAATTTATAAGATCCCATGCATTTGAATTTAATCCCATGTCATGTGAATATAATTTTGCCAATCTTTTTGTGTGGCAGAATGCATGCAGGCTGTCGTGGACAGTTTATCAGGACAGAATCCTGATTTATGACGGCCTTGAAAACCGTGCGTTCATGCCCCTTGGCCCTGAAATTTCCCCTGAAGGGCTTGCAGAATTATCCCGTGATATGAAAAAATCCGGCCTGTCAGGCAATTTTTGCCTGGCACCCCGTGAATATATTGAAAAATTTCCTGAAATTGAAAAATATTACAGGATAGCAGAGGAACCTGATCATGCTGAATATATTTACGAGACTGAAAAACTGGTTGTTCTTTCAGGAGTAAAACTTCATAAAAAGCGTAATCTGATTTCTCAGTTCAGGCATTTATGGCCTGATTTCAAAATCTGCATGCTTGATGAGAATTATTTTGAAAAATCACTTGACCTGTGTACAAGGATGATGAACCGGCATAAGCCTGTTCTGCCCACACTTGTACAGGAGTTCTGCGCCATGGAAAAAGCCTTTGAAAATTTTGATGAACTTGAACTTGAAGGCCTGGTTCTGCTGGCAGACAACAGGATTGCCGCTTTTTGCGTATTCAGCTTGTCAGGCCCCATGGTTTATGATATCCAGTTTGAAAAATCAGATCCTGATTTTAAAGGTGCAGCACAGGTGATAAACCAGGAAACAGCCAGATATCTTCAGAGAAGGTGCAGATTTTTAAACCGCGAGCAGGATCTGGGCATAAAGGGACTTCGCCAGGCCAAGATGTCATATGAGCCATTAAAACTGATTACTCCTTACAGCCTTGTGTTTATCTGCTGAGCAGGGGAAATCCTGATGAATCTGCAAAAAATAAAATTCAGATACAGGCTTTTGATTGCTTTTTTATTTGTTTTTATTCCCCTGATTGCTGCGGGCGGAGTTTTAGGATATTTTCAGGTAAAAAAGATCATTCAGGCAGATATTGAAGAAAGGCTTGAAGATAATGCCAATTCACTGGTGAGACTGATCAAGACCTCTGCTGCTGTTTCAGTTAAGAACAGGCTGCATGCCATTGCGGAAAAAAACAGGGAAATAGCCTGTTTCTATTATGAACGCTATAAATCAGGGATTATGACAGAATCCCGGGCAAAAGCTGTGATCAAACAGATTTTTGCAGCTCAGCACATAGGTGTAAACGGGTATATATACTGCCTTAATTCGAAGGGTATTATTGTTGTCCATCCTGAAAAACAGCTTAGAAATTCAGATGTTTCCTCCTTTGAATTCATCAGGGAGCAGATAAGGCGAAAAAACGGGTATCTTGAATATTACTGGAGAAATCCAGGAGAATCGAGAAACCGTGCCAAAGCCTTATATATGGTATATTTCAAACCCTTTGACTGGATCATCTCAGTTTCATCTTACAGAAAGGAATTTTCAGACCTTGTGGATGTCAATGATTTCAGGGATGCAATTCTTGCATGTAAATCAGGCAGAACAGGATACTCATACCTGCTTGATGAAAAGGGCACAGCCATTGTGCATCCATATTTTCAGGGGGTCAACATACTTGAACATCCTGAGCTTCCTTCCGGTTTTTTAAAAGAAATACTTGAAAGGAAAAACGGCAGGCTGATGTATTCGTGGAAAAATCCCGGTGAGGAAGATCCGCGCATGAAGCTTGCAATTTTCCGGTATCTTCCTGAATATAAATGGATTGTTGTTTCTTCCAGTTATGTTGATGAAGTTTTTGCTCCTCTGGGAAAATTTAAGATATTTCTGCTGGTTTTACTTGGAATTGCTGTCCTGTTGTCATGTATAATTACATATCTGATAAGTGCCTCGGTTACAAAGCCCCTTGAATCAATGATGGACAAGCTTGAAAAGGGTGCAGGAGGAGATTTCTCAGTTCGTATGGATACCATGGCTCCGGGTGAACTCGGGCTTTTGTCAAAACATTTTAATTTTTTCATACATCAGCTTGAACTCAATCACAGGGAAATTGAGGCTGAAGCCCGTAAGAACATGGAGACAAGGGCTGCCCTGATTGAAAATGAATTGAAACTGCGCAGCCTGTTCAACCAGTCCTTTCAATACATAGGTATATTGTCTCCCTATGGGGTTCTGGAAGAAATGAATCAAAGCGGGCTTGACTTCATGGGATGCACTGCCGCAGAAGTGATATATAAACCTTTCTGGACAATCCCTTTCTGGAGTCATGACGAAAATGAACGTTCAAGGCTTAGAGAACTGCTTGAAGAGGCTGGCAGCGGAAAGGCCAGCCGATATGAAACAACAATTGTTTCAAAAGACGGAGAAATAAGAAACATCGATTTTTCCATCACTCCTGTTTTCAGCACTTCAGGTGAGGTTGTCTTCATCATTACAGAGGCCCGTGATATAACAGAATTCAAACAGACAGCCAGGGAAAGGGAAAAATTGTCTGTTCAGCTGGCAAAATCCCAGAAAATGGAGGCCATAGGTACTCTGGCAGGTGGTATTGCCCATGATTTTAATAATATATTGTCAGGAATCCTGGGATATGCTCAACTTGCTGAACTTAACCTTGATTCTCCTGCAAAGGCAAGACGGCATATTGCCCAGATTGTCAAAGGCGCCCGGAGGGCAGCAGGCCTTACCCAGCAGATCCTGACATTCAGCCGTCAGACAGAATATGAAAAAAATCCCCTTGCCCTGTATCTTGTGGTCAAGGAAACTGTAAAACTTCTGCGTTCTTCCATTCCTTCCACCATTGCAATCAATGAAAATATTGTCTCAAAGGCAAAGGTCATGGCAGATGCAACACAGATGCATCAGGTTGTCATGAATCTCTGCACCAATGCCTATCATGCCATGGAAAAGACAGGCGGGCAGCTTACAATAAGGCTTAAAAATACTGAAATCATAAGAGACAAGGATGTTTTCAACAATGAAGTCAGGCCAGGTCAATATATTGAACTCGAAATTACCGATACAGGCCACGGCATGAGCCTGAAGGTATTGTCAAAGGCGTTTGACCCTTATTTCACAACAAAGGATATAGGCAAAGGCACGGGATTCGGACTTTCCCTGGTTCATGCCATTGTTGACGAGCATGGCGGTTATATCAAGGTTGTAACTTCAGTCGGCAAAGGCTCGAGTTTTTATATTTTTCTGCCCGTTGCTGATGATATTGAATCTGCTCCTGCTGACCGTGCAGGCAATAATGAGCTGACAAAAGGGAATGAACATATAATGGTTGTGGATGATGAAGAAGACATCCGCCTTATCCTGGATACTTTTTTGACTGATCTTGGTTATACTGTCTCTGTGTTTGAAAACGGTGAAACAGCTTTTAAGGCCTTTAAAAACTGTCCTGATCATTTTGATCTTGTCATAACTGACATGACAATGCCGAAAATGACCGGTGCAGAACTTGCGCAGAATATCCTGGCATTGAAAAACAATATTCCTGTAATTTTATGTACAGGTTACAGTGAAACCATTGTTGAGGCAAAGGCCATTGAAATGGGAATCAGACAATATATCCAGAAACCTGTCGACAATAATGAACTTGCCCTTGTGATACGGGCAATTTTAGATGATGAAAATTTTTAACTCATGAAAATAGTTTTTTTATTTTTGTCAGTATGCCTTTGCGAACCGGTTCTGAGTCTTTATCAGCATCATCGGAAGAAGTGACAGGTATTGATTTTTCCTTTGTCTTATGCACCAGAAAGGAAATGATTCTGATCAATGTGCTTTTTTCTGCATCATTGTGCCATGTTTTCTCAAGAAGAGAAATATCTGCGGTAATTGAGTCAAGCGCAGTTTTATTTTGCGCCCAGTCCATGGATTCAATGCCTGATTCCAGACGTGTCAATATTGTTGATGCAGTATCATTTTCAGGCAGATATTTTTCCTTGATAGTATATTCGGGCGGCCTGGTGTCAGGTATCTGTATCTCTGGTTCCTCATCCTCATAATTAAATGGAACAATACCTGCATCAGGTTTTTCATCCTCTGGATTTTCAAGATTGAAAAATTCATCCAGCGTTGTCCCGATTTCCGGTATGGGGTCATTTTCCACACGTTTGGGAGTGACTTTTTTTATTTCTCCGGTTCCTGTGTCATCTGACAATTCCGGGTGTACCTGTGCCAGGGCCTCGGCAGGATCTGCTCCCTGCACCTCAAGCAGGTGAATTTCGTCAAGCAGTTCGTCTGCAGGGGATTCTTTCATGGTGAACAGATCATCCATTACATCCCTTGACCCGGCAGAAGCGGGCTGTCTGCCGGCAAGAGCAGGTTCCACAAGATCTGACAGAGATTGACTGTCTTCATTCTGATCGCAGGAATCCTGGTCATCGGAAAGCCTGGTCACGGGCGGTTCTTTGTCCTTGATCTCTGAAGATGCCCTGTCCGGCCTGATATGGGAAAGGGCAGGGGGCATGGAAACATCATCGTCATTGTCCTGTATCTGTTGAAGAGCCCTGGATTTTCTTTTGCTGATTCTGGTCTTGAATTCATTGAAGCGTTTTATATCAGATAAAAGTAATTCTTTTTTGCGGGTGAATGACAGATCTGGATTTTGTACAAGATATTCAAAATTTTCAAATACAGAGCGCAAAAAAGGTATTGAATCTGTATGGGCATCTGCTTTTTCAGAAGCAATATGCCTTCCTGTGTAGTACATGATTTTTAAAAAATAGCAGTGAATTTTATATTCTTTAAGCTGTGATAATAATTTTGTGGCTGTGGTTTCAAAATTGTGCAGGTTTCCGGAGGAAATTTCCCAGTCAATGGCAAGAATGGCAGCCTTGAAGTCCTGGATATCATCCGGTGTGAGATCCGGGCGTGAAGCTATCTTGTTTTTTAAAACATTATATGTCCGGATCTGGTCTGAAACCAGTTTTTCTGCTGTTGCTCTGTCTGTGTCAGGATCGTCAGCAAGGCGTTCAAGGCAGGTGCCAAGACAAGCCAATACATAAACAGCATCAGAATGTGCACCGGCCTTTCTGGAATTCAGATAGGCGGCAAGGGAATTCAACATTTTTAATATTGTCGGTATCCCGGCGATATTCCCGTATTGTGCCCCTATTACAGGAAGAATCCTGTTCAGGGCGGCAAGGTCATGATCTGTAATTCTTGTATTAAGTGAATCTGTAATCTGTTTAAGTTCAGTCAGGCAATTCACAGAAACCTCCTCATTGCTAAAGCTGAGTTTGGATGGAAGTCAATGTCATGGAAATAATTTTTTTCAGGGTGGGAATAACATTGCCGCCTTTAAGGGCACAGGCTTCAAAGGCCGGTGCCCTTAACAGACCATTCAGGTCTTTTTGCATGGTACGGGTGGGCAGAACAGGAATGTCAGAGTGTTTCAGGTCTATTTTATTATACTGCATGACAAGGGGCATCTTAAAAAGATCCAGCCCGTATGTCTCAAGATTTTCATATAATTGATTAAGGGACTCAATGTTTTTTCTGCGCTGCTGCTTTTGTACGTCTGCCACAAATACTATCCCGTCCACACCCCTTAACACAAGCCTTCTGGTTGCGTTATATTTTACCTGGCCCGGTACTGTATATAATTGTATAGTGATGTCAAATCCCTTGATCTGCCCCACATCAAATGGCAGAAAATCAAAAAAGAGAGTCCTGTCATCCTGGGTTTTCAGGCTGACCATTTCTGTTTTTATCTGATTGCGGTATTTGTGATTTATATATTCAAGGTTTGTGGTTTTCCCACCACGCCCTGGACCGTAATATACGATTTTAATCTGAACTTCCCTGGTTTTTACGTTTATAAGCGCCAAGCCATGTCTCCTGTAACAAAATGCAGATATCAGGATCAGCCGTCAGCCAGAACAGCATTGATTTTTTTAATTGTTTCCGCCACTTTCAGCCTGACAAGCCCCAGAGATATATCTTTATTGAACATGGTGATAAGAAGGGTTTCTTTATTGGCCTTGCTGAAATGAATGCTGGATTTTTCCCCCTTATGGAACAATAATGAGAACTCAGATTCACCGATTAATTTCGCCATGGCATCAACTGCTGCAAAATTACCTGCTGCAAGAGCTGCAAAAGCTGTTGCATCCAGTGCACTTTTTCCGTTATCATGTTTTGCAATTGTATTGCCTGCCATGTCCATGAAAATAACATGGTCAAGTCCAGCCTCAATGAGGTTGGTGGTAATAATCTTATCAATTGCGTCAAGCTGGCTTTGATTAAACATGGCAGAATGTTAACTTAAATTAATACAATGTGCAAGATTTTAAGATTAATTTTATGCTGAGTTTTCGGGAAATGTGAACATTGCAGGTTGTTCTGTTACAGAAAATAATTGTGTTAAGTGCCATTCTTCTGGCAGCAGGAGTGCTGGCCTTTATCTGGTATGTTTTCAGAAAATTTGCTCTTCCCATAAAAAAAATGGGAGAAGAACTTAAGAATTCACAGGAGATGATCAATCTTAAGACCAGACAGCTCAGACGCCTGAACGAACATATAGTATGCACAGAGGAACAGGAACGCAAGACCATTGCCAGTGATCTGCACGACAGTGTAAGTCAGACCCTTGCAATGAGTATTTCGGAAATCAAGAACCTGAAGGATTTATGCAGGCCGGGAGATGAGAAAAAACTTGATTGTATTCAGACTTATCTTGAACAGGCAGTACGGGAAATCAGGTCATTGATCTATCAGCTCAGCCCTCCTGTTCTGGATGATTTTGATATTGATATTGCTTTGGGGTTTCTTATTGAGGAAACCAATGCATCAAAAGGATGCAGTTTTCATTATATCAATTGCCTTAATGCCCCTGTTTTTCTTGGCCATTCTCTGAAAGTCACCTTATACCGGGCAGTGAATGAACTGATTTCCAATATACTGAAACATTCAGGAACACGCTCCGGTAAGATTCAGATCTTAAAACAGGCAGGCAGTCTTGTCATCTGTGTGGAAGATAATGGATGCGGGTTTGATGTAAGCTGTATGGACAGGCCGTGTTCATCAGGATTCGGCCTGCATTCCCTTTCACAGCGCATGGAAAATTTCGGGGGCAGAATGGAAATAGAATCACAGATTGCAAAGGGAACACAGGTTCTTTTGACAATACCTCTTGAGTAATGCATGGAAATGAAATCATATGGAAAAAATAAGAATTATCATAGCAGATGATCATAATATTCTTCAGCATGGTCTTGCCAATTCCCTGAAAATGGAAAAGGATTTTGAAGTGGCTGTGGCAGGTTCGGGAACGGAAGTGATTGAACTTAGTGATCTGTTGCATCCAGACCTGGTTATAATGGATGTAAGCATGCCGGGACTCAATGGAATGGAGGCAACAAGGCAGATCCTTGCCAGCCATCCTGAAACAAAAATAGTGGCTTTGTCCATGCACACGGAAAAGGTCTATGTGGACGGGATGATCAATGCAGGAGCAAGCGGTTATGTCGTGAAATCGTGTTCATTCCGTGAACTGCTTGAATGCATCAGAACAATCTTGTCCGGCAAAAAATTTTTCTGTGAGGAAATCAGGCGTGTCACAGCCATGAAGAAAAACAATACAGGTTCCGGCCCGGTTGGCTCTGTGTTCTCAATTCTGTCCCTGAGAGAACGCCAGGTGCTTCAATTGATTGCAGAGGGCAATACAAGCCGGGAAATTGCAGAATTTCTGGATATCAGTGTAAAAACAGTTGGAGTGCACAGAACCAATCTAAAGGCAAAGCTTGGAATTTACAGCGTTGCTGAGCTGACAAGGTTTGCCATTGCCCAGGGACTTACCTCTGCTGTTCTGTAATTTGCCGGGGTGTTTAAAAGGCCTTGTATTTTTCTTTTAATATTTCTGCAACCTTATTGACCATTGAAAACGCTTGTTCAACAGTATGGGCTCCATCCGGGTTCACAAGGCAGCAGGTTGCAGGGGAAATCATGCTGCATTCAATTATCTGATCTATGTCAATTCCTTTTCTGGCCAGGGTTTTCCATATATTTTCCAGCCTGAAACACAGAAAATCAAGGTTTTCTTTTTCATAGGCTTCAAAACCAGTGGGGACAATACCCCACACAAGAACTGCCTGCCGGTCAAGGAATTTTTTCACGGAATCTGCGCAGGACACGAATATCTCAGCATTGGAATGGATATCCATTGAAAGAATGTCCATGTCAAGGCCCAGAAGAAAATTCCAGTCAGGGTTTCCGCATAAATGAATTCCCCTGGGTCTTTCTATCATGGAAAAAAATTCATCAAGATCCTGTTTTGCCCTGATATCATTGTAACCTGACATGGCAGAAAAAATAAATTGCAGGCCTGGTTCGTCAATAAACATAAAAGCATCTGGATGGAGTTTTTTAAGACGCGTAAGCTGGACATTGATTCTTTTTGTCATGAATTCAAACATAAAGGGCCTTACAGTGTCATCAAAAAGAATCGGCCTTTCATCCTGATCAAGAATATTGAATCCAAAACTTACAGGGCCTTCAAGCTGGCCTCTTACAGCCTTTCTGTCTGAAAAATCCATTTCCAGAAATCTGTGATATACCACTGAATATTTCGGGCTCACATCAAAGTATTGAGGATCATCAAACCTGGCCATGGTCTGTTCAAATTCTTCAATGAATTTGTCAATGGAAAATTTTAAAATTCTGTTTTCAACATCCAGTACAATTCCGGGAAAATGTTCAGCCGCCTGGACATACATATCTTCATAATAATTATAGTTGGGCAGCTGTGGCCAGAAGGGAATATCCATTGTCATGGCGGTTTCAAGGGCTTTTTCCACATTGGTGTGTGGCATTACTGCCATTGCGGTTGTAAGCAGGTTGCCCGGGATCGGCATAATTTTTTCCTTGAATATTTTTTCGGTTTTATAATCCGTGATTATAAAACAGTTTTGGCAATTCCGGAGAGCGCAGTTCTCTGTTTTTTATAGTAACTTCAATCTAATACA
>Ga0256846_1000739_pt1 | contig 12046 bp, 10 predicted proteins | sample TevniametaG_FD_189098 | JGI IMG/M metagenome (GOLD analysis project Ga0256846, IMG submission 189098) | Tube worm associated microbial communities from hydrothermal vent at the East Pacific Rise, Pacific Ocean - Tevnia | ecosystem: Host-associated > Annelida > Integument > Unclassified ...
TATCTTTTTTCTGCCATCTTGTGAATATTATGCCTCCGTTCTTTTTTACCCTGCTGAATGGCAGTCCTGCCTTTATGCCCTGTGCGACCCTGTCAGCATCTGTTACCACAGACCCGCAAAGATAGTCTGCTCCATATTGGAACAATACAGGGGATGCAGGTGTGGTGGGGCCCAGGATCACGATATCTGCCTGATTTGCCTTGTCAAGATACCAGGCTGCCTGCCGCGTCAGAAGGGTCGTGGCTGTAAGAGCCAGAACATCAAGCTGTGCAAGGGTTTTTTCCCATTGATCCTTGGGCACGGCTCCTTTTATGTCCATGAGCTCAAACAGGTGCAGGGTGCCCACGCGCAAGCCAAGGCTTTGCACAAATGGAAAATCCCCGACAAGGCCGACATTTCTGTTTTTGCCAAGCTCTGCAATCAGATCGTCTGCCGGAAAATCGCACGGCTCAACCCCGGCAGGGTCAGGTGAGCACCCTGCATTTATGGCTGCAATTCCCAGGACAGCCGCACCAGGAGACGCCATGTACGCATATTCGGCAACAGTTTTCAGAGGCTTGCCAGGTGCTGATTCAAACATGGCAAGATCATTTTCATCTGGTTCTGCTCCCAGGGTGGCTGCAATTCCCATGCGGCCTCCTGCAATAACTGCCATGAATTTCGGACCAGGCACTATTTTGTCCACTGGTGTTTCAGGTGATTTGATACTGGATATTAAATCCTGGATAAGTTCTTTTTCCCGGCCCTTTGGGGCCACAGAAGGTAACTGTATATCGTGACTGCCATGGCATGAATGTTTTGAATTTTTCATTGTTTTTTCTCTGTTTTCTTCCATGTTAAAATTGTAAATCCTGCAAGGGTTATGATCATTATTACATATGACATGAAAAACAGGAAAGTCAGCCTGCTTTCTGTTATGGTGATTTTTATCCTGACTTTGTCTGAATTGCTGTCAGGTATGAAATCCGTCAATGTGACCTGAATATTTTTATACCGCATTACAGACAGCATTTTTATTGTTTCTGATGCAGCCTGTGAAGAGTTTTCCATCAGAATTATTTTTGCATAATTGTCATTGATATGAACATTCTTGCTGGTCATAAGCTTGTGCCTTTTTTCTTTCGGCACTCTGAGTATATCAATATTGTCCTTAAATTCAATATCAGATACCATTATTGTGTAATGGCTGAAATCAACGCTCTGACCTTTGTCAAGGATTATCCCGGTTTTCTTTTTTCCTTCCACAAGAATAAGGCCGTGGCATATCAGAACCAGAACAAAACTGCAGTGAAGAACAAAAAAAAGCCAGTTTTTCAATCCCCTGCGTCTGATCATGGGAATTTGCCGTGTGATAATGCAGCACAGGGAATTGATGAAAATAAATCCCGAGCACGCAAAGATCAGTACAATCCATATCCACAGGCCGGGAGCGTTTTTAAGGACATGTATGAAAGCATCGATAAAATGGGTGTCATTCATCAGGGTGAATTCATTTTTAAAATGCGGGGAAATAAAAACCCCTGTACCCATTAATAAAATCAGGACAATCAGGGAATAAAATCCAAGTTTTACTGATCCCAGTCGGTTAATCATGTTAAAATCCCTTTAATGAAAAAATATCATCCATAAAATAAAAATACCTGGAAGGCATCCGATGCAGGCTTTTAATATCCTGGTGCGGGCAGCAGGGCCTGATATATGACATGCTGCCATGGCTGCAAGAAAAGGAATGGAAGACCTGAAAAATCCCCGGCTCCACTGCCATGAATCTCCGAACCAGTTCAGGCACCACAGGGAACCTGCCCATTCTCCGGCAAGATATATGCAGGTTGCTGCAAGAAGGGCATTTCTGGCACCATACCATGTCATATCATCCTGTTTTCTGCTGAAGGCAGAACATGCACACAATATTGCGCTGTGGACAAAAAATCCTGCTGCAAGCAGCCTTAAGCTGAAAAACAGGATAACCCATATATTGGAATACATATAATAATTTGCATTGAGAGCCATGGGCCTGCCATGGAGCATCACAGCAATCAGCAATGCTGCAGCAGCATCCATTTTCAGAAGAAATCCTGGTTTTTCATGGTTTTCATAAAATATGATTGTCAGAATTCCCATGACAAAAATAATATGCACCATTGCCTCAAAACTTCCGAACAGGGGAAGCCTTTTTGCAGCAAAAATTATATATATGATTCCTGCAAGACAGACAAAGGTTCTTGAAACAAGAAAGATCATGGGGTATCTGTGCATTTTCAGAAGCCCGGACACAAATCCGGCTGCTGCTGTCAGTGCAGTTGCGTAAAAAATGATTAAAAGCAGATTTTCTGTCATTGTTCTGTGTCCATGAAAATATTGTCCGGGAAAAATGCTTTTTTACCGGAAGTCAGTTGAATTGAGTTTATGCCTGTGCCGTATAAGGCTGAAATATTGTGTTCAGTCATTACTTCGCAGGCAGGGCCGCAGGCCATTATTGAGCCCTTGCTGATCATTATGACATCATCGGCAAAAAGGGCTGCCATGTTCGGGTCATGCATGGATGCCAGAATACACAGGTTTTTTGCACGGCATAATGATCTGATGGAGGACAGAAGATGGTACTGGTTGTTAAAATCAAGGTGGTTGGTAGGCTCATCCAGAAGCATGATATGGCTTGCCTGGGTCAGAGCCCTTGCCAGAAGCACAATCTGCCGCTCTCCTCCTGATATCCTGTTGAAGTTTTTCATGGCAAGCCTGCCTGCATTGAGGCTGTTCAGGGAATTGTGTGCCATTTCATAATCTTTGGGCCCTGGTCTCTGCGATATTTTAAGAAAAGGCGCTCTGCCCATGACCACCACATCAAGTACCCTGTATGGAAAGATATCCATATGTTCCTGTGGTACCAGACTGATTTTTTTTGCAATCTGGTTCTGGGACATTGACATAAGGCTTGTGCCGTGAATCAGAATACTTCCTGCATCTGCCGTCAGAGTCCGGTTCAGACAGTGCAGCAATGTTGTTTTTCCTGAACCGTTCCTGCCAAGCACGGCACAAAAACGCCCGGCCCTGGCGCACAGCGACAGGTTCTTCAGCACAGGCAGATGTCTGTAGGAAAAATAAAGCCCTCTGCATTCAAGGCTTACAGCCATCCTGCCCCCCTGTTTCTGAACATGAGATACCCGAAAACAGGAGCACCTGTAAGGGCTGTGATTATGCCCACGGGAATTTCTGCTGTTGACATGGTTCTGGCTGCTGAATCAGCGCCCAGAAGAAAAATTGCACCCAGAAGAGCTGTGACCGGTATCATTTTTTCGTGTTCAGGGCCTGCAAGAGCCCTTGCCATATGCGGAATGATAAGACCCACCCATGCTATCTGCCCGCAGGTTGCAACCGAGCCTGCTACCATGAATGAACCAGCTGTTATAAGCAGCCTTCTGAAAAAAACAGGGTTTATTCCAAGGGATTTTGCCTGAATGTCTCCAAGCGAAATTATATTGAGCCTGAATCCTATTACTATGAAAAGGACAAGCCCTGACAGGGTGAAAGGAGCCATGACAAGAACATTGTCCCAAGTTACACGGGAAAGGCTGCCCATTACCCAGAAAATAATGCTGGGCAGTTCATCATAGGGATCTGAGAAATATTTGAGCACCATGAGCATTGCATTGAAAAATGACAGCACAACCATGCCTGCAAGCACAAGCACAATAACTGGTTTCACGGCAATAACCCTTGCAAGGCTGACACTCATGGTGACTGCGGCAAGCCCGAAACAAAAGGACATGATATTGACAAGGGAGAATGAATCAAATGGCAGGACAAGTGCCAGTGCAGCTCCAAAAGTGCATCCTGCTGAAACACCCAGGATATCAGGGGAAACAAGGGGGTTTCTGAACAATGCCTGATACACGGCTCCGGATACTGCAAGGGATGACCCCACAAGAACCGCCATGACACATCTTGGCACCCTGATCCACCAGAACACAAGCTCTTCTGACATGGATCCGGGGCTGATGCCTTTGGCGTAAAAAAGATGATGCATGAACCTGAATATATCCGAAGGCCTGACACAGACCCTGCCGACTGATACGGAAATGATGAAAAGGCATGCAAGGGCAAGGCACAGCCATGGAACAGGATTTTTCATTCTTCTGAAATTCATGCTGTCAACCTGTCAGATGTCATTGTCGTCAAGATTTTCTCCCATCTGTTCCATGGTTTTGCCAAAAACAGCCCTGTAATATTCATTTACCTGATCTTCCAGGCTTATATCCATGAACTTTTCAGGGTATGCTTTTTTTGCCAGCCACAGGCTTGCAAGCACGGAAAGAGGAGAAGGAAAATCCCAGGGAGCAAGTCTGGACGGACAGCGGTATATTTTTTTGCCGGCAACAGCCTTTAAATGAGTAAACGCCTTTGCATAAAGGGGGCGGGCAGCTGATTTTTTCATGTGCCTGGACAACACAATCATATCAGGATCCCATTTCACAAGCTGTTCAGGGGAAATATCCTGAAAATATCCTTTAAGATGCTCAGATACATTGCGGATTCCGGCGGCTGCAAATATTTCGTTCTGCAGCATGTTGCCTGTTGCCGTTGAAAACACTCCGCGCGCTGATGCAAAATATCCTGTTTTTCTGTTTTCTGGCGGAATATCCTTTACCCTGTCCTGCACAAGGCTGATGATTCTGTCCATGCATTTGTCAACGGTTGTGGTTCTGTCACTGCCGCCTGCTGCCTGTATGATTAGATTAAGCGATGATTTTATGGTGTCAAAGGTTTCAGGAAGTATGATGATCGAAGGTATGTGTAAAAATTTCAGCCTTGATGCAAGCTTTAATCCGTCCTTTTGTGAATAGAGAATGACAAGATCCGGTTTCAGAGCCACAAGTGCCTCAAAATTGATGCCCATTGTCTTGCTTCCTATGCCGCTTATGTTTTGTATGCCCGGAAAAACTGCCTTTGCGAGCCTGTCCCGTTTGGAGGAAGTATCAACACCCACGAGCCTGTGTGCAAGGCCCAGTGAAAGCACGCACAGGGTGGCAGGCTTGAAAGTTGTGACAATTTTTCTGACAGGCCCTGTTATTTCAACCCTGCGTCCTGCAAAATCAGTGATGACTTTTGCGGTTTTGCCTGAATATGCATATGACACAGATATTGCCTGCATAAAAACAAGAATCAGTGTCAGAATAATGGTGCTTTTTTTCATTGGATCTCCTGAAAGCGGCAGGCAGTAAAGCATGTGCCTGCCGCTGTATGTTTTTCATGAATGTCTTTTGTCAGAAGTTCACACCAAGGCCCAGAAGAAAACTTCTGCCGGGTGTGGGTCCGTGTCCTTCTTCATAATTTTCATCAAACATGTTTTTTATTTCCAGAAAAACTTTGCAGTTGAACATTTTTGATACTGGTATGTTCTGGATCAGTTTTGCATTGCATACTGTAAAATCTCCAATAGTGATCTTGTCTGATCCGTCATATTCAAATTGTTCGCCTGTGTATATTGCCTGAAAGGCTGCTGTCAGTCCGAAATCAAACATGTATTTTGCCCTGAACACTGCCTTGTGTGTGGGAATATATTCCGAATCCAGCCAGGGGCTTGCCGCATCGGTTCTGTCTTCTGAGGTAAGATATGTGTATGACAGCCCCATGTCCAGATTCCAGGGGGTTGTAATGTCCATCTGCGCCTCAATACCCTGGATTCTGCTTTCTCCTTTGTTGACATACTGCTTTGTGCCTCCGATTCTTTCCTGGACAATCTTGTCATCCACATTGTCAAGAAAACCTGCCAGGGAAATATTCACCATGTCATTGAAACGTTTTTTTATACCCAGTTCCCATGCAATGGTTTTCTGTGGTTTCAGACTTTTGTTGCCTCCTGCAAGGTTGCTGTAAAGCTCTCCCATCTGCGGAAATCTTGTTTTTTTGGCAACTGATGCATAAACAGTAAAATCGCGGTCAATGTCAAAAGAAGCTCCTGCCTGTGGGTTCCATACACTTGTGGAATCTCTCTGCACCCCGCCGTATGCTTTCACAGGGTCATGGATGTCAAGACTGACCCCGGCATTGAGTGTAAGCCTGTCAAACAGCCTGATCCTGTCTTCAATACCGTATGAATAAATATCAATTTCATATTCCTCAGGAGTCTGAAGTCCTTCTGAAGCCCATCCTTTTACCACACTTCGGGTGGAAGCATCATAATAGTCCTGCTGAACATGGTTGTCCTTCATGTAACTTGCCCCGATCCTGACAAGACTTTTGTCCCCGAAATCCAGATATGCCTGGATCTCTCCTCCAAGGGTATAATCATCCCATGTGCTCTGTTCGAACCATTTTTTTGCGGTTGTATGATTTGCATCCCAGCTTACATCTTCCAGGGTATCTTCATGGTCAACATAATAGAGCCTTGCCTTCATTGTCAGGATATCAGTGAAATCATGCTGGCCTGTCAGGTTCACATGCCAGTGGTTCCATTTTGTGAATTCCCAGTACCGGCTGTCTTCAGTGGGACAGCCTTTTTCATTCTGCTGGTAATTGAAAGACAGGTAGATCTTTGAATTTTTATCATATTCATACCCTATTTTTGAATTCAGTGCATTTTTTGTGAAATAGCTTAAATCCCTGACTCCGCCGTCTTCATTAAAAGCCGTGCCTATGCCTGTCCTTGTATTGGCAGGGTCGAAACGGTCTGACAGGTCAAATCCGTCTGTTGTTCTGTGGCTTGCTGTTATCCAGTAGTTGAATTTTCCAATGCCTGCGCCGTGATTGACAATGAAATTGCTGGTATCATTTTCGCCAAAGGAGGTGGTAATTTCTGTATAAGGTTTTTTGGTGCCTTTTTTTGTGATTATGTTGATCACTCCGCCCAGGGTGTTGGGGCCGTATAATACGGATGAGGCCCCTTTCATGATCTTGATCTGTGCTATGGAATCAATTGATATCTGACTTAAATCCAGGGATCCGAAATAGGATTCATGGGCAGGAACTCCGTCTATCAGCAGTTTGACTCCGTTCTGGTTGAACCCCCTTGCTTTCAGGCTTGCCTGGCCTTTCTTCCCGTTTTCAATGTCTATGCCAGGAATGAATTCAAGTGCCTGGGCAACATTTGTGGCTCCCTGTATTTTAAGATCTTCAGCGGATATGGTGTTGGTTGTGGTAATTTTCCCGGTTTCCTCGCCTTTGTCGGTCACCACCACCTGGCCCAGATCAAAGACTTCAGGACTGGCAGTTTCCTCTGCAGCAGCCAGTCCGCCTGAAATCACCAGCAGAAAGAACATAAACACCAGGGTATGTCTGATCGGTTTCATCTTTTATTTCCCTCCGTTACAAGAATTGTTTCCCCGTATCCCTGGCAGCTCCGGGTTACCCTTTCTGGTGCTGACCATTTCACCTTCCCGGAGCAGACAAAAGGGTATATACATATAAGTTGTTTATTGTCAATATATCTTGGTTATTATTTATATAAAATATTATAATTACTTTAAATAACCATAAATCTGAGATATTGTTGAAATCCTGTATGTTTCTGGAAAATATCGGTTATGATGTATTGAAATATAAAGGATCTGAATACAATGCCGATATATGTTAAATACACAAGGGATTAACCATTATATATAACGGTGACTGCCATGAAGATTTCGGATTCAAGCCTGTTTTTTGCCTCTGACAATTTATTTGAGCAGCAGAACCTGCTGGTAAATGAAAAAACAAGGGAACAGGTTCTGGCCTCGCATGACAATGCACGGCATACAGACCCTGAATCAGACGGTCTGTTTGTCTATATTGACAGGGTCAGCATTTCAAGAAATAAAAAGCTTGAATATCAGTCAGGCTATTGTGCAGACATGCATTCGCATTCCATAGTGAAATCAGTGGAGAATGATGATATTGCAGAACATGACAATAAATCTGCTGTGGAAAAACTTGTGGGCAGTGTTATTGACAATGATGTTGTGCTTAAAAATATCCGGCAGAAAAAAGAGCAGGCATCAGACACCATGGTCAAGGATTTTTCCTCTGATCAGGGCAGTGCAGCTGCTGATCAGAGAGCTGACTCAGGCAATGGTGGTAGCATGATGACGCAGATTTCTGTGAACTCCACCAGAATCCATTTTGAACAGGAAAAAATGGAATTTGAATCCTCAGGAAAGGTTACGACAGATGACGGCAGGGTTATAGATTTTTCCATGGGCATGTCCCTTGACAGAAAATTTCTGTCAAGGGAACATGAGAATATCATGATACGTAAATGGCAGGACAAGATAGATCTTACAGATCCGCTTGTAATCAATCTGGAAGGCAGAACTCCGGGGCTGTCTGACATGACCTTTGAATTTGATCTGAATTCTGACGGCATCAAAGAAAACATTAATTTTGCAGCCTCAGGAACAGGGTTTCTTGCCCTGGACAAAAATAATGACAATGTGATCAATAACGGATCCGAGCTTTTCGGCCCTGCAACCGGCAATGGTTTTGAAGAACTTGCAGCCTTTGATGATGACCATAATATGTGGATTGATGAAAATGATGCCGTGTTCTCAAAATTGTCAGTATGGACAAAGGATGCAGAAGGCAGGGACAGGATCATATCTTTAAAGGAAGCCGGAATCGGGGCAATTGCACTTGAACATTCTGCCACAGGATTTGATATTACCCGTACTGACAACCGTCTTGAAGGCCGTCTTAAAACAACAGGTGTTTTCCTTTTTGAAAACGGTAACGTCGGTTCTGTCCATCAGATTGATCTTGCAGCACATGATTCTGACCCATCCAATGATTCCGTAACACCAGATGTTTCAGAACAGGTGGAACCGGAACATAACCCCGGACCAGATCATGACCTGTTTTCTGGAATCATGACCAGCCTCCCTCAGACAGGCCCTGTAAATTATGACATGTCTGGCAGCGGTACTGTCGAACCTGCTTCCAATCCTTTGATGGAACTTTTAAAGCGCATAAAGGAACTGAAGGAGCAGATGGAAAAAATGTACAAAACAATGTATGAGGAATCAGGTCATAAGTCCATGTTCAGGCGGGACAGCCTGAATTATGACAATTCCTGTCTGACCCGTCCGGGCAGGCTGTCTGCCGGCAGTGCCGCAGCAGGTATGTTTCTATCTGTGCGCAGATAGATTGAAATTATACCAGGCTGTCTTTAAAGCCTGGAAAATATGCTGGTGTTTTCATCATTCAGAAGAAGTGAGGAAATAAAGAATTAATATGAAGACAAAAATTACACAGCTTTTTGGAATCAGACATCCGATTATCCAGGGCGGGATGCATTATGTTGCTTTTGCCGAGCTTGCTGCCGCAGTCTCCAATGCCGGTGCCCTGGGTATTATTACGGCACTGACCCAGAAAACTCCCCAGGATCTGGATACGGAAATCAAGCGCTGCAGGGAAATGACAGACAAACCCTTCGGGGTCAACCTGACCTTTTTGCCTACGCTTGCATCGCCTGATTATCAGGGATATATCAGGGTTATCATTGAGAATGGAGTTAAAATAGTTGAAACTGCGGGCAGAAACCCTGAACCTTATCTGCCCGTTCTAAAGGATGCCGGGATCATGGTAATCCATAAATGCACTTCAGTAAGACATGCTCTTAAAGCTGAAAAAACAGGGTGTGATGCCGTGTCAGTGGACGGGTTTGAATGCGGGGGCCATCCTGGTGAAGATGATATCCCCAACATGATCCTTCTGCCAAGAGCGGCTGAAGAATTGTCAATTCCATTTGTGGCTTCAGGAGGTATGGCTGATGCCAGGAGCCTTGTGGCCTCCCTTGCCCTTGGTGCTGACGGCATTAATATGGGCACCAGGTTTATTGCCACAAAGGAAGCCCCTGTACATGACAATGTCAAACAGGCAATTTTAAAAGCCAGGGAAACCGATACAAGGCTGGTCATGCGGCCGCTTCGCAATACAGAACGGGTTATTCACAATGATGCTGCCAGAAAACTGCTGGAAAAGGAGAGAAAACTCGGGCCTGAGCTTAAATTTGAAGATATTATTGAAGAAGTGGCAGGCGTATATCCAAAAATCATGATGAACGGAGAAATTGATTCCGGGGTATGGTCCTGCGGGATGGTTGCAGGCCTTATCCATGATATTCCGACCTGCCGGGAGCTTGTGGACAGGATCATGAAAGATGCAGAACAGATTATTGAGAAAAAGCTCAGATCCATGCTTTAATCTTATTCTGGCTCAGGCTCAGTGTTCTGATCCTCGGACTGATATTCCAGTTCCTTTTTCTTTTCAGAAATTCTGAGCTTTCTTCTTTCAGCAGCTTCCCTGTTCCTGCGCCTGTCTTCTTCAGTGATGAGCTTCAGCGGTGCAATTTTCACTGGTTTGCGGTTTTCGTCCAGAGCTACAAAGGTAAGGTAGGCAGAGGCCAGATGGGTTACGGTTCCGGTAAGAAGATCTTCACTCTCCACCCTTGCTCCGATTTCCATGGATGTGTTTCCTGTGTAATTGACCGCTGCCCTGATGGTGACGAGATTGCCGATGAATGAGGGATTGTGGAAATCAAGTCTGTCAATGGAGGCGGTGACACATATCCGCCGGGTATGCCTGGTCGCAACTACACCGGCGGCATTGTCAATTTCCTTCATAATGACCCCGCCGTGAACAATTCCTGCCGGATTGGCATCTTCCGGCAGCATTATTCTGGAGATGGTCACGCTTGAATCTCCTGCACATTTCTGATGTTCCATTTATTTTCCTTTCATTGATATTTTTTTAATTGTTTTTAAGAATGATCAGTGTCATGAGTCTTTATATATTATAATTAAGCCTGTCTGTACAGCTGCACGTGCATTGTGTTCTGATCAGACAGTTTTTTTATTGATAATTTGCGCATCATGAAAAATATCTTGACTTTCAAAAATTTTAACATTAGGTAAAAGTTGAAAATATGTTCAGGTGCTTTCAAGCATAACAGGGAATCCCGTTTGAATCGGGAGCGGACCCGCCACTGTGATCGTGGACGAAAGCTGGAAAAAAGCCACTGACCCCTAAAATCAGGGTTGGGAAGGCCCGGCCATTAGGATGAAGCGAAAGCCAGAAGACCTACCTGGGCAGAACAGCTTATATCCTCGAGGTAAAGGATGCTGTGTTGATTGACGGATATAAAAACGGATATCCCTCTGCTGAATTTTCAGCAGAGGGATTTTTTATTCTGATATAACTGCTCAAAATACATAAGATCCCATGCCTCTGGATAATTATCATACAATGCCCACGGGGGGGGGCATGACAGGGGTGCCGTGCCTTGCCGGCAGCAATGCACGGCTCCTTTTATCATGCCAGGTTCCATGCTCTCTGCGGACATATGAAACAGTTTGGATGCATATCATATGTAACCAAAGGAGCGGAGCTGTATATAAAGCAACACAGCAGGCCGGTACGGGAAAGGACGGTGAATGATGAAAAAGGCGGTATTTGGCATTTTAATAATCATGATAGTGGTATTTCCATGTATATCCCATGCCTCGACAATAAAAATCATGTTCAGCGGCACCATTGACCAGTGCATGGCAGGAGATCGTGAGACAGGGGATAAAATTTCAGGTTTTCTTGTCTATGACCCTGATACACGTATTTCCAGGTGGCCTTCAGGCTGGCCTCCGTCAGAAGCGGATTTCGCAGGCGGAGTGATGAATTTTGTTTTGGACGGGCACTCAATAGAGGATGTTTCCTGGAATCTTGTTTCCCAGAGTCTTGATCCGGATACCAGCAGTTATTCCATGAAGTTTGAATTATCAGGATATAATGGAGTATCTCCTGATATTCAGGAAAATTTTGTTTTGTATTTCAAAGGAGCAGGTATGATATCAGATATATATCAGATTTCAGCTGATCCTGATTTATCCTGCATGACTCAGTCAGGTTTCAGTTATATCCGGGGGCAGGCAGGACACTCCGGGCTTTTTCTTCAGGAAGGTTTTAAAGGCAGTCTTGATTCCATAAATGTTGCAGCTGTCCCTGCTCCAGGATCATTTCTGTTGTTTTGCATGGGTACGGCATGCCTGTGCCTGGTTAAAAAAGGCGGCAATGGCATTAATTA
>Ga0256846_1000740_pt1 | contig 12038 bp, 9 predicted proteins | sample TevniametaG_FD_189098 | JGI IMG/M metagenome (GOLD analysis project Ga0256846, IMG submission 189098) | Tube worm associated microbial communities from hydrothermal vent at the East Pacific Rise, Pacific Ocean - Tevnia | ecosystem: Host-associated > Annelida > Integument > Unclassified ...
CTTAACGATATATTCAGGCTGAAAAATATCAGTTTTCATGATGACAGCAAAGGCATAGATAAGGAGAAAAAATTCTTAAACTATACTGGACGTGCCTTTATAGCATCTTTGGTTGGATTCTTTGCCACAGGTACATTTCTTTCTGTTCTGTATTATGCCCATTACTGGTATCTTACCGGGCTTATTGCCGCATCAGCAGCTATTATGAATGAATATGCAGACAGAGCAAAGGAAAATCAGATTAATAAAGAACAAGAAATATTTTAAACATAACTTCCTTGTCTAATCAATTATACTGGAAAGCAGAATGAGAAATTTTCTTTATTCCATTTGCCACTATACCAAAGCAAACGATATTGTTCTGAAAAGTCAGGGAGGAAGGGCGTTAATCCTATGCTACCATAGGATTATGCCCGAAGAATACTTATTGTCTAACCCGACAATGAACGGTATCTTTGTTTCTAAAGAGGCCTTTTCAACCCATATTAACTGGTTGAAAAAAAACTTTACGATTTTATCCCTTAAAGATTTAATGTTTAAAATCAAAGGAGAGGAAAAGTTCCATGGGCATTTGTGTGCAATCACCTTTGATGATGGCTGGTATGATAACTTTGAATATGCATTTCCGGTTTTAGAAAAAGCCAGGGTTCCTGCTACTGTTTTTTTAATAGGTGATAATATAGGTACAAACCGTCTGAGCTGCTGGGATTTATGTTTTGAAATCGTCCATGAACATGAAAAAGCAGAATTGATAACAACTGGTATAACAATGATTGATGAATTGTTCAGGCAGAAATCTGCAGATAAAAAAAGAAAAGCTCAAATTATAAACCAGGCTTTGAGAAAACTTTCCTTTAAAGAGTTTTCCGAAATTTCAGACAATCTTAAAAAAATATATAACACACAATGTAAAGGTGAAAGAAAGAACAATTACAGGTTTCTTGACTGGCAGCAGATAAGAAAGATGCAGTCAGCAGGAATAGATTTTGCCTACCACTCAAAACAGCATTTTATTTTAACAAAACTTCCAAAAAACATGATCAAAGAACAGGTAAAACTGCCGGTAAAAAAAGCATATGAGCATGGTGTTAATCTCAAAAATATTTTTTGTTATCCTGATGGACAATATAATGCAGAAATAAAAAAGGTTTTATATGAATTGAAATATAATGGAGCAGTGTCTCTGAATCGTGGCTATAACTCACATGGTTTTGATCCGTTTGAACTTAAACGTGTGAATATTCATCAGGATATAGCAGATCCACTTCCTGTTTTTACAGTGAATCTTGGAATCAAGATGATTAATAAATAGTAAACAGATGATAATAAACAGATGATAAATTGATCATTAATAAGAAGGAGTTGAATGGAGAAACAGAAGAGAATAAAAATCGGCATTAGAATTATGAAAAATATGCTCATTGATTATGCAAGATTTGATTCGATTGTTTTTAGGATTCTGCTTTTATTAATTTATTCCATAATATCAGGCTTTGCATGTTTATTCAGAAAATACAATTTGGCCATTGACTTTCTGGGCAGGATTTTTCGTCATATCAATTTTAACTGGACACGGAAAATAACTTTAAGTTTACTTCTCTTTTTTTTATCAGGTAAAACCAGGCATGAACTTATAAATGGTTTCAGGAAAATACCTTTAAAAAAAAATGACAGGGCAGAATGTAAAAGGCTTAAAGATAGTATCAAGAAAGGTGGGAAGCCTTTTGACAGCCGATTGATAATATTATCGCCTCCTGTGGGAAACAGAAAAGGTGTTATGTTGATTAAATTCACAGACTACTTTAGATTTTTCTCGTTAATTTTTGATCTTGATAAGCTGGCCAGGGACTATATACTAGTTGTGGAACCAAGCTTTTGCGGGTATTTTGATCAGGATATTCTTTCACTTTTAAATGATAATCTTATCATTGTTTTCCAGGCTCCTGAACCTGTTGACAGAAATTTTATTAATGGGGTTCACAACAATTGGTTTACTGTGCCCATTGGTTCCAACTGCTGGGTAAATCCCAATGTATTCTTTCCAATACAGACAAGCAGAAAAAAATTCGATATTATAATGGTCGCAATATGGGCTGATTTTAAAAGGCATTGGAGCCTTTTTAAAGCCATTTCAAAATTAAAAAAAAACAAGAAAATTAAAATATTACTGGTTGGGAAGCCTTGGCCCAAAAGCTTGAATGATATAATGTCTGAAGCTGAATACTTTAATGTAAAGAGTAATATTTCAGCTGTTGAGGATATAGAACAGCCGCAGTTAAATAAGTTCATGAACGAGTCCAGAATCCTTCTTTTGTTATCACAAAAGGAAGGATTTAATAAATCGTTAATTGAAGCCATGCATGTTGATTTGCCGGTATTTATTCTTAAAGGGTTCAATTATGGGTATAAATATGAATACATAAATTCCCAAACTGGCGGCTTTATAAAGAAACACAAACTAGTTGATTTTATGGAGAACCTTGATTCTATTTTAGAGGAAAAGAGATATAAACCATATCAATGGGTTAAAAATAATATATCCCTGGAATTGTCAGTAAAATCCCTTGTAATGGCTTTTAAAAATATTGAAAAAAAAAAGAGCCTGAAAATTAATAAAGATATTGTGGTTAAAGTTAATACGCCTGAGTTGTCATACTTTGATACTGATAATTATAAAAAAATGAGCATATATTATAAAGAACTGAACAAGTATATCAAAAAAGTAATTTAACAGGACAGGATAAACAGATTTTTCTAATCACCTATAAAGGAAAACCATGAAAATACTATGGGTATCCCATTTTCTGCCATACCCTGCCACAGGGCACGGCGCCCTGCAGAGAACCAGGTGTCTTTCTACAGAACTTGCCAAAAAACATGATGTTTACCTGCTATCCTATGATAAAAGTGTAGGGTTTGAATCAAAAAATCATGTAAAAGATGCTGAACTTGAGTTATCACAATTTTTTAAATATATTAAAATCCTGCCGTTCAGGGCAAAAAGTATTCAAAACAGTTCACTGTTAAATAAGTTATTCCATATATCATGGTGCGTGTTCAATCAGATGCCTTATTCTGTTCATCTTTACAGAAGTTATGATCTTTGTTGTGAAGTTTTAAAAATTATAAAAGAGTTTGATATTGATCTTGTACATGTAGATACTTTAGGTCTTATTGACCCTGTGTTAAATAAGATCACAATTAAAACTGTTTTAAATCATCATAATATTGAATCTGAAATGATGAAACGCAGGGCTGAAAAAGAAAAAAACATTTTTTTAAAATCAGCTTTAAACATTGAGGCATTGCTTTTAAAAATATATGAAAAAAAACATTGTGGAAAATATGATCTTAATATTGTCGTATCTGATCTGGATCAATCAAGATTAAGCAAGAAAAACAGAACCATTAAGACAGCAGTGGTTGAAAACCCGGTTGACCTTGATTATTACAGGTTTGAGAAGCATGATTACATGTCTGATGAACTTATTTTCGCAGGAAGTCTGGACTGGTATCCCAATGCCGATGCAATGATACTTTTTTGCAGCGAATTCTGGCCCTATTTAAAAAAATACCTGCCAGAACTTAAACTGACAGTTATTGGTAAAAATCCTCCTTTAATTCTTGAACAACTCGTTGAAAAGATGAAAGATATAAAACTTGCAGGTTTTGTTAAAGATGTCCGCATATATATTAATAAAGCAAAAGTATATGTTTGCCCGATTATGGATGGCGGAGGTACAAGGCTTAAAATCCTGGATGCACTTGCCCAGGGAATTCCTGTAGTTGCAACAGGAATCGCAGTTGAAGGAATTGATCTGGAAGATCATAAAAATATAATGATTGCCGACACTAAAGAAAAGTTTCTTGAAAAAATTCAGATGCTTTTTACCAATAAAGAGCTTTATGCTCAAATCAGTGAAAATGGAAGAAAGTTTGTTGAAAAGAATTATTCAAGTGACCATATTGGCCGCAGGATCAGTAGATTATATGAAAATATATAGCTTAAAACCAGAATATTAGTTTGAGAACTTAAAATATAAAACAGGTAAAAAGCATGGGAAAGAACAGGTTTGCAAATACAAAAGAAGAGATAGCTGCATTTTTTGATGAAGACAGCAAAGATTATGTTAAGTATAAATACATGTCTGAAAGAAGGACTTATATGTCTGTCAGACATGAGAACATGCTTGATATTGTTGACAGCATAGTTTTGGAGAAAAAACCCAGTAATTTTTTAACTCTGGATGCCGGCTGTGGGCCGGGATTGCTCATGTGTGATCTTGCAGAACGGGGCATACCTGTTGCCGGAGTTGACAGGTCAGTGAACATGCTCAAAACTGCAAAAGATAACAATAAAAAAGCAGGAAGTCATTTTTTTCCAAATATTGCAATGAGCGATATAGAAAGCCTCCCGTTTAAAGATAATACATTTGACCTTATCTGTTCTGCAGGTGTAATAGAATATCTTAAAAATGATAAAAAGGCGCTTTGTGAATTCCACAGAATTCTTACCCCTGGCGGCTTCTTATTGATATCAGTTACAAATAAATACTCATATAATCTGGTTTTTGATAATTTCCTGGAGTTTTTAAAAAAAAATGGCTTTGTAACAAAGATTTTATCATTTATTAAATCTGATATTTTAAAGCTTGGAAAAATAAAAAGAAGGCATTTTACCATCAGAAAACATTCTCCATTAAAATTTAAAAAAGAGCTTAAATCCATGAATTTTCATTTGGTTCATACCAGATTTTTTTTCTTCAATTTTCTTCCTCATCCATTAAATCTGTTGACTTTTTCCATTGAAAACATTGTAAAAAAAAAAATAGGTGTGCCTCAATTTTTAGCCAGACTCTTTTTAGGTGAGGGTTACATGGTTCTAACCATAAAAAAATATTAATGGATCAATGAAAATATGCCACATAATTTCAGGAGATTTGTGGGGGGGCGCCGAGTCAATGGCATTTCACCTGCTCGAAAGTCTTAACCTGTATTCTGACATAGAGCTTGAGATCATTGTTTTAAACAAAGGTATTCTGTTTGATAAACTTAACAGTAAAGGGATAAAAACTTATTTACTTAATGAAAATAAATTAAATTTTTTAAATATTGTAGTTGATGTCAGAAAAATCTTACATAGAACCAAACCAGATATTATTCATTCCCACAGGTATAAGGAAAATATCATTTCATGCCTTTCCCGGGGTTTTTCCTCCAGGATGAAATTGATAGCAACCCAGCATGGATTATCAGAAAAATTTGATGATTCAGTTGATTTGAAAAATCAATTTGTTTTAAAGTTAAACCTTTGGTTTTTAAAGAATTTTTTTTCAAAAATTATTAGTGTATCCCGGAGGATGAAAGGTAAACTCAAGGCTTTTTATCGCATCAATGGAGAAATGATCGAAATAATCCATAATGGCATAGATATAAACCATGTAAAAGAGAAAAAAAGAGCTGCCAATAAGTTTTTTATAGGCTCTGCAGGCAGGTTTTTTCCTGTTAAAGATTATCCTTTAATGGTTAAAATCGCAGGTATAATAAAGAAAGAGACAGATGGAATCAAATTTAAAATTGCAGGTGACGGTCCTGAATTTAATAATGTGTGCGACTGCATAAAAGAGTTGAATCTTTTGGATTCATTCCAGCTGGCAGGCCATGTAAATAATATTCAATCATTTTATAGTAATATTGATCTTTATTTGAATACATCAATTTATGAAGGTCTTCCCATGAGTGTACTTGAAGCTATGTCAATGGGTTTACCTGTTATAGCGCCTGATACCGGGGGACTTGGAGAAATAATTAAAAACGGTGTAAATGGTTTTTTAATATCTTCAAGAGAACCTGAAAAATTTGCTGAAAAATGTATTCTTTTATTTAAGAATAATCAACTTTATAAAAACATGTCTCAAGAAGCTTATAGAACAGTAAAACAAAATTTTACACGATCTGCCATGGCGGAAAAATATTACTCTCTTTACAAAAGAGTTCTTACAATTCCTGCTCGATAACCCGTCATTTCCATTGATATATGGAAAAACACTGGCATGTAACTTGCAAAATTACAATATGGATAATAGTTTTCAATTAATTTATTAAGAGCTCTGAAATTTTTACAAAAAGGAGTATTAAAATGTATACAATCACAAAGAATAATTTGTTACTTAATTATCTATTTAATAAATTTACATATTTAACCATTATTGTTTATGTTTTTATAAATGGCATGTCATTGTCTGCCCAGGACTTACATGTCGGGGATAACAAAAGTTATAGTACCATCTCTGCTGCCATGGAAGCCTGCTCAGACGGCGATGTAATTATTATACACTCAGGAGTTTATCAAGAGCATGGATTGCGTCCAAAAAGCAATACGATTATCAGAGGTGCAAAAGGAGAAGTAAGACCGGTTATTAATGCCATGCAGGGTAATGATACCAGAGTTTCCACTTTTAATATATCAAGTGCCTCTAATATTACACTAAAGGACCTTGATATCAGGGGAGGAGGAGGCCATGAACGTGGTTCTGTCACCATAGGAAGTGAAGGACGCGGCGTGTCAGATATCATTTTAGATCATTGCAAAATATCAGAAACCAATGCTGGAGGTACTCATAGATTTTATAACCCGGCACACATAAGAATCTGCTACCAGGAAACAGTCCGGAATATTACAATTAAAAATTGTGAAATAACAGGAAAAGATGCATCTGGTTTTAAAATCGATTCATATCATGGCCGTCTTACAAACCTTATCATAAAAAATAATTATATTCATGATGTTGTGAATGGTGTGGCACTGAAATGGGGAGACAATACCAGCCGGAATATAATTGTTGAGAATAATCTCATTGAAAATTGTTCGGAACGTGGGATTTATTGTGATCAATCCCATGTTACCATAAAAAACAATGTGATTGCATTGTCAAAAACAGGAATGCGCTTTTGTGATAATTTTGGAGGGAGTAATTGCCAGATAGAACACAATACTGTGTATGGCTCTTCAAAGCATGGTATCTATTTTGGAAGTTGTGGAAATAATAACAGGCTTATAAATAATATTATCTATCGGGTCAACAGGATTACAGATTACAGCAGGGCAGGAAATAATATAGTACGCCATAATTTCACCTCAAATCCTCTGTTTACAGATGTACAAAATCATGATTATACATTGCAGCCAGAGTCAAACGCCAGAGGACGGGCGAGTGATGGAAAAGACTTTGGTGCAGATATTACTCTTGTGGGCATCGATACATCTGGCAGCGGCATTGAGATATTAATGCCTCCTGAAAATTTGCGTATAGAGACTATGGAATAGCCATGATTCAGTTTTCTAATTCATGGGCTGATATAATATAAAGGAGGTATTGCATATGTCAAAAAAAATAATGGTTATTTCAATTATAATAATTGGTTTTTTTACGTTAAGTAACAATGCTTTTGCTTCAAATCAGGTTCTTTGCTGGGATGTTTCTCCAGGGAATGCAACTGGATATACTATCTATTATGGGACATCCCTGGGTAATTATTCCATGAACAAGGATGTGGGTAGTGTAACTCAATATTCTTTAGATAATTTTGCTTTAACTGAAGGCACAACCTATTATTTTACGGTTCAGGCATACAATTCAGCTCTTCACAGCAGTAACTCAAACGTTGTAGTCTATACTGTTCCTGAAACCATTGATACTACACCGCCTGTTTTCCCAAGAGGAGTTTCCGGAATTGTGGATCATGATAATATATTATTGACATGGCAGAATAACACTGAACAGGACCTTGCAGGATACAGAATATATTACGGGACTGAAAGCAGAGATTATGGACTTCCAGTCTCAGTTAATACAAATCAATATATAGTTCCAGGTCTTGATACAGGTGTGTTGTATTATTTTGCCGTGACTGCAATCGATATAAGTGGAAATGAGAGCGGTTATTCCTCACCTGAAATAACTATGACAATACCTGAAGAGAATGATAACATGTACCTTATCTGGGATGCATCTGGCAGCAGCAGCGTTTCAGGTTATATAATCTTTTATGGGTCTGCGCCAGGTGATTATACAGAAGAAATTGATGTGGGAAATGTGACAAGATATTCACTTAAAAATATTCCATTAACAAAAAAAATAAAATACTATTTTGTAGTGAGAGCATATAATAAATTAAGGCAAAGTGATAATTCAAACAGGGTAACTTATATACCAGAGGAATAGGTTGTCTTAAGAATAATAGAATCAATGCATTCCATTGAAAAATTGAATAAAATAAGCAACTATTTAGTTTTAGCTTTAATTACAGGTACTGTATTGTTTTTTTATGGAGGCCCAGGCTGTAATTTCCCAAGATCAATACAGTATGCATGGAATTTTGGTCATATTATTTTCTATTGTATATTGTCAGTTTTAATCTTTAATCATACACGTTTTAAAAAAAAATCGTATTACTTTCAGATATGCTTTGTTTTCATAATCACTTTATTTTTTGGAGCAGCAGTTGAAATTATACAATCAGGTTTTGATCGCACAATGGATGTGGGAGATTTATTTAGAAATTTCACAGGTTCCTTTTTAGCCTTGCTTTTCCTTGCGCCTAAAAGGAGTGAATTGAGCCTGGGGAAATTAAAAATTTATAGAATTATTATTATTCTATTATTAATATCTGAAGTTGTACCAGGAATCAGGCTTCTATGTGATGAGATAAATGCAGAAAAAGAATTTCCATTATTATCAGGGTTTGAATCAAAGGTTGAACTTTCAAGATGGGAAGGGAATCTTACCCATAAAATTGACAGTGATATTAAATTCTCAGGAAACTCATCAATGATGATTAAATTTAAGAATTGTAAATTTTCAGGTATATTTTTAAAATATTTTCCGGAAAACTGGAGTAAGTATAAAACTCTGGCAATTAAGATTTACAATCCTGACCAGGATTTTCAGAAAATTTCCTGTAGAATACATGATGCACAACATATAAAGAACGGCCAACCATATATTGATAGATATAATGATACGTTTACCCTGGCCAGGGGATGGAATAAAATAAAAATAGATCTATATATAGTTGCGAATGCACCTTTGAACCGGGTTATGGATATGGGCTGTATTCGCAGTCTTGGGATTTTCGCAAATTTACCAGAGGAAAATAAAGTAATCTATCTTGACGATGTAATGCTTGTTAAATAAAAACAGCTTATTGGTGATGGTGAACTGACATGCCGGTTTATAAATGCACAACAGCTTCAAAAGACGGACAGATCAATGAAAGGATTATCAGGACAGGTTCGCCTGCATCATTAAAAAAAATTGTTGGCAGAAAAGGAGAGTTTCTGATTAATGTAGAAGCTGAAGCAAACAGATTTTCCTTTTTAAAAATTTTTAAAAAACAGAAATTAAAGGCCAAGGATTTTTATTCATTTAATAAAGAATTTCTAACCTTAATAAGGGCTGGACTGCCGGCGGTTTCAGCCTTTGATGAGATTATTAAAAATCAAAGGAATTCTTACTTTGTGAATATTTTAAAAAATATACGCCAAAACATTTCAGATGGCGAATCATTGTCTGAAGCATTTGAGAAATATGAAAGCCTGTTTTCACCTTTGTATATTGCAACACTTCAATCTGGTGAAGCTGCCGGGTGTATTCCTGACACCATTGAGGAATTTCTTGAATATTTTGATAAGTTAAGAATGATAAGGCAGAAAATGATTGCAGCATCAGTTTATCCTTTGATCCTTACTGCCTGCTCAGTATTTGTAATGGTATTTCTGCTTGTTTTTGTTGTGCCGGTTATTACTGAAAGTTTTGTGGAAGCAAATGCCAGATTGCCCATTGCCACAACAATTTTATTAAGATTCAGTGATTTTATCCGTTTTTATTATCCAGGAATAATAATTGTTTCTATTTTACTTTTTTTTATACTCTATTTTTTATCCAATACTGAACATGGCAGACTGTTTTTACATACCTGTTATTTAAAATTACCCTTTGCAGGTGATCTTCTGATTATTTATTACACGACCTTGTTCTCTTCGTCCCTTTCAACTGTTTTAAATGGCGGCACTCCATTGAATCAGGCAATTAAAATCTCTTCTGGTGTTATTGGCAACAGCTTTATGATTGATAAGATTCAAAATGCTGTCCGTGAAATTGAACAGGGGAAAGGGTTTGCAAGAGCCTTTGGGAAAATTAACATATTTCCGGCCATGGCAATCAGGATGTTTGCAGCAGGTGAGGAAGGAGGAAGCCTTGGAAAGATTCTAAAGGATGTATCTGATTTTTATGGAAAAGAAGTTGAAAACAGACTTTCGATTATTACTTCAACAATTGAGCCTGTACTTATGATCTTAATGGGGTTAATCATTGGCAGCATAATAGTTGCAATGTATATGCCTATATTTCAATTAGCAGAAACCATAGCATAACAAAAAGATGAATTTTCAACTTAAAAAGAAAATGATTGGTGATCTTGCAGTTGACCTTGGCTTTATCACAAAGGAGCAGAAAGAGACTGTTTTGATGAAACAAAATATGACTGATAGAAGAATGGGGCAGTTCTGTTTTGAGGAAGGGTTAATAACTGATGAACAGCTTGCCCAGCTGATAGCAAGACAGTTTTCCTGCAAATACGCAAGGCTTGATGACATGGATCAGCCAGAGTTGTTGGAAATGTTAAATCTTGAGTTTATTATTAAAAACAAGATTATTCCATTTAAGTTTTTAAATGGTATTGTTATTTTTGCTATTTGTGACCCGGTAGAATATTTCCGTATTGTGGAAGAGCTTGAGGTTTTAGTTGACCATGAGTTTACCTTTGTTGTTGTGAGTCCAAAAAAGCTTGAAGCATTTATTAAAACCCTTGAATCATCCAGGAATATGATAGATATTTCCGATGAGATGCGGCTTCCTGTTATCAAGGAATCTGATAAAGGCGATTATGAGATCTCCATTGAGAAAATGTCAGCAATGGAAAGTCCGATTGTAAAACTTGTTGATTCTACAATCCTTGATGCAATAAGTAAAAATGCATCAGATATCCATTTTGAGGGCTCTTCAATAGGTCTGATAATCAGATACAGGATTGACGGCATGCTTTATCAGATTATTGATCCCATTGATATGAAAAATATGAGTCCGGTAATATCGAGGCTTAAGGTAATGTCTGAGCTTGATATTTCAGAAAAAAGAGTGCCCCAGGATGGAAGGTTTAAACTGAAAATCAAAAACCGGCTCGTTGATTTCAGGATTTCAATTCTACCAACAATATTTGGTGAAAATGCAGTAATAAGAATCCTGGATCAGAAAAGAATCAGTCTGACAACAAACAACCTGAGCCTTGATGGTATGAATTTAAATAAGACTGAACTATTAAGATTACGACGTCAGATAAAAGCTCCCTATGGTATGTTTTTAATGACTGGTCCTACAGGCAGCGGGAAAACCACTACACTATACCGTGCATTGTCAGAGGTTAATACAAGAAATACAAAAATAATTACTATTGAAGATCCTGTTGAATATCAACTGAAGGGTATTATGCAGATCCCGGTAAACGAAAAAAAAGGGCTGACATTTTCAAGCGGGCTGCGTTCCATACTTCGCCATGATCCGGATAAGATTCTCCTCGGAGAGATCAGGGATGCAGAGACAGCACAAATTGCAATCCAGTCCGCACTTACAGGGCATCAAGTATTTACAACTGTCCATGCAAACAATTCCTTTGAAGTTATAAACAGATTTATCCATATGGGTGTTGAACCTTATAATCTTGTTTCCGCTTTAAATTGTATTGTTGCCCAAAGATTGATAAGAGTGCTCTGCTGCTGTAAAGTAAAAAGAAAAATCTCCAGAGAACGTCTTAAGGAATCAGGTCTTGATCCAAAAATTTTCGGGAAATATGTTTATTATAAATCCACTGGTTGTGAAAAATGTAAAGGCACAGGATATCGCGGCAGAAAGGCGATAATTGAACATATAGAGATGGACGGTGATATGGGGGAAATGTTCATAAAAAAAATGACTGTTTCT
>Ga0256846_1000741_pt1 | contig 11987 bp, 9 predicted proteins | sample TevniametaG_FD_189098 | JGI IMG/M metagenome (GOLD analysis project Ga0256846, IMG submission 189098) | Tube worm associated microbial communities from hydrothermal vent at the East Pacific Rise, Pacific Ocean - Tevnia | ecosystem: Host-associated > Annelida > Integument > Unclassified ...
AAATTGCATACACCTAAACCAAAAGAATGGAATGATCATATAGGAAAAAAAGAATAATTTTAAATAAAAAACTCAAACTTTATGAAGTTGGCATAACAAGACGCAAAGAAATAGCCTTGTTGTCACACCCTGCGTGTACAAGGATTATATCGAGATGTCTCCTACCGGCTTGTAGCCGATGGCAACCCCCGCCGGTGCGCGATTATATTGCGTACCAAAAGTAGCCATCCGAAAAATTTGCAACTTTAAGCTCCGCTATTTGCTTATTCTTACTAACTTTTGGTGTCATTAAAATAAACCTACTAGGTTTTGAAAACCTAGTAGGTTTATTTCAATTTAATTTATCGGTACCTCAATAAATGAGAGGAATATATCAATATTTTTATTCTATTCCCAACACTTTTGCTCCTTGTTCAAAAATGATATCAACCGGAATTTTGGCATCGTTTAAGCCTTGCAAATCTTTTTTCAATTGTTTTCCTACAACACCTTTTTCTTTAACCAGTTTTGCGACAGCTTTATAGTCTCCGTCTCCTTGCAATTTCAGAATCAAGGCGGATAAATCTTTCATCGCATCATACATTTTATCATAATTCACCTTATAGGTGCCGTCTTCATTTCTAACAAAGGCGCCTTTATCTTCAAAATAATAGAAACGAATCATATTGGCAACGCCATGAGAGTCTGCGGCGCCAAAGCGAATGGAACGGAAAATGCTTGCCATAAATGTGGTCATATAATCTTTCATATCACCGCCTAATTCTCCTTTTTTGTGTAATTGGTCAACCATATAAAGTCCCAAAATATCTGCCTTTCCTTCTTCAATGGCAGAATAGTGTTCTTTGAGTGCTGTTCTGACCTTTCCTTTCCCGTTGATTGTATTTTTGATTCCCAAACCATGTGCTACCTCATGAAACATGGTATTGGCAAAAAATGCATCAAATTTGATATATTTTCGTTGGCTCGGGTCTATGATCATATCGGCAATAGGCACTAAAATTTTTTCAAATTTGGCTTTCATCACATTTTTAAGCTGCAAGCGTCTGGTGCCTTTTTTGAGCTGAACTTCTTCATCATTCGGCAAATTGATGGCAATGGTTTTTCCGCCCGTGTTGGCTTCTCCCGCATAATAAATAGCGTCATAGGCATTTAGGTCTGACCGCGCACCGGGTTTTTCTTGTTTATAATCATCGGCAACCGGCAGATTTTTTTGCAATTCCGGCAGAAATTTTACATAACGTGCCAATTTTTTGCTCCAGTCCATATCCTTCACCAATACATAACCTTCATTGGCGGCTTTATAACCAAACAATTGGTCTTCATAGGTTTCAATAGGACCGATAACCACATCGATATGATTGGTTTTCATATCCATCCAAAGCATATCACTTGGTTGATAGTTATCATTCAACAATGCCTTGGCTCTTGCCAACAAATATTTTTTAAACATTTGGTTTTTGGCAAATTTTGAAGCTTCAACCAGCTCTGCACCAGCCATTTTATTGTATTTCTCATAAGCTTTATAAAAAGGAACAACATATAGTTTTTCGCTCTCGTCTCGGCGAATCAAAGTGTATAAATTCTTCTTTCCTTTCAAATTCACTTTTTCAAACTCATCTTTGGTCATATCTTTCGGATAATAATTGGCACCTGCAAATTTCTCTCCTGTTCCTTTTACAAACGCTTTGTTATCCTCCATTCTGTCCCATGGTCCATAATTGATTTCCGCATATTGTTTGGTTAGATCATTCTCAATTTTGCTCATCAAAGCTTCTTTATCGCCATAGGTCTGTTGCCAAAAAATATCATCCATATAACTCACGGCTTTCATCAAATGAGTAATCATCTGTTTTTCGTCTTCGGTCAGCTTGGAAAGTTCTGTGGTCAATTTCACTTTTGCATATTGATTCAACTTTGTCTTCATTTCGTCTTCAAACTTTAATTTTTCTTTGTTTATCACGGTGTTATCAGTTGTTTTCGGTTCTCTCTCTTTTTGATTATTGCCACAAGATATCAACAAAAGTATCAGAGATAGAAATACAAGAATTTGTTTCATTTTTTTTATTTTTTTGAGATGAACAACAAAGATAATAAAAAGTCTCAATCAGAAAATGTTTATGCCATTTTTTGGCATGCATCGTCTAAAAGAAATGAAAGTATTCAAATCCGGAAAATTTTAAAAACTTTTCGAATTTCTTCTAAAACTTTATCAATCCAAAACAGAGAACGCTCTCACTTGCCAATCTCCCTCTTTTTAGTATCTTTGCCACTAATTAATTTTTGAAAAGATATAAACATGAAAAAAGTATTCGTTTTATTGATGACAGGCTTGATATTATTATCTGCCTGCAATCAAGAAAAAAAACAAGATTTCAACGTAAAGGTCGAAGGAACAGGTACAGGCATGGGAAACAATGAAGTAAAACTTTTCCGCTATGAAGGACAAAAACAAGTCACTATTGATTCCACAACAATGAAAGAAGGTCATTTCACCGTAGGCACCAAAGTTGACAAGCCTGAAATGCTCTATTTAAGCGTAAGTGGAATTCCCAGTGATCTTCCTTTGATTATGGAAAAAGGAAAAGATATCAAGGTCGATCTAAACGCACAACACATCAGAAACTCCTCCGTTTTAAGCAGTGGAATGAATAAAGTTCTTTATGATTATTTGGACGATTTGAAAATGTTCTCCGACAAGCAAGAAAAACTAGGAAAACTGTATCAATTTGCGCAACAAAAAGGCAGTGAAAAAGATAAGACAAACATCTATAATCAATATCTGAAAGTGAATGACGACAGATTGGAATTTGACTATAAGTTCATCGAAAAAAACAAAGACAACTTGGTTGGTGCCATTGTTTTTGAAAAAGTGGCTTTTGATCAAAAAACAGAACCCAATTTCAACAAACTGAAAAAACTTTATGACGGCATGTCTGAGGAAATCAAAAAACTTGACAATGTAAAAAACGCCTTTAAAATTGTGAAAGGAAAAGCGGTTACTTCAATCGGGAGCAAGGCCCCCGATTTTGAAGCCACCACTCCGGAAGGCGGAAAACTCTCTCTTAAAGATGTTATGGGAAAAGTCACCGTTATTGATTTTTGGGCTTCTTGGTGTCGTCCTTGTAGAGGAGAGAATCCTTTTGTGGTCGAGATCTATAAGAAATATCATAAAAAAGGATTGAACATCATCGGTGTTTCTTTGGATAAAAACAAAGATGCTTGGCTCAAAGCCATTGCCGATGACAAATTGGAATGGAACCATGTTTCTTTTCTCAAACATTGGCAAGATCCCATTGCCCGACAATACAATGTCAGGTCAATTCCACAAACTTTCATCTTAGACAAAAACGGTGTCATCAGAGCCAAAAACCTGAGAAGAAATCAATTGGAAGAAAAAATAAAAGAGTTGCTTGAAGAAAAGTAATTTTTAATTTACCGAAGTCTCTCCTGAAATTTTCAGAAAGGCAAATCTAAGTTCAGGCTTATGGCTCGGAGTAAAGAAAAAAAGCTGTTTTGGATATTTAGGAATTGCCGTTAAATAAAATAGAACAAATTGATAAACAATATATTATAAAAAAAATATAAATACATGAAGCGAATTAATATTATTGTTCTGGCAGTTTTGTTGTTAGGTGCTTGCAGTACTGCAAAAAAAAATATTGCACCGGAAACAACAAACTATAAATTGGTCGGAAACATCAGTAATTTTGAAAATAAAAAAGTAAAACTCTATAAAGTAGAGAACAAAAAAGAAGTGCTCATCGACAGCTCTCTCGTCAAAGACAATAAGTTTAGTTTTGACTTCCCAAAACAGACCCCTGATATCCGTCTTATCAAAATTGAAAATATGCAGAGACCGATTATTGCCCTTATGGGAGACGGGAACATCGACATGAATGTTGATGCAGGCAACCCCATCAAATCAAAAATAGACGGGACTTCTGCCATGACCAAAAAGCTTTATGCCTATTATGCCTACTTGAGTAAAGAAAACGAAAGCACCAAAGATTTATTCAAACAATTTCAGCAAACAACAGACAGAAGAAAAAAAGACTCAATCAGACAAGTTTTCATGACATGGCGAGAAAAAATAAATGTATATGACAAGCGCTTTATTTCTGAAAACAAGGATATTGTCGGTTTGTTGGTTTTGGAAAAATTGGCTAATGATTCCAATGCAGATTTTAGTTTTATCAAAAAAAGTTTAGAACAATTCTCTAAGAATCTGCAATCAACATCAGTCGGAAAAAATATAAAATCAGAGATTTTGGCAAAAGGCGCAACTGCCATTGGCGGACAAGCACCCGATTTTTCCGCCCCCACTCCGGAAGGAAAAACGCTTTCTCTAAAAGAGGTTATGGGAAAAGTGACCATCATCGATTTTTGGGCGTCTTGGTGTCGCCCTTGTAGAGCTGAAAATCCGAATGTGGTAAAAATCTATAAAAAATATCACAAAGACGGGCTGAACATTATCAGTGTTTCTTTGGACAGACCCAAAAAAAAAGATGCTTGGACTAAAGCAATTGCTGATGACAAAATGGAATGGAACCATGTATCTAATCTCAAATTTTGGCAAGACCCAATCGCTGCACAATATCACGTAAGAGGCATTCCCGCAACTTTTATTTTGGATGCCAAAGGCATCATCAGAGGAAAAAATCTCAGGGGACAACAATTGGAAAATTTGATTACCGAACTATTAAAAGAATAAGATAAACAACACAGAGCTGCCCGACAAGCAACTTTACATATTTCAAGGGAAATGGAACAAATTTTATCAAACAAAAAAAATGCGATTATCGGTGCAATAGCCATTGCCATTTCTGCTTCTTTCTGGGGATTTGACGGCATTGTGCTAACACCTAGACTATACAATCTGAATGTGGCTTTTGTTGTTTTTATCCTACATTTGGTTCCGTTTTTGTTGATGAACCCGTTCCTGTATAAACGATATGGTTTTCTCAGAACACTGAACAGACCTGAAATCTTTTCCCTGTTCATGGTGGCATTGCTCGGCGGTTCAATCGGAACCTTGGCAATCGTAAAAGCTTTGTTTCTGGTAAATTTCAAATCCTTGTCGATTGTGGTGCTATTGCAAAAACTCCAACCGATATTTGCCATTGCATTAGCCACACTTTTTCTCAAAGAAAAACTTCGAAAAAATTTCATTCTGTGGGCAATCATTGCACTGATTGCCGGATATTTTCTCACATTCGGCTTGCATTTGCCCAGATTCAGCAAAGACCAAAATACAATTTATGCTTCTCTGTTTGCCGTCTTGGCAGCTTTTAGTTTTGGCAGTTCCACGGTATTCAGTAAAAAAATATTAGGAAAATTGGACTTTGTCTCCGCAACCTTTTTTAGATATGGCATGACAAGCATTATCATGTTTTTTATCGTCCTGCTCAACGGACATCTATCTGATTTTGAGCAAATCACCGTGCAAAATTGGCAAATCATCGGAATCATTGGCGTCACAACCGGATCCGGAGCCATTTTTCTCTACTATTACGGACTTAAAAAGGTCAAGGCAATTGTTGCCACTATCATGGAATTATTTTTTCCTATTTCAGCCATTTTCTTTGACTATTTTTTCAACGGGCACATACTCAGTCCTGTTCAATGGATAAGTGCAATTATAATGATTTTTGCAATTGTCAATATCAATGCGGATAATTCTAAAAACCTTTCTCAACAAAACTCATGATTGTTCTTGCACTAATCAGCTACGCCATAGGATTTCTTTTCTTGCTTCGCATCCGCAACTATGATAAGTATGATAAAGAACCTTTGGGCAGATTGCTGTGGTTTTCTTTTATCGGAGGAATTGTTTCTGTTGCCACGGCTTCTTTTATCTATCTGTTTATCCATCCGAAATTAAATTTTGTCGATGCCATTCTAGTGGGCGCTGTTGAAGAATTTGCCAAATTCTTCACCTTGATGGTTCTATTTGGAATTATAAAAAAGGAATTTGACGAGATTGTAGACGGACTCATATATATTGCCGCCATTGCATTGGGCTTTTCGGTTATTGAAAATATTTTTTACGCCTTGGAAGCAAGACATGCTTATACGATTCTTGCCCAACGATTTATATTTGCCACCATCGGACATATTTCTTTTTCTGTTTATATGGGAACGGCCTATTTTATCCATAAAAAAATCAAAAAAAACTATATCGGATTAATACTGGCTTTCGTCATTTCAACCTTGGCGCACGGTTTATACGACGGATTTATATTCGACCCGAGTTTGAATATTTTCTTTTTTCCGATTTATTTCTTTCTTATCTATCTCCAATTCAGACTTTTGAAAACGGTTTTGGCACTGTCAACGCATAAAAAAAAATTCGACTTATCAAACTTTGAAAAAATCAGTACGGAAGACAATATTCACTGTTGTCACTGCAATGGAGTGCTATCTGAGAAACAACACTTTCTTCATATAGAACTGCATGTGTGTAAAACTTGTAATCATTTGATTATTCCACAAAATAATTTTGGAAAAATGTTGAAATATTACAGACCAATTTTGAATAAAAAATCGTTCTTCAAGATTCAACGAAACAAGATTGGAGAAATTTTGTATATAAATGATAATCAGCTGTTTAAATATAATGTCCCAAAACAAAAGTTTAATGTAGAAATCAATACACTTCGGCACTGGTTTACACAACAAAACGAAAAGGACTTGGATCGATATTTGAATCGTTCCGCAATTGGATATGCTTTCAAATATATCGGGTTAAAACATTTTGATTTTCAGACCAGGAATGCTTATAAAAAGAATAGAAAAAAGCCTGTTGACTAATTGGCAATATCACTGATAAACTTGATTCGATACAATCGTAATTCTTCATCTTCATACTCTCCTTCAAATTCTTCCATTGCCACACTGATTTTATCGGTCTCGGCTTCGATGAAATAGTCATGCAATTCTTCTTGCTGGTCTTCATCCAATATATCTTCCAAATAGTAGTCAATATTGAGTCTTGTGCCCATATAGACAACTTGCTCCATTTCTTTAATCAGTTCGTCCATGGTCAGCCCTTTGGCAGAGGCAATGTCTTCAAGAGGAATTTTCCTGTCTGTGTTTTTGATAATAAAAATTTTCAACGCAGATTTATTTGCCGTGGACTTCATCACAAAATCATCCGGTCTGATCACATCGTTATCTTCGACATATCTTGCAATCAGTTCAATAAACAACTTTCCGAATTTTTTTGCTTTTCCTTCTCCTACGCCGTGAACACTAGACAGCTCTTCAATTGTAATGGGATATTTCAACGCCATATCTGCCAGAGATTGTTCTTGAAAAATCACATAGGGTGGAATTCCCAACTTTTTGGAAACATCTTTTCTCAGACTTTTCAATAGTTTGAGTAATTTTTCATCGGCAACAGCCGTATTTCCCTGTCCGGCTGCCGAAACACCGGTGCCTTCTTCATCATAACGGTGATCTTCTGTCATCATGTAGGAAACAGGTGATTTCAAAAATGCTCTGCCCTGCTCCGTCAACTGGAGGATGCCATAGTTTTCTATTTGTTTCTTAAGCAATCCGGAGACCAAAAGCTGACGAATCAAAGCCATCCAAAATCTTTCTTCTTTTTCTTTTCCTATTCCAAAAAATTCTTGCAAATGCGTATTATGCGACTTGATTAAGGCATTTTCCACCCCCACAAGCACATTGATAATCTCTTTTACTTTATAAATTTCTTTGGTTTGCCCAACCACATCCAAGACTTTTGCCACTTCATTTTTTGCTTCTACTTTTTTCTTGGGATTTCTCACGTTGTCGTCCATATCTCCACCTTCTCCGGTGGCAGGATCAAATTCTTCACCGAAATAATGCAACAAAAACTGTCTTCTGGACATGGAAGTTTCTGCATAGGCAACAACTTCATTGAGCAAAGCCGTTGCAATTTCTTTTTCAGCAATACTTTTATTTGAAGTGATAAATTTCTCCAATCTTTCAATATCTTGATAAGCATAGAAAGCCAAGCAATGTCCTTCTCCACCATCTCTTCCGGCTCTTCCGGTTTCTTGATAATAGCTTTCTAAACTCTTGGGCATATCATAATGAATGATAAATCTCACGTCGGGCTTATCTATTCCCATACCAAAAGCTATGGTTGCCACAACAATATCGGCATCTTGCATCAAAAACATATCTTGATGCTTACTTCTGGTTTTTGAATCCAGTCCTGCATGATACGGAATGGCATTTATATCATTCACTTGCAGCGTTTGTGCCAATTGTTCAACCGTTTTTCTGCTCAAGGCATAAATAATTCCTGATTGTCCTTCTCGTTGTTTGATAAACTTGATGATATCTTTATCTACGTTTTTTGTTTTGGGACGTACTTCATAAAAGAGATTAGGTCTGTTGAATGATGCCTTGAAAACATTGGCGTCTTGAATATGTAAATTTTTGAGTATATCTTCCTGAACTTTGGTTGTAGCTGTTGCCGTCAGTGCAATAATCGGAATATCGGGATTGATTTGATTGATAATTTTTCTCAAATTGCCGTATTCCGGTCTGAAATCATGTCCCCATTCTGAAATACAATGAGCTTCGTCTATTGCAATGAAGGAAAGTTTAACTGTTTTGAAAAATTCCAGGTTTTCTTCTTTCTTCAAAGACTCCGGTGCCATATAAAGAAGTTTTGTCACTCCTCTGACCACATCTTCTTTGACTTGTCTGGTTTCGGTCTTATTCAAAGTGGAATTTAACACATGAACAATTCCTTTTTCCTCGGAAATGCCGCGAAGGGCATCCACTTGATTTTTCATCAGTGCAATCAAAGGTGAAACCACAATAGCCACACCGTCTTTGATCAATGCAGGAAGCTGATAGGTCAGTGACTTTCCGCCACCGGTCGGCATCACTGCAAATGTGTTCTGATCAGACATAATACTCTGAATCACACCCTCCTGCAAGCCTTTGAATTTATCAAATCCAAAATATCTCTTCAAGACTTCTCTTACGTTGTTTGTGTCTGTCCTTGTCATCTGATTGCTCAAAACTTCTTCAATATCAAATTTTTTATTCTTAAAACGTATTATTAACCGATAATATATTAATTTTGCTAATAGTATCGAAAATCATATTCAAATGTAAAAAAATCTTTTGAATAAAACCAATAAAATTATTTTTTTTGAAAACTGAAGACCATAACGAGAAAATTATAGCATCTGCAAAGAACAGCATTTCAATTGAATTGGAGGCAATCAAAAATCTTTCCAATCAAATTGACGGCAACTTTGTCAATGTGGTTCAAACAATTTTGAATTCAAAGGGCAGACTCATCATCACCGGCATTGGAAAAAGTGCCAATGTTGCCACAAAAATAGTAGCAACGCTCAATTCAACCGGCACGCCTGCCATATTTATGCATGCCTCAGATGCCATTCACGGAGACTTGGGCATCATTCAGAAAAACGATATTGTTTTGATGCTCTCAAAAAGCGGCAATACACCTGAAATCAAAGTTTTGATTCCGTTGATTAAAAATCTGGGCAATCAAATTATTGCACTGACTGCAGACAAATATTCTTATTTGGCAAAACACGCTGATTATTTGTTGCATACTCCCATGGAAAGAGAAGCTTGTCCCAACAATTTGGCACCCACAACCAGCACCACGCTTCAAATGATTGTGGGAGATATCTTGGCAGTAGCACTACTGGAAAACAGGGGATTCTCCAATAAAGATTTTGCCAAATATCATCCGGGAGGCATTTTAGGCAAAAAACTATATTTACGTGTGAGCAATATTATTTCTACACATGAAATTCCGTCTTGTTTTTCCAACGATATCATGAAAAACGTGATTATCGAAATTTCAAAGAAAAGACTCGGCGCAGCTGCCATTTTGGGTCAAAACAAAAAAATTGTGGGCATTATCACAGACGGAGACATCAGAAGAATGCTGGAAAAAGATATGGACATTCACCATACCACAGCCACCGATATCATGTCTGAATCACCAAAGATTGTAAAAGAAACCGCTTTGGCTACAGATGCCCTGAAAATAATGCGAGAAAACAATATCAGCCAACTTTTAGTGGTTGATAATCACAACAATTATGTTGGAATGATTCATATTCACGATTTACTAAACGAAGGATTGGTTTGATGAAACAAGAAGAAAAAAATGAAATGTCTATTATTGATCACCTGAATGACTTGAGAAAGTTTCTTTTTCATTCCGTGGTTGCCGTGTTTATAGGCGCGATAGTGGCTTTTGCCAATATCAAATTCATTTTTAACCATATCATTTTTGCCCCCAAAGAAGTTGATTTTGTGACTTATCGACTTTTTTGTAAAATCAGTGAAGCACTTTGCATCAAACAAATTCCCATCCACATTATCAACAGACAAATGGCAGGACAATTCTCTGCGCATATCTGGACGGCACTTATTTTCGGAATCATTATTGCTTTTCCTTATATTCTGTATGAGCTATGGAAATTTATTAAACCGGCACTTTATGAAAATGAAAAGAAATATGGCGTGACTTTTGTCTTTGTCAGTTCCGTATTGTTTATTCTGGGAGTGCTTTTCGGTTATTATGTGATTACACCGCTTTCTGTCAATTTTCTTGGAAACTATATGGTTACGGATGAAATTATGAACAACATAGATCTGCAATCATATAACTCTTTGGTGCGCACAACCGTTTTGGCAAACGGATTGATTTTTGAGCTACCCATCATCATATATTTTCTGGCAAGAATGGGATTGGTTACTGCAGATTTTATGAAAAACAATCGGAAATATGCGTTGGTTATCGTGTTGCTTTTGGCAGCCATCATCACTCCTCCCGATATTATCAGTCAAATCATCGTATCTATTCCGCTTATGATTTTGTATGAAGCAAGTATCTATATTGCCAAGATTGTAGGAAAAACAGATACAACGGAAATCTCAAAAAAAGAATAGTATGAAGCTAACCGCCATAAATCTAAAAAAGAAATACGGCTCAAAAGAAGTCGTAAAAGATATTTCCATCGATGTGGAACAAGGGCAAATTGTGGGACTTTTGGGACCAAACGGTGCCGGAAAAACTACCACTTTCTATATGATTGTGGGCTTGATTAAGCCCAATGCAGGAAAAGTCTTGTTGGATGACGAAGAAATCACTTCTTATCCAATGTATAGGCGCGCACAACTGGGAATTGGCTATCTCTCTCAAGAAAACTCCGTTTTCAGAGATTTAAGCGTTGAAAACAATATTAAAAGCGCTTTGGAATTCACCGATTTGAGCAAATCTGAACAAAAAGAAAAATTGGAACATCTATTGGAAGAATTCGGACTCACCGAAAAAAGAAAAAGATTGGGAAAACTTCTTTCAGGCGGAGAACGCAGAAGAACCGAAATTGCCCGCGCGCTGGCTTCCGACCCGAATTTTATCTTGTTGGATGAACCTTTTGCCGGTGTAGATCCCATTGCCGTTGAGGATATTCAACGCATCGTGGCACATCTAAAAGACAGAAATATCGGCATTCTGATAACCGATCACAACGTGCAAGAAACACTTGCCATCACAGATAAAACCTATCTGATGTTTGAAGGAAGCATACTCAAGCAAGGAACTCCGGATGAACTCGCCAAAGACCCTGTGGTCAGAAAAGTATATCTCGGACAAAACTTTGAACTGAGAAAAAAAATAATCAGGTGAAAGAAGAAAGTTGAAAGTTCGTAAAGTCGGGCGATTCCGGGAGTTATGAATTATGAATTATGAATTATGAGTTATGAGTGATGAGTTATGAGTTATGAGTTATGAGTTATGAGTTATGAGTTATGAATTATGAGTGATGAGTTATGAGTTATGAGTTATGAGTGATGAGTGATGAGTGATGAGTGATGAGTTATGAGTTATGAGTTATGGGTTATGAGTTATGAGTTATGGGTTATGAGTTATGAGTTATGAGTTATGAGTTATGAGTTATGAGTTATGAGTTATGAGTTATGAGTTATGGATT